>Ga0206992_1202_pt1 | contig 11698 bp, 18 predicted proteins | sample Alteio_BWMinCont_6_FD_153267 | JGI IMG/M metagenome (GOLD analysis project Ga0206992, IMG submission 153267) | Enriched cells from forest soil in Barre Woods Harvard Forest LTER site, Petersham, Massachusetts, United States -... | ecosystem: Environmental > Terrestrial > Soil > Temperate forest >... | reverse complement strand
CTACCGGGCAGTTTAACAAGTGCATTATACTGTCCGTGGAAATCGTGCAGTAAAGGTCGTGCCATCTTCTTCTGAGGATGTCACATCAATCGTCCCGCCATGGGAAACAACGATCTCCTCGGCAATATAGAGCCCCAGGCCAAGATTAACTTCCATCGAATGATCTCCCTCATCTGTAACTGCACCCTCCCTAATTACACGGGTTAAGGAATCGAATAAGGTTCCTAATTTTTCAGGAGGTATTGGCACACCCTCGTTGTGCACGGATAATAACACTTCTTCTGAGGCACCTTTTGGCGGCAGGTTTCAAGGTTCGTGCAAAGGTTTCCCATTCACTTACTATTGGTTCCACGTTTTCACGAATGAATTCGGCCAGTCGTATTCTATTATCTTGCTTTGGGTTGTTGGATTCCTGTTCCTCTTGCCCGTGCCATACTGAGACTGATTTTTTCAAGCTGTGTCTCATAAATACCTCCTAAATAAACTCTTCAAGTTTGGAGACTCCTTGCTAAAATGGCGATAGGATTTTTGTATGACTTCCATAAAATTCTAGAGCGTGTCCTCAATTGAGGAGAATGATTGAAGCTGCGGCGTATCTTACCAATTGCAACATTGAGGTTGGTGATAATACCGTCGCTATTTTCGTGGACATAAAAAATAGGCAAGAAATTGCGATAGGAAGTTTAGCACCGCTTATTAGGCATATATTAGGCATAAACCATCTGCAGCCCGAAATAATAAAATTAAGCTATTGATTTTATTGGTGACCACTACGGGGATCGAACCCGTATTCCGACCTTGAGAGGGTCGCAAATAGCACTTTTTAGAATGCTGCCGAACACCAGTGAACTAGCAATATCATATATTTACTTGATTTTCTGTCCTTGATTGTTCATCATGATTCAGCCACGTATTTTTGGGAAATTTTTGGGAGGCTGAAAAATGGCACGTACAGCACGCAATTCTAAAATCGACACGCCAAGCGCAAGGGCAAAGCTACCCTTCAATAAAAGTGGGTACTGGATTTCTATTGCCAAGGGGCGGGCATTTGGATACCGCAAAGGCACGAAAGGCGGACGCTGGGTAGCACGGATGATTGACGAAGGAGAGCGTCAGGAAACATTCATAGGTACTGCCGATGACGTGCTTGATGCTGACGGGATAACGATATTGAATTTCTCTGAGGCACAGGAAGCGGCGCGGAAGTGGTTTCTTGAGGAGGTACGCAAAGAGCATGGCGAGCATGTTGGTAAGGGCAATTACACCGTTGCTGATGCCATGCGGGACTATATCGCACATTATGCGGTGGAAGGCAAAGCGGTTGCTGATATGCAATCGAACGTAAATGCCCATATCCTTCCGATTTTGGGAAAGATTGAGCTTACCCGGCTGACTACCAAAAAGATTGAAGACTGGCATCATGATCTTGCGACCAGTGGTGCCCGGCTCCGTACCGCTAAAGGGACAGAGAAGTCTAAAACACGCCCAGTGGATAATGCTCCTGATGCCATACGCCGCCGCCGCGCCACGGCCAATCGCATACTGACTAGGCTTAAAGCAGCGCTCAACTACGCATGGAAGCAAGGCAAGGTGGCTAGCGATACGTCATGGCGTAAAATAAAGCCGTTCAAGAATGTGGACGCGCCAGTAATACGCTATTTGACCGGCGCGGAATGTGTGCGGCTGGTGAATGCCTGCCCGGAGGATTTTCGCCGTATGGTACAGGGCGCACTACTTACCGGCTGCCGATATAGTGAACTGGCTTCGCTTAAGGTAGTTGATTACAATCTCGATAACGCTACCATCGCCATACGCACCAGCAAAAGCGGGAAGCCGCGCCATGTAGTGCTAACCAACGAAGGCAAGGCATTCTTTGACACAGTGATAGCTGGTAAGGACGGAAAAGACCTGATTTTTACCCATAACAATGGAAATCGTTGGGGGGTATCTCATCAAGGCAAGCCGCTATCCGATGCCTGCAAAGCAGCAAAAATTGCCCCGGCAGTTAGTTTCCATGTATTGCGCCATACGCACGGTAGCCTGCTTGCTATGCAGGGCGTACCTATGCCGGTGATTGCCCAACAGCTAGGCCATGCCGACACCCGCATGACGGAAAAGCACTATGCTCACTTAAGCCCTAGCTACGTTGCCGATACAATTCGGCAGAATTTCCCGACGCTTGGGTTAACAGAAGATAGTAAAATCGAGATATTTACTCCCAAAAAGGGTAAATCAGGCCGTTGACAGCATTGCCTTAAATGAGACATATACGGACATTAGCAAACAGCAGTGGACATTAGATACCATTTATGGTATATATTAAAAATAGCGGTTGGGTGGTTATTTTTGCCGATCATCGCGCCGAAAAAGAAATTGCCGAACTAGCTGATGATGTACGTGCCGATTTCCTGCGTATCGTTGAGATGCTTGAAACGCACGGGCCTGAGAAGGTACACGCGCCTTATGTGAAGCATCTGCAAGGCAAACTGTGGGAAATGCGTATGCGCGGCAAGGACGGCATCGCACGGGCAGTTTATCTGGCGGTGCATGGTAAACGGCTGGCAGTGTTACATGCTTTTGTTAAGAAGACGCAGCAAACGCCAAGGGAAGCTATCGAACTGGCGCTAAAACGAGGAAAGGAGCTAGGCTTTTTATGAAACAGAAAAAATTTAAAACCGTTAAGGAAGTCAGCAAAGAGTGGTTTAAGAGCGAAAGTTTCCGCAAGGCTTATGATGCGCTTGAGGATGAATATGCGCTGGCTGGCGCGTTGATTGAGGCTCGCGGGAAAGCGGGGTTAAGCCAGCGGGAATTGGCAAAGCGTATGCACACCACGCAGCCGGTGATTGCCCGTATGGAAAGCGGCAGGCAGTTGCCAAGCTCTGCCTCATTGCTCAAATTTGCCAAGGCTACAGGTATGAAATTGAGAATATCTTTTGTTGAGGCATAGGTTGAAATATGAGCAAACAGGCATTTGATAATATCATGAAGGGATTGCAAGACGTACTGGCTTATGTTCAGGGTGACGAAAGCGCTGTTACGCGGATAGTGGATGTGGATGTTAAGCCCGTAATGCCGTCTACCAAGGCCAAAAAAGGCAGCAAGGTAGTGAAGCTGGTAAAACGCGGATAACGCAAATAATAACCAAATACAATCCGCGTTTATCAATCAAACCCGCAATTATACCTCAATACTGAATACAGGCGAACAGAAGCGAATAACATATTACTGTTGTTCATCTTTTTTGCAAAAATCTTTAGCATAATCATTGACGAATGCACGAGGATATGCGATGTTCGTAATAGATGACACGTGACACGTGACGCTGGTTATAAAAATAACCTAAATGCTGGCCTCCGAGCCGGAAAAGTCAACCCTCTTCGGTTTAACCTTTTCCTCTCAGGAGTTGCCTATGAATCCCGAACAATTCAATTTGCACAAAGCCGCTTATAGCGTTGATGAGGCTTTGTTAATTCTATCACTTGGCCGGACTGCGTTTTATGCCGCCGTCAAACGCGGTGAATTAAAGGCGACCAAGATTGGTCGTAAAACTGTGGTTTTAGCCCCGCATATTGTCGAATTCCTTACCTCGCTACCCTGCTTACATGGTGGACAAGGCGGTGCAGCATGATTGCCACCGCTAAGGCCGATGACCGCGAGGTTGATATGCCCGGTGATAATCCACACGATCCAAATTTCCCTACGCCATTAGAAAAAGAAGCATTCTATGGCATCATCGGCGAAATCGTAAAAGCCATTGAACCCCATACCGAAGCCGACCCCGCTGCAATGCTCTTGCAGTTGCTGACCGGCTGCGGCAGTGCTCTCGGACGTGGCGCATATTATATGGCTGACGGTGCGCGGCATGGGACGAATCTCTTTACCTGTATCGTCGCTGACAGTGCCAAAGGCCGTAAAGGTACAGCATGGGCACGCGTGAAAACTGGCATCACCGATGCCGCCGATGCCGCATTTGAAAACCGAATTGCAGGTGGCCTTTCTTCCGGCGAGGGATTGATTTACCTCGTCCGCGACGGCGACGGTAAGGATGATCCCGGCGTTGCCGATAAGCGGTTGCTGGTTATGCAATCCGAATTTTCTTCCCCGCTGAAAATGATGATGCGGCAGGGCAATACCCTCTCCGAAATTATCCGCGAGGCATGGGACGGTGGAAAATTGCAAACGGCAACCAAAAATTCGCCGATGGTTGCCAACACTTCGCATATCGCCATTATCGGGCATATTACACGGGAGGAATTGGCAAGGAACATCAGCGATACGGAAGCGGCCAACGGTTTCGGCAATCGCTTTCTATGGGGAGCGGCGAAGCGTTCCAAATGCCTGCCCTTCGGCGGCTCTCTTGATGACGCGACAATGAATGCGTTGGTTATCAAGCTAGGCGCTGCTTTTGCCGAGGGCAGGATAAGTACACGCTATCAATTTAACCCCGAAGCGCGGAAAGTATGGGCGGCGGTGTACCCGGAATTAAGCGAGGGCAAACCGGGACTGCTGGGTTCTATGGTAAACCGCGCCGAAGCGCAGGTTATCAGAATAGCATTAAATTATGCTGCATTGGATACGGCGGACGGCTTAATAATACCGGAACATCTGAACGCGGCACTGGCCGTATGGGATTATTGTGAAGCGTCTGCCCGTTGGATTTTCGGCGAACGTCTGGGCGATCCAGTGGCCGATACTATCCTTGTCGCGCTTATTGCCCGTCCTAACGGTATGACACGGACGGAAATCAGCGCCCTCCTTGGACGGAATACAAAAGCTGACCGTATCAGCGCGGCGCTGCAATTCCTAGCGGGGCATGGCAAGGCAAGGCGCGATGATGAAACTGCTGTTGGGCGACCTGTTGAACGATGGTTTGCTATTACGAAAGAAACGAAAGAAACGAATTAATGACACCTCCACTTATTTCGTCAAATTCGTTTATTTCGTATCAGTAAGGATAAAAATATGAGTTATCTTTCCAAAGCAAAAGAGGTGCTTTCTCATAGTGGGAAGCTACCATTACAACAGGGGCGGGCAACCCTGATTACTAATCGAAGAAATACAGTACGCGATCAGGGGCAAGTATGGAACGCTGACGACTGGCGGGAATATTTTGACGAACGTGCAGGCGTTGCTGAGTATTGCGGCATGATGCCAAGGGAAAAGGCAGATCAACAGGCATTTGAGGGTTGCGTTACGCGCTGGATGGATACAACCCCGGCCAATGTTCCTGTTGATGTATGCCCTCATTGCTTACGAAAAATCAACCCACTCGATCCGTCAACGGCATTTGTTGTTAATGGTGGCGGTCACATGCTGCACCATAGCTGCAATCCGCATTGGATCACTCGCAGGCGGCAAGAAGCAATCATAGCGCTGGCGGGCATAGGGATTTATCCGCCTCGCACAATTAATCGTAGTAATGAGGATTCTGTATATGCCACGAAAACCAATGAATGAAACCGCCATGAGCGGAGCCGAAAGGCAGAGAAAATACCGTGATAAGGATCGGGCGCAAATCAAGCACGAGTTACGAAAAATATACGCGCACAACCATTATCGCCTTAAGATAAACCTGATGCTTGTGCGGCTGGGATGGGGCATTGTATGGCTGGCAAATGTAAGTGACGTCCCTCAACGTATCATCGAAGCCGGAGACGAAAAGGATTGCGGCATGTTCTATACAAAGGAAATAGAAGCGCTATCCCGCGCCCTGCCGCAAGTTCTGCCGCCTGACCGTTCGCTATGGTGATTAGTAATAATAACAATGGGTTATAATTTGTCACGTTACGGATACGGGAAAACGGCCAAAAACAGCCGAAAATGATGCCTAATGATTTCGTATAAAAAGGGGCTTTATTATGCGTGGGTATGAAGATGGAAGACGACGAAGGTGGAAAGGAAGGGTGGAACATTATGAGGGGGTGAACATCCGTGGATGGTCGAGGCGGCTATATTCTGGCAATCAGTTTGATATAGGCTTTTTTATGGTAACGGTTCGCTGTCAAAATCTTATCACCGTCAGTAATAAGTTTAAGCATCTAAATGATTTTAGCGAGGCGCAGATAGAAGTGTCATGGTCGCGCTGCCGCTACGGTTCTATGCGCCCGTGGTTTTGCTGTCCTTCATGCAACAACCGTGTCGCGGTTCTTTACTTTGCGTCCGATGCCTTTGCCTGCCGCCGATGCCTGAATCTTGCCTATGCCTCTCAATCTATGTCGCCCGTGCGCCGTCTAAGAAACGCCCGCAATATTATTTACGAGTTAGTAGGCAGCGACGCACTCAACAATGCCCCCACGAAACCCAAAGGAATGCGCCGGATAACCTATCGGCGCGTATTAGCTACTTCAGATAAATTGCGCCATTTCCTATAGTTTCGTTAGATGCCACCCCACCCCCTAGAAATCCTAGGAATAGGAACTCACTCATGTGCCTCAACATGTCGAGCCAATTTTTTTTAGCCCCACCCCATTTTTTTGGTAGTGCGTAATTTCTTAATTTGAATTTTTACGCGCTATCAGCGATATGTGCCATAGTTTGGCAGTTGCTGCTGATATGGCTGTGGCGTTGACTGTAAAAGCCGCTGCTCATTTTCCCGGAACCGCTCTGATTGTTGCTGCTGATATTCTAATTGCTGCTGTTGTAGAGCTTGCTGCTGGAGATATTGCTGTTGCTGTTGTTGCTGGATCATTTGTTGTTGGTTATTCAACTGTTGCTGTTGATATGGCGTATATAGCTGCGCCTGTGCAGGCAAGCTAATGAACGCGATGATTATGGCGAGAGCGAGTTTTTTCATAAAATGATTCCTTTCGTTTTAATGGTTAGATTTCATAGACAGCCAGCCGCCAACAAAGCAGCGTTGGCGTTGCCCAAGGCAGCCATTGAGGAACCGCCTAGGGTTGGTTGCGACAGGGCTTGTGAATAAATCAACATACAGTGTGCCTGTCGCTGGTCGGCGGCTTGTTTGGCTAATTGCTGCTGCTGTTGCTGCTGCGCTTCCTGTTGAGCTTCTTGTTGTGCCTGTAGAGCGCCTTGCCGGAATTGAGTATCATTAATGCTTATTTGTGCGGCAAATTCTTTGCGAGTTTTCTTACCTTCGGCATAAGCAACAGCGGCATCGTGATTAGCCGATGCCTTTTTATCAACAAGCCACATGAAGGGATAGTTTATTTCCTGTGCCTCAACTTGAAATGCCGCATCTACGCAGTCACTTTTCTGAACTGCATTTTTATGGGTTATTGGCGGTTTTAGGCACTTCTTACTGGCCTCTTGAAATTTTTGTTCGGCTAATTGCAGTTGCTCTTGAGCTTGCGCAAATTCTGCATAAGCACAAGCCCACAATAAAGCCGCTCCAAAAATGGGCAAAGAATATTTCACGGAAATCCCCCTAACAGCAGAATGGTGGCAGGGGAGTTGAAGAAACCCACGTATAGGTTGTTTTGGCCTTTAGCCTTTCAGCCTGGACATACGCCAAAACCTCCCCAACCAGAGCTAGGGAGTGCAATTGACGGCTGCACAAAAAGGCCGATACGTGAGAGGTCTTCACACCCCAAAACAGCCCACTGCGGCTGCTTCACTGGGGAAGGTAGCAGAGGCACAGGGACGCGGCAAGCCGATTATGGCCGGGAATGGACGGCAGGGGATAATGAGAAAAGCAGTATGCCCAATGTATAGTGGCAACACTGGTAACCCAACGGCTTATGAACAGATACCCACCATGCGTTAACGTAAGGAAGGGATGCCATAACTGAAATCAATGTTGCAGTTATCCGCTCCTGTTCACCTACGCATTTTTGGGAAAATTTTGGGAAATAGCCTTTTGTGAACCATTAAGCTATTGATTTTATTGGTGACCACTACGGGGATCGAACCCGTATTCCGACCTTGAGAGGGTCGTGTCCTAACCGTTAGACGAAGGGGTCTCAATAAACTCAAAGAAAGTGTTAAGAAAGGTCACGTTCTTTACGGCGATTATATAATATAAGGCGGGGGAGATATAGCATCTTTATTTCTATACCGGTATGATTTTTATGTATTTTAAAGCAGTTAAATTGCATGCTTATGAAACATAAAGAATTAATGACCATAGACTTCATACCGGGTGATATTCAGAGAATCGCAATGAAAATTAAGATCACCTGGACTAAGCTAACCGGCAGCGAAATTGATTATTATCTGGAAGGCAGGCGGAGCGAATTGCTTACGGTACTGCAAATGAAATATAGTTTCAGTAAAGAACAGGCCGAAACCGCGCTGTATAATATTGAGCGGCTTACGTAGCGGCTCTGCCTAATGAAGGCTTGCCAATTGTCTTTGTGCCATAGATAATCCTGTCTTCGTTACGTTGGGATAGGTCAATGGCTAAACGACAGAAAATGTCTGCGGAAAAACCGCTCGCCAAGAATTCTGATTATCTGCGGCAGGTGCGTGAGCAATACAAAAATTATCCCTATCCTCCGCGTAATCCCGAAAGTGAAAAAAGCGAATTCAAATATTGTTCGGATAGCGCGCTTGATCGCCTCAATTATTATCATTATTCCGGTAAGCGCGATTTTGGTAAGGGTTTCCACGCATTGATTGCGGGCGGCGGCACTGGCGATAGTGTGCTATTTCTGGCGGAACAGCTTAAAGAGACGGATGCGCAGATAATATATCTGGATTTCAGTGCCGCATCCATGCAGGCGGCACAGGCCAGGGCGAAAATACGCGGGCTGACTAATATCACCTGGATGAATGCTTCCCTTCTGGATGCCCCTGACCTTTTTAAAGAAAAATTCGATTTTATCGAATGTGCCGGCGTGTTGCATCACCTGGAATCCCCTGAAGCAGGGCTGGCGGCGCTGGCATCGGTGCTAAAAAGCGACGGCGTCATGGGGGTGATGCTCCCGGCAATAGCGAATTGTTGAAAGAATTCGACGCTATTTTCCAGGCGTTCAACTTGCTGGACTGGATGTTCCTGCGCGATAAATCCATCCCTAAATTCAGGACGGCGGGTGAAATACAGGACCGGGTGAATGCGATGTATATGAAACAAGAATAGGCGCTATTCCTCTTCTGTTTCGCGCTTATGCCCTTCCAAATGCCGCTCCGCGCGCTCGGCTTTTTGTTTCTCCAGCTGCTTTTCTGTCTTTGTCCGCCCATATTTAAAGCGGTTCTGGGAGGCTTGCTTCTCTTTTTCCGTACGCGCTTTGGCTTTGCGTTTTTGCTTTAGGTTGATCACTTCGGTCATGATGCAGACTCCATCGATATAGGCTCAATTGGCGTGGGAAAAGGATTGCTGCCGCCAGGATTTTCAAACGTGCTTTCTCTGAATATATCATAGAAGTTTTTAGTAACAATAACCTCTATGGCGCCCGTGTTAAAGCCCTTATGGCCTTCAGGAGGCATAGCATGCTCACCATGATTCTTATAAACCAAATGGGAATTTTATGTGCGAGAGATTATGTAATCACTCAATCTCAATATTTAGATTATTCAGAAAAGGAGAAAAACCATGTACCGCGCCGCCTCTATCACGCTTTCCGCCTTCCTTACCACCAGCTTTTTAATGAGCGCCGCATATGCGGATCCCAATAGCTTCACCTACAACACGGATGGAAGCCCTTATAGCTACAGCAAAACCCAATCCGGTTCAGGCTTGAGTCTCACCCTGACACAGAATAGCAGCGCCTATGACACAAGTAATACCGCCGTGCTTGCCAAACCCTCCGCAACGATTAGCCAAAGCGGCAGCAATAATAGCATCACCGCCAGCCAATCCGGTGCAACAAACGGGGATGTGATGCCTCTTACCCAAAGCGGCGCTAACAACGCAATGGCCGTAACCAGCCAAGGCGGCAATGCCTTTCATAATGGCGGATTCATTACTCAGACAGGGCAAAATAATACGCTTACCGCATTCAGGCTCGGTGCTGGCGATATAGGTTCTCTTCAAATAGCCCAAGCCGGGAATAATAATACTGTTAATGCCAATTCTGTCGGTCGTTATGGCGTTAACATTGTGCAAACCGCGACCTCTTCGAATAGCACCGCTAACGCTTCCAGTGGCAGCATTCTACAGGAAGGCAGTGGACAGCAGGCTTCCATTGCCACCATTAATTATGGTACGGCGACCATCACACAAACACAATCCGCCACCAATGCGGTTGCTACGGTGGCAGCGGCCGATCAGAGCAGTGTCACTATTAATCAATCCGCGGCAGGAGATAAGGCTTTGGTAAGAGATTCACGTCAAGGCAGTACCATGAATCTTGCCCAGAGCGGCGCAAACGGCGGAATCGATATTACACAGGCTTACGCCGATAGAACCAACATTACGCAGAGCGGTGCAAATGAGAAGGCGTTGGTTACGCAAGGCAGCGTCAATACGCTATCGCTTTCCCAACAGGGTTCCGGGAATAATGCTAAACTGAACCAGGATCAGTTTTCAACCATCAATGCTACGCAAACTGGTAATGACAACTTACTGAATGTGAATAGCATCGGCGGTCAAAACACCGTATCCAATATGGAAACGGGTAATGCTAATAGAGCGATTCTGCATTTGACGAGTGCTAAGAATACCCTGCAAACCGACCTGTCCGGCAATAAAAACAAAGCCAATATCACCATTGCCGGAACGAGGGATAATATGGAAGCCAGCCAGGCAGGGAACAATGATAGCCTGATCCTGACCATCACGTCGAATGATAGCCACGTTAATCTGGGGCAAACGGGCGATGCTAATATCATGGATGTGAATTGGCTGGGAGGCACCAATCAGATTGATGCCAGCTCACACGGCAATAAGAATAGCATGTCATTTTCCGGCATTGGCGGTTTTACCAGCTTGAGCGGCACGCAAACCGGCAATAACGATAATATGAATGAGACTTACTACGGATATAACGACACGCTCGGCGCCAAAGAGCTTGGAAATTACGATACTACAATCCTGTCCGCTAACGGCAATAGTAACACCATCGCCACCACTCAGACGGGAGATCATAACATATTGTCCGCTTCCGCGCAGGGAAATGGCAACATGTTGAATGCTTCACAAAATGATAACGGTAATAACATGACGTTATCGACCCTCGGCAATAATAATAGTCTAACCGGCACGCAAACGGGCAATAACAATGCAATGCTGATCGTATTCAAGGGCGATAATGATAAGGGTGCCTTTACCCAGACAGGCAATAATTTGAACTACACGATGAATACCAACTTATCGGGGAAAACTTTTATCGCAAACCAGACCAAATAAGGTACCTGCTTTAAGTGTTTGACCAATTGATACTTGGTATTATGAAACAAACCATTGACCTGTTTTTTATTGCCGTTCTGCCATTTCTTTATATTGGTAACGCAGATGCCAGCGAGATGGTCTACACGCCGGTTAACCCCAGTTTTGGCGGTAATCCCAATAATGGCGGATTCTTATTGCAGGAAGCAACCGACAATAACCATTTCAAAGGCAACCAATATAATCCGCCGACATTATCCGGTACGCAACAATTGCAGCAAACCATCGCCAATTCGCTCTATTCGCAAATCGCCAGTAAAATTGCCACTGATCTTGGCAATGGCCAGACCAGCGGTTCTTTTGCGGTTGGCAACTCGACGGTATTTTATTCGGATGACGGCACCAACACCACCATTACCATCAATAATAATCATGGTGGCAGTACCAGCTTTGTTGTTCCCGATGGGATATAGG
>Ga0206992_1192_pt1 | contig 11816 bp, 11 predicted proteins | sample Alteio_BWMinCont_6_FD_153267 | JGI IMG/M metagenome (GOLD analysis project Ga0206992, IMG submission 153267) | Enriched cells from forest soil in Barre Woods Harvard Forest LTER site, Petersham, Massachusetts, United States -... | ecosystem: Environmental > Terrestrial > Soil > Temperate forest >... | reverse complement strand
GTGCCGGTCTCAGAATCGGTGGCGGACATGGTGGCCCGCCGCGTCGCCTTCCTGACCGATTACCAAAACGCCGCCTATGGGGCGCGTTACCGCGCGCTGGTGGAGGAAACGCAAAAGGCGGAGCAGGCGGCCGTGCCCGGCGCCACCGCGCTCAGCAAGGCGGTCGCCCGCTATTACTTCAAGCTGATGGCCTATAAGGACGAGTATGAGGTGGCGCGCCTGCACACCGACCCGGCCTTCCTGGAAAAGCTGAAGGCCGAATTCGACGGCGACTTCAAACTCGCCTTCAACCTGGCCCCGCCGATCATGGCCAAACCCGACCCCGTCAGCGGCGAACCGACCAAAAAGCGCTTCGGCCCGTGGGCGATGTATCTGTTCAAGGTTCTGCGCGCGCTGAAAGGCCTGCGCGGCACCCCGTTCGACATCTTCGGCTATTCCGAGGAGCGGCGTTTGGAACGGCGCCTGATCGTGGAATATGCGGACCGGATGCGGGGGTTATTGGCGCGCCTTACGCCGGTGAATTACGACGTGGCGGTCGAAATCGCGAGCATTCCCGAACGCATCCGCGGCTATGGCCACATCAAACGCCGGCACCTGGCAGAGGTGAAGCCGAAGGAGGCGGAACTGCTGGCCGCGTTCGAGCACGCCCGGCCGGAGGTTGTGGCGGCGGAGTAGGGATGGTCGATGGCGAGTCCGATATTTGGCCGGAACTACCTGCTGCAACAGTTCGCGGCCCAGTTCGAACCGGACGGCTCCGCTTTCTTGTATCGCCGAAACACCGCGGCTGCGCCGGTCCGCGTGACAGCCGCCGAGCGCGACGCATTCATTGCTGAATTCGACAGGGTTCTCACCCGATTCTTTTGGACACTCGTGCTAAGCATCGTCGCGGGCATCATCGGACTTCAGGTCTATGAGATCATGCTGGGCGGGGAGGATCGGTTCTACTTCACCTACATCGTCTTCTTCGGTGCGTGGATGATTGCCTTCATTCCATATTACCGCGGATGGACCGCCCCGTGGCGCGAGGTTCGCGCCAGGGCAGCTGTTGGGAATGGGCGAACGTCGACAGAGGCGCGCGCAATCCGAATATCCCGGATGTCCTGGCACATTTTCTGGATCACCGGATTCGGTGGGGCGGCCTGGCTTTATCGTTTATTGCGCCATTCGGATTGGACGGCCGGCTGGAACCCGCTCTGGCTCCTCGGCGCGGCAGTGTTCTATGGGTGGTTGGGGTACTGCGTGTATGTGAAGTTGCGCTATAGCCCGGCGGATTCAGTTGGGCCGTGAGTTTCTGCTGGCCGCCTTCGAGCATGCCCGGCCGGAGGTTGGGGGCCGAGTAGGGCCTCAAGCCGCCGCGCGGCCGGCGGCGCGAATCTCCAGGTGGATGGCCAATTCGGCGCGCACCGACAAATTGACCAGCGCATCCAGGCTGAATTTGGCGATGCGGCCACGCAGCAGGTCGTTCAGCCGGGGCTGCGTAATCCCAAGGCGCGAGGCCGCCTGCGCCTGCGGGAGATGCCAGCCTTTGACGGCGTCGCTCACCGCGAGCAGCAATTGCGAGCGCATCGTCATATTGGCCGCTTCTTCCGGCGTGTCGGTCAGCGGCTCCCAGGCATTCGCGACGCGTTCGATCTCCATCCTCATCGCTCCTTAAAGACTGCGCTCAATCGCGCCGATCGGACTGCTGCGCCTTCTTCTGAAATGCATGCAGCACGTAGGTAGGATCAACGTTCTTCAGCTGAGGTTTCGATAGACTTTGCGCCAAAATCGTTGCAAGTATGGCACAGCTTACAGGCAGACTTCGGTATCGCGCTATCGCGGTATAAGAAAACAATGTCACGACCGGTCGCTTATCGTGGCTCTTTACTTGACCATGGAACATGGTGGTGGGTTCGCATAGGAGTGCCTGTAAGCCCCTTTGAGCGGTACGATAGTGTCAAAACTCAACGCCCTAAAAAACGCAAACTCGTTATCCGAGCTGGCAATTTTATTAGACGTTACGCCAAGCGGCTTGGCGTATGTTCTCTACAAAATGCCAGAGGACAAAAAGTACTTTAAATTCGAAATCCAAAAAAAGAGCGGTGGCGTCCGTAATATCTGCGCGCCCACCGGCGCATTAAAAATGATTCAGCGCAAGCTCGCTGATCTATTATATGATTGCCGAGAGGAGATTGAGAACTCTCAACCAATCACCAAAGGTCCTAAACAACGTCCTCTTTCTTTTGGTTTCCGTCGAGCCCAGTCGATAATGGACAATGCCAGACAGCACAGACATTGCAGATTTGTCCTGAATTTAGATATTCAAGATTTCTTTCCGAGCTTTAATTTTGGTCGCGTCCGAGGGTTTTTTCTAAAAGATAAGCATTTTGCGCTTAACGAGCCGATAGCAACCACAATCGCGCAGATCGCGTGCTTCAACAACTCTTTACCACAAGGTAGCCCGTGCTCGCCGGTAATCGCAGACATGGTTGCCCATATCCTTGATGTGCGCTTGGTGCGATTGGCTAAAAGATTTAATGCTAATTATTCCCGATATGCTGACGACCTGTCGTTCTCAACAACATTGGTGAGTTTTCCAGAGGCCCTGGCTAGAGAGGATTCGGAAAGCGGAATTTGGAGTCTAGGTGATGAACTACTCAGCGTGATCAGCCACGCCGGCTTTGTAGTGAATCCAGCGAAAACCCGGATGCAACTTAGAACTAGCCGTCAAACTGTAACCGGCCTAACCGTTAATAAGAAAGTTAATATATCTCAGGATTACTGGAGATCGGCTCGTGCGATGTGTGACGCCCTTTTCCAAACAGGCGCCTATCACCGCCGCGACATGTCGGAAGATTCTACAGAAAACGATATTAAATATAAGATGATCAGTAAAACTGATATTCTGGAAGGAATTTTAGCTCATATTAATCTGGTTAAGCGAAAGGAATGGATTCGCCAGAAAGAAATTTCTCCACTCGCGCAGCCTGGAATGAAACTATATGCGAAATTTTTGTTTTTTAAATATTTTATCAATTTAGAGAAAACCTTGCTGGTTTGCGAGGGGAAAACCGATAATATCTATCTAAAATATGCTATTCGTAATTTGTCGAAGTTTCATCCGACTTTAGGAGAAAAGACAAAAGACGGATTTAAAATGAAAATTAATTTATTTAAATATGATAATAAAGTTCATAATATATTGGAGATGACCGGAGGATCGTCCACCATCGTGAAATTTATCAAGAATTATAAAGATAATTTGAAAAAATTCAGATATAGACCGACAAAGCATCCTGTAATTATATTGTTAGATAATGACAAAGGGCTTATCTCTTCGTTGCGTGAAATTATAAAAAAAAGATTTGACATCGATGTAAGTCTGACGACGGGGGCGCCATTCTATCATCTGATTGATAATCTTTATTTAATAAAGACACCTGAAAAAGGGAATGAAGGCGTTTCTTGTATCGAAGATTGTTTCGATCCAACTTTGTTGGCCTTCCCGCATGAAGGAAAGCAATTCAACGCAGCAAAAGAGATCGACGTTACAAAGGAATTTGGCAAAGCGGTTTTTGCTGAGAAGGTGGTAGTGCCACAAGCAGATAAGATCGACTGGAGCGGCTTCGAGCCATTGCTAAACCGGGTCAATGCCGTGATTGCCGACTTCGCTACGATCGAAAAAAATGTGATCGCGAAAGCCGCTTAACGCATGTCGACCCTTAGTTTTATCGACGATGATTTCCCTGCGGCTCAAGCATTTGTGGCGAGTTTGAATCGCAAGATCGTACGCTTGCGGTTTTCGGGTGTCGGAGAATGGAAGCCTAACCATATTGCGCTGGCAGTTCGCGATGGTCAGGTAGTTGCAATGGCGGATTGCGTCTTGAGTGACGAGGAAAGCGGAGCAAATGCGAGCTTGCTCGCTCGACCTGGTTTTGGCGCCTACGCGATATCTGCTCTCCTACGTCTTAAGAAAAGAGTGGCTGCAGAGCACTGGCTTTCGACTTTGCGAGAACCCACGCCGGCAACTATCGCTATTTCTCGGCGATATTTTGACGAGACATGCGATCAAACCGCTTGGGAGCTTTCAAGTGGGTTGATTAGGCAGCACGGTCAGTCAGGGGTATTGCAAGCTGCCCCTTTGATTGCATCAGCGAAGTTTTTGAGACTTCATTCTATTCCGCCACTTAAAGAACTTGATGGGGCTTCAAAGAATCAGGTTCTGAATGTCGCTTTGGATTTAGGCCGAGGCCTACTGCATTCACCAAATGGTTATCCATTGGGCGGACCCGAATTGTTGTCGCTTGTTTTTGATCTAGCAGATGTGCCAATGCGGGTTCGTCAGGATGTCTCGAGGATCACGTTGTTTCTTGCTGCGGCTCAGATGGGGCATAATGTGGATCCGAATGTAGTCAAGAAATATTTTAAGCAGGACTCGATGAGTATATTCATGGCTGCAGTGAAGCGGGCAGTGAGCCTAGATCTGGATTCTGTAGGAATTTTTGCGATTAAACCGCATGCACAGGAACTTCGCTCATCGCCTTGAACCTTGAATTACGCGATGTCACCGAATTATGAGCAGGCTTCGGGTTTGCCGCGCATCGGCTAGGATCGCCCCCGTGACGAGGAGTCGGGGTCAGAGTGAGATTAATCGCAGGCCAGTTGTCAATAGTGAGACAGAGCAAGTCCGATTTCTAGGTATTGCGGCCCCCCCTGGGGCGGTAAGACTGAATGGGGACCAGCTGCCGGAGCGGCGAAGCCTGTTGAAATATATTGCAGAAAGAGATTGAGGTGGGATGTACCTGCGGGCGGTGTAAGCCCGCGGACTGACGCAGCCGCGGCCACAGAGAAGGAGTTGTAACTGGAATGGAGCGAGCCATCAGGGCTGTTGATCCGCACGCTCCAATTGCCCGCGTCCTGGCCGTCATTGAATTGATAGTCGATTTCGGTGCTGGAGACGAAGGTCAGCTTGGCTGGATTGCTGTTGATGCTCCCGCCTTCCGGATCGCTGAAGGTCAGCGTATCGCCGCTTTGGAAATTGCTGCCGAACAACTGCATTGTGTGGTTGTTGCTGTCCGCTGGATAAGCACTCGGTGAAACGCTGCTCAGCAACGGCGTAAGCACTGCTGAGGCGACGGAGAAGCTGCTGTAGCCGGAATGGAGCGAGCCGTCGGGGCTGTTGACCCGCACGCTCCAGTTGCCGGCATCCTTGCCGTCATTGAACTGATAATCGATTTCGGTGCTGGAAACGAAAGTTAGCTTGGCGGGGTTCGCGCTGATGCTGTCGCCCTGCGGGTCGCTGAAGGTCAGTGAGTCGCCGCTTTGGAAATTGCTGCCGAACAACTGCATTGTGTGGTTGTTACTATCCGCCGGGTAAACGTTCGGCGACACGCTGCTCAGCAGCGGCGTTAGCACCGGACCAGCTACTGAGAAGGTGCTGTAGCCGGAATGGAGCGAGCCGTCAGGGCTGTTGACCCGCACGCTCCAATTGCCCGCGTCCTTGCCGTCATTGAACTGATAGTCGATTTCTGTGCTGGAAACGAAGGTCAGCTTGGCGGCGCTACCGTTGATGCTGTCGCCTTGCGGATCGGTGAAAGTCAGGGTGTCGCCACTTTGGAAGTTGCTCCCGAACAGCTTCATTAAATGGTTGTTGCTGTCTGACGGATATGAGGTCGGCGAGACGCTGGTCAGCGACGGTGTCAAAACGGGCGAACTGACCGAGAATGTCTTGTAGCCGGAACTGCTAGAGCCGTTTGAGCTGTTAACTCGAACCTGCCAGGTGCCTGCGTCGGTGCTGTCGTTGAACTGGTAGTCGATTTCGGTGCTGGAAACGAAAGTCAGCTTGGCGCTGCTGCTGTTGTAGACGTGCCCCTGCGGATCGATAAAGGTCAGCGTGTCTCCGTTTTGAAAGCTGGTGCCAAGTAACTTCATCGTGTGGGTGATGGTGTCCGCTGGATACGAGCCTGGCGAGACAGTACTCAGAGATGGATGACTTGAGGATGAAGGTGAAGTTGCAATAACATCAAGATCGACGCCGATTTTTCCGTAGGGTGTATTAATGTAAAATGGCTTGTCATCATATTGCCATGCTACGGCGTTTGGGTGAACCGATGTTAACCCTGGATCCGCGAAGGTCGTCGTCCCGGCGGCCGGCCAATACGAAGAGTTTTGATAATCCGCAACCCACTCTAAAGCGGCTTTGGCGTGTGAAAATTGTGAGGTCAGCTCTGGAAAATCGCTTCCAGGGGCATAAATCCCCGCCGTGTAGCCATCCTTGGTCAGCTCTGCACACCACGCGTCGGCATAAGTGAGTTCACTCGAACTTACGCGTCCATTTTCAATATCCAGATAGCAAACGGCACCTGGAGCAAACCCGTCTCCGCTCGCGCCCATCTCGGTTGCTGCCTGGTCGGCATCTTTAGCCCCCTGAGCCGCAGTGCGGGTCCAGACGGCCGTGTCCTGTTGTCCAACGTAAATCGGGGCTACCGTCCACCCGCCGGCAGCAAGCTCGGAACGGGTGCCAAGCCAGCTTGTCCCGGTGTGGTCCGGTGCATGTAAGTAGTAGCCCACCCATGACAAGTTGGTGTGGCCTTTAAGCCAATTCATGACATTCATGCCCGGAAAGCCGTAAATATCGAAGCCAGCCTGCGTGCCGCCGAGAGATGACGTGTTTTTTGCCGCCATGAAGGATTTGGAATTAAAGTATTGGGTCGTGTCTGAACCGTTTACCTGTGTTCTCTTCGCGGAGATGAAGAGCTTGTAGGTGCTACCCTCGATGCTAAGGGCGGACAGCGCGCCACCGCCGCCGCCGTTCCTCTGAAGCCTGAAGCCATTTGGCGTTCCGACCCTTTGCTTAACTCTGCGCTCGTCGGCGTCGTCGATCGTCTCGATAGTGCCGGTCGTGCTGCTGCCAACTCTGCCGGTGCCGCCGGCCGATATGGTGTTGGCGTGGTTGTGCGACATAGGCTGTGTCCCTCGAAATTCTAATTGTTATCGCGCTTAAGCGAAGTGATCGCCCAGGCACCGGGATTGTTATTGGTCAAGCTTGAAGACAACTCCGTCCCCTGATCCGCCAGGGGAACCGCCAAGAATCGTTGTCCCGTAAAATGTCTGGCCGTCCAGCGATACCAAGCCACCCAGGGGAGCCTCTCCATTGTTGGGGCGCAGGATGCTGAAGCTATGGAGAACCTGCTTGGTCCAACCTGGCTGGGAAAGGCTGGGGGAAAGTAGCTTAAAGATGACGCCAGCCCCTTTCTTTGCATTTGTGTCTTCTAGGCCGCCGCCATCCTCTGTTGCGCCATAAAGGTTGCCCGATTTGTCCAGGATCAATTCGGCGAGGGGGAAGAAACCGCCGCTCATGTTCTGTGAAAAACTATGCAATATCCGGAAAGTGCGGGGGGCTGGGCTATCGGACTGTGGCCCCAGTTGAAAGGCGGTTCCGGAACCGGATGTCCCGCCATCAAATGTCGTGCCGTAAAAGCTTCCGTCGGCACCGGCAACAAGCGCGGACACGGGGTTGCCGGTGCCTCCCTTGAATGCGTGGATGATCTTCTCGGTCCAGCGACCCTCGCCTGAGATCGGCGGCTCCAATTCGAAGATTATCCCGGCCTGGTGGACGCCGCCCCATCCTGTGGTGCCCCATAAATTGCCAAAATCATCCGCAATCAGCCCCGTCCATGGAAACATACCGTCGTTTCCACCCCGGAACATGCGCAATATCTGTTCAGTCCATGCTGTTTTGCCCGTGGCGGGCGGTGTTAGTTTAAAAACGCCGCCGCAGCCCAGGGGATCGCAAGTCAAATCACCGCCCAAGCTGGCCGTTCCGTAGATCGATCCAGATTTGTCGACGAGAAGTTTTAGATAACGTGGACGCGCACCGTCGTTGGCACCACCTTTGAACGCGTAAAGAACGGTTTGTTTCCAAGAAGATTTACCCGCTACCGGGGGCGTCAAATGGAAGACCACGCCACAGCCGTTGACGGTATCGAGGATGCACTGCTGATCGCCGCCAGCGGCGGTTGTACCGTAAAACCCGCCCGCGCCGTCGGATGTCAGGCTGCCATATGGATGCCCTCCATCCACTCCGCCGGTGAAATTATAGAGAACCCTCTCGGTCCAAGCGGTTTGTCCGGCCGCAGGCGGGAAAAGTGCAAACACGACGCCGGTGCCATTGGTGCCTCCGCTTTGCGTCACACCGAACAGTGTTCCCGAATCATCAATGACTAACGTCGATTGCGGGGCCTGCCCATTCGTGCCGTTAAAGTGATGAAGTACCGTGAATTTGGCGGCGTTCGACCCGGCATGCGTGGTTGCCGAAAGTGAGCCGATCAGCGTGCCGACGATAGCCGTGCGTAGCGTTGCCCATAACGACATAGTCGATCCCACGCGCAATGCTTAGTCGGCGGCATCGGGCTGATGGACCGGAAGCGTTATGTCGAAATTGATATGTTATATGAAAGGAGTCAAATAACTTTTAATTAAGGTAAATTTTGCCGGTTGCTGCTGCAACCTCCATCACTTTCCTATTGCGATGTCACCGAATTAACAGCTGTCGGGATTTCCCCCGCATCGGCTAGGATCGCCCCGTGACCGAAACCCGCGACGGCCTTCCCATCCTCAGCTTCCCTGATCAGGCGGCGTTTGACGCCTGGCTGGCGGGGCAGCCCTCCGGCTGCGCGGGCGTTTGGGTGAAGTTTGCCAAGAAGGGGGCCGGCATCGTCAGCCTCACGAAGGCGGAGGCGATCGACTGCGCGCTGTGCCATGGCTGGATCGACGGGCAGCTTCAGCCATATGACCACCAAAGCTGGCTCACCCGGTTCACGCCGCGCCGGCCGCGCGGCAAATGGTCGGAGAACAACCGGAAGCGGGCGGCGGAGCTGATCGCGGCGGGCCGCATGCGGGCAGGGGGCCTGCACGCGGTCGCGGCGGCGCAGGCCGACGGCCGGTGGGAGGCCGCCTATGCCCCGGCCAGCACGGCCTCGGCGCCGCCGGACCTGCAGGCGGCCTTGGACGCGGCGCCTCAGGCGGCTTCCTTCTTCGCCACGCTGACCGGCGCCAACCGCTATGCGGTCCTCTATCGTATCGGGGCGGTGAAAAAGCCGGAAACCCGGGCGCGCAAGATCGCCGAATTCGTCGCCATGCTGGCGCGCGGCGAAACCATCCACGGATGACGATGACGGTTTACTGAATAGAATGGGGGTTGTTCACTCACCGCGTAAGCAATGGCGAATCGGCCGGTAAGCCGTACCGTTGAGCTGCGGAAGCGATGACCTTATAGCCATCTGGTGTTAGCATCACATCGCGGTGTAGGGGGGACCCCGCCAGACGGCAAGATGGGAATAGCGCGGAGATCTGGCCATCGGCTTTTCAGCTCTGCGAGGATGCGTGTGCGGGTTTGATCGGTGACGGCTTTGTGCTCATCGTCTGCTGCCTCCAGAAACATGACCCAGATACGTTCCCCTTTTCCTGCCATCACCTGAATTTCGGGCCACTCGTGATCGCCGCCGAGGGGGCGATAGACGACCATGAAGGCCGCCTCGACGCCTTTGGTGATTTCGTTTGTATGGTCGCTGGCATCTTGAAAAAACAGTTGCTCGTGTTTGGCAGAACTATTCAGGAGCTCAGCCAGCTCCGTCCTGTTTTCGGCTTGCAACGGAATCTCGACTGCCTCCACGAAGTGCAGCCGTTTCCACGGACCACAACCTGTGATCGATGCGCCAAAGAGCGCGACGATTAGAAAGGCCCGGACAGTTCGCATTAAAGCAACGAGGGTGACGGTTGGCTAAACACCCCAACAGTCATCGCACCCTCACGAAAACGCCGACCGTATATCCGGCAGGGCGGTCGAAATCGTCATCCCCCCGTCCACCACGATGGTCGCACCGGTCATGAAGGCGGACTGGTCCGACGCCAGGAAGCAGACGACATTGGCGATGTCCACCGCCGCGCCCAGGCGGCCGAGCGGGATGCGGGCTTTGATCCGGTCGGCGATGTGCGCGTATTGGGGCTCCAGCATTATCTGGGTGTTGTGGGCGACGACGAAGCCGGGGCAAACGGCGTTGGCGCGGATATTGTCCTTGCCGTGGTCGACCGCGAGCGCACGCGTGTAGTTGATGACCGCCGCCTTGGCCGCGTTATAGGCGTGCAGGCCATTGTCGGCGGCAATGCCGGAGATCGAGGCGTTGTTGACGATCACGCCGCCGCCGACCTTGCGCATCAGCGGGATCGCCAGCTTGCAGCAATAGAACGTGCCGTAGACGTCCACTTCGAACATCCGCTTGAACTCTTCGATCGGAACGTCCGGCGTCTCGCCGAAGCTGCCGATGCCGGCATTGTTGAACAATATGTCGACCTTGCCGAAGCGCGCGACGGTCTTGTCGAACACGGTCTGCACCTGGTCGAACTCCGCCACGTCGCAGGGCACGAACAGCGCGCTGTCACCTTTGCCATTCTGGGCGGCGATGCCGTTCAGCTGCCGCTCGATCGCCTGGCCGCCCTCGACGCCCCGGCCGCAGATCACCACCCGCGCGCCCTCGGCCACCATCTGCGCCGCCGTCGCCTCGCCGATGCCGGGGCGCGTCACGCCGGTGATCACCACAACCTTGCCCTCGAACCGTCCCATCGTCAGCGCTCCTCCCGTGTTTGCGGCAGGTTAGGCTCCGGCGGTGGCTTGCTCAAGGCTGAGGCCGGGGAAGGAGTCCGAAACAAGTGACTCCGGCCAGCGTACATTCTACCATCCCGATCGCCCGACGCTGACATGCCGCGCCCTGGTCGGGAAGAATGAGGCGCCGCAACAAAAAGGGAGGATTGCGCACCATGAAGTTTTACCCAATCGCCGTCGCCGGCCTCTGCGCCGCCATGCTGTCGCCGCTCGTCGCACAGGCGGCCGCGCCGCAGCCCAACACAGGGTTCTATCGCGTCGACGCCTATACGGACTCCGCAACGCCGGAGAACGTTTGCGCCGGCCTCAACCGAAAAGCGGGCCTGAGCGTGGAGGGCACGTATTATTACCCCGGACCTTTGGCAACCGGCGCGGTGGCGCGTTTCACCGATGCCACGGCAGGCGCGGTTTTGGCGGGCGTTTATCCGAAAACGCCCGCGGCAGGCGCGACGCTCTGGAAGGGCGTCCTTTCATTCGGTGTCGAACCAAGCGGGCCTTATTTGAAAGTGCCGTTCAGCCGCGTTCTGACCTATCTCAGCAAATCCAGCTTCTCGGCGGTCCAAACCAGCAAAATCAAGATCGGCGTCGACACCTGCACGCTGGTCGAGAACCTCGTATTTACCCAGACCGGTTCCTGACCCGCTGAAACCCTGACCGGCCGGCGCTGTCGCCGACATCGGCATAGTGTCGGCAAGGTCTCAATGAGACGCACAGGCCAATAAAAAGAGACACCCAGGCAATGCCCTGGAATCGGCATGCGATAGGTTGCGGCATTGCATGGCCGCGACAGTCGAAGGGTTGGCTCATGGGGATTATCGTGCGGGGCCTGGGTTATGCGGTGGCCCTTCTGGCTCTCTGCGCGGCAGCGCGGGCCGGGGCGCAGATAATGCCGGAGCTGGCCGACACCTATGTCGTGCAAGCCTCCCCCACGCAGAATTACGCAGGCGGCGCGACGCTGGTTGCCGGCACCGGCAACATGGCGCTGCTCGGTTTCGATCTGTCGCTGCTGCCGAAAGGCAGTACGGCATCGACCGTCTCCCGCGCCCTGCTGACGGTTTACGTCGATCATGCGGTGGCCGCCGGCACGCTCAGCGTCGCGGCGATCAATTCGGGCTGGGTCGCCGCGTCGGTCACCTGGGCGACCAAACCGCCGGTCGGCGCCGTCATCGGCACCGCC
>Ga0206992_1199_pt1 | contig 12004 bp, 16 predicted proteins | sample Alteio_BWMinCont_6_FD_153267 | JGI IMG/M metagenome (GOLD analysis project Ga0206992, IMG submission 153267) | Enriched cells from forest soil in Barre Woods Harvard Forest LTER site, Petersham, Massachusetts, United States -... | ecosystem: Environmental > Terrestrial > Soil > Temperate forest >... | reverse complement strand
TCCCCCGCTGCGGTTGCCCATGGCGGGCGCGAGCTCCGTTGTCTTCGGGTGATCTGGCATCAGCAACCAAATCATACACGAATCGAACGGCTTATGTCGCTCCCGCCGAGCCTCTCACGTGGCCTGATGAATTTTCCAGGATAGAGATCACAGGTAGCTTATTACCACTGTTAGGGTCGCATTGGTTGCGATAACCTATTCTTTGTTAATTGGTCCAGGAGAGGGATCATGGGCGGCATATGGGCGTATCGATCGCTTCTCGGCGGAGCCGTGTTGACAGCGATGCTACTCTCAGCGTGCAGTACCATACCTTCGTTCGTGTTGAATGGCGACAACACACTGGCTGCACCGGCGGGCCCGAAGGTAGCGACCCTGATCGGCAACATGAAATGTGAACTTTGGTAGGCGGCGCATTCAGACCAAGTATTGCCCTTTTACACCGATGATCCCACGCCGAGGCTCAGAAACGATCCGCGTGCTCCTAAAGAACGAGTGTTCAATTTAACTAACATACTTCAGGAAATCGAATATGTCGGTGAAGCACAGTTTACCCTCGACGTAACTGATACTGGCGCCGCAAATCCATCAATTGGAATATCCGAATATACCAATGTCGCACGGAGCTTTTTCCCGGCAACAGGGTTCCTCATGTCGGTAGGCGGTATCTATAGCGACAGCGCGCATCAATTCATTCAGATCGATTCTTCGATTGATTTTAGTCGCTTGGTGGAGTCGCTTCCGGACCCATGGTGGCCGCCAAGATGTGCGGTCCCATGTGACGCCGCCCGCTCATCGGCCTAAGGACATAGCAGGAAACGACATCGCGATTGGCTCGCCCTGTGACAGTAGCGGAAGCGATCTTCAAGGCAACCTTGGACTAAAAGAGAAGCTCGCGATGGGGCTTATTGCGGCTGCGCAGAACGATATCGCGGTATTTCCACGTGGTGCGGCGGGAGGAGCCACCGCGCCCCCTCCCACTGGATTCAACGGTAACTTTAGCGGTGCTGGTCCGGGTGGTAAATTCACTGGCAACTTCAAGGGCACTCCAACTCCCTCATCGGGCGGCGCCTCTGCTGTCGACGCCGCCGGTTTTGGTGGAGGCAATGTCAATGTTTACGGCCTGAGTCCGGCCGTCCCGATCCCCGCGACATATCCGTTTGGGCAATTCAGCGCTCAAATTGATTTCACTGTGATCGAGAATGTAAATGGAGGTCCGGCATGGACAACAAGGTACTTTAAGGGACCCGGTGGTAACGCCTCGGGATTGATCAATCTTAACCGGCAGGTCAAAGATACCTTGGTCGTCACATTCGTCCCCGTGTGCATTAGAGAGAAATATTATCCGATTAAAGTGGGGACCCATAGCGAATACACTCCGGAGATGGTCGACGGAACTCCGGGGTGGGCTAATTATCTTCCAACGTGCAGTACCCCAGGTCACCAGAACCTGCAAGCCAATGCGATTGCTGCAGCAAAATTCGAAAACAACACGCTATCTATACAATCCCGACCCTGAAATCAGGGTGTGACCGGTGCGGGGTCATCCGCACCCTTGCCTCTCGGGGAGAGCGGGGTGAGCTCGGTCAAGGGAGGGTCCAAGCGGCGCGGAGCGCTACTTGGATGCCCTTGACCGAGACGGGGCGGAGCCCCCGACCAGTAGCGCGGGAACATGGATGACACGGCGTGTAGGTCGTGACTTTGGCCGGATCATCATCCAATTACCCCAGCTCGCGCGGGTTAGATGCGGCGCGCAAGCCGCGCAAATTTTTTTGATTCGAATTCTGTGGGGCTCCGCCCCTCGCGCGCGGACGGGTGCGTGCGCATTGGCGCACCGGCGACCCGTATCCCCGGTCTTCCGCCGCCGCTCACGCGGCGTTGTGCAGGCCCGCTCGTACCTCGCGGCCCCTTCGGGGCGGGTGATTCCCCTCGCGGACGCCGCCTATCCCCTTGTTACCCCGGGTCTCGCCGACGGGCAGAGGTGCAGCGCTCCGGAAGAGACATGGCCACGCCGAAATTCATCGAGATCGACGGCAAGCGCTCCGTGTGGCGCGACGTGTTGCAGCTTCGGCGCGAGCAGAAGCAGGTCTGCGCGAGCGCGGTGCAGCCTGCGTTGTTCGAGTTGCAGGAGGACCGGCCGACCGCCCTCCGACCGCACGGCGGCCGGATTACCCGGCCATCCGGGGGATGTCGGTCGATATCGCACACCTTCCTTTTGTTGAGCGGGAATGTCCGCCACAACGCGGTCGATAAATCGTGTGATTGCATCAGGCGTAACCGTCGCCATCGGATGAACCGCTCGCGGGCTAACTCGTGCTTCCAAAGATCTTGAAGATCGCAATGGCTGCCGTGAAGATTGCGCTCGCGGCCAGAATGGGCCCCTTTGGATATTCGGCAATGCGTCGGGCAACGAGCTCGGCAACGGATAGCCCGATGGCTGCCGCCAGGGCGATGACGAACGGCAGCATGGCGATCGCCCAGAAGGCGAAGGCCAGCCAGATAAACAGGGTGAGCACCATCACGATGACCAAATTGATCAGCCAGAAATCATGATCGGGGTCAATGCTCCAGATGAACAGGACGAATAGGGCGACGGGAATCCCCGGCCCGACGAGCGAAATCGATGCCCTGAGAATGAATCCGCGCCGTGTTCGCGCCCGCAGAAGGAACTCCAGCAGCAACCGGGCCACGATTGCGCCGACGACCCCGTAGAGCAAGACAAGTCCCAGTTGATGCAGCCCAAGGAAAGGTATCACGATCAGGAATGAGGCGACGATCGGAACGAGATTGCGCGGGCCGCGCCGCCTGAACCAATTCATGAACGAGAGTCGTTTCACATTGTCGATCCAATGCCACACGGCGATCGACCATCTTTCGATCGCAGCCTTCTGATCGTTGCTCAGAAACATGTCCAGGAGCGTCAAAAGGCCGACCCCCATCCCCAGATAAAGAAGTAAGGTTGAGATCACGGGCGCGCCCTCCCGGATGGGAGAGTTAATAAACTATGGGACCGCCTTCGGTGGCAAGCTCAGTCCCGGCGAGCGAGCGGGCGCGGTGCACCTGCCCATGCGAGGCGGCCGCCGGATTATGCGCCGTATATAAGCTTGTGTATTTCGTCGACACTTTTTTCCAACAATACGATTATGCGACCGTCGTGGATAATCGAGGCTGAGATCGCGTGCGCAATTTCGACGCCTTCGCGCCGGGCTCCGATCCCTACACCGAGCACGATTTCGGTGCGTTCGAGTACAACGGTCATCGCGTCTGCTGGCGGATCGAGTACTTCGATCGCGGCGGCGGCACGTACGGATCGCCCGACCCGGCGGAGCTGTACCTGACGCAGCGCGTCCTCAAGATCATGCTCGCGGGAGAATACTGATGCGCGCGCTGTCAGCTCCGGCCCGTTTCGCAACGGCGGGCCGGAGTGCTCTTCCCTGCCATCGGCTGGAATACTTTTTGCCTCTTGACCACCCCGCCCGACCCGGCGGCGTGCACTCGATGGTGGTGGCACTCTGGCAGGTCCGGGGTTCCTACAGCCCTGGTGTGTCGCTGTTGTTATTCAGCATCTTCCGCTGCAACTGTCGAGGCGTGCATCGAGCGGTTCCCGAGCCCTTGGTGAAGAAGAAATCCACCTAACCTATAAGAAAAGGGGCGGCACAAGACGCTTGCAGATTCGGGACATTGGCCACTCGCGAGCCATTTCGGCCTTCACCAGGTTCCTTGACGACGGCCGCAGCTGCCTGACCAACGCCGCCGCCGAGCGTGCATTGCGCGGAATAGCCCTCGGCCGCCGCGCATGGTTATTCGGCGGCTCCAATCGCGGTGGCGAGCGCGCCGTCGCGATATACACCCTGATCGCCACGGCCAAGCTCAACGGCATCGATCCGCAAGCCTGGCTCGCCGACGTGCTCGCCCACATCGCCGACCAGCCCGCCTCCCGGGTCCACGAGCTCCTGCCGTGGCATTGAAAAAGGCTCGCCGATCAAGCCGTCGCCACCTGATCCTTTAACCTGCCGCGGTGCTGGGCGGATGCTTACGATATCATCGGCGTGCCCAGCGAGGAGCGGCAGCGCAACACCTTCCCCGTTTATAGCGACAATGAGATCGGGAAAAGCGCTTGCTACCAGTAATGCAAATCAGTGCCGCGTTCTCAACCAATCGAGAAACACACTCACGTTGGAGGAAATGATGCAGACCCTGACCGTTTGTATGGAATTTCTAAGTTTCTGCGAAAACGAAAAGCATCTTGCGGCGAATACATTGCGTGCATACAATCAGGATGCTTTGGAGTTCGATAAATTTTTGGGAAAGGTACCAATAGCGGATTGCGATGGAGCCGCCGTACTTGCCTACGCTAAGCATCTGGAAAATGCACGCTCGTTGGCGCCCGCGACGATCAAACGGCGAGTTGCGTTCTTACGAGCACTATTCGCCTGGCTGGAGCGCAAGGGCATCATAACGATTTCGCCGTTTCGATCGATCGAGCTTCGGGTGCGGATACCGAGGCGCCTACCACGCTGCCTAACGAGCGCGGAGCTTAGGGCGCTGCTCGCGCACAGGGCGGCGGCCCCGGACGTCATCGGAATTGCCATATTGCTGTTATTCACGACAGGCATACGTGTAGGGGAGCTTACCAATACCAACTTAGTAGACGTCAATCCCAGTGACGGTGCGATCCGCGTGTTTGGGAAGGGAGCACGCGAGCGACAAGTCTTCATTACCAATGACACCGTTGCTGATGAGCTGGCGTCGTATATCCGTTTGACCCGAAATGGCGCGGTCCCGAGCGCCCCGTTGCTCGTGAACGGCTTTGGAACCCGCGTCACTCCGTCGGCCATACGGGCAGGGCTCCGCAAGATCGCATGCACAGCCGGTATCGCCAGGCGGATTACGCCGCACATGTTGCGCCATTCTGCTGCCACAGCTCTCCTCGAAGCAGGGGTCGATATCCGCTTCGTACAGCGATTGCTCGGTCATCAGAGCATCACGACAACCCAACTTTATACCCACGTGAGCGACAGCTCTCTCCGGCGCGTCATCCTGGCGGCCGATACCTATTCCGCCTTCGCGCACGCCAAGCAAGCGGCTCGATAACTGGGAATTATGCGCGTCCACGGTGACATGCTGCCCCGATGGCGATAGTCGATGCCGACATTCTGGTTGTCGGCGGCGGCCCGGCCGGACTGTTGGCCGCAAGTTATCTCTCGAAGCGGCACCGCGTAATTGTCATCGAACGAGAAATCTTCGGAGAGACCACGAAATTTTGGGTAGCAACGGAACGTCGGCTAAAACGCCACGGCTTGGAAAAATGCATACTGCATCGTGCCCGCACGATGATTATGGGCTCATTCTTGGGAAGCAGGGCGTCGGCATCAGGCGATTTCGCCGTAGTCGATGAGGAGCATTTGTTGCGCTCCCTCGTGAAGCGCTGCAAAGAAAACGGTGCGACCTTAGTTGAAAATAGTAAATTGCTTAACTTGCGCTGGACCGCGCAATCGTTATTCGCAGAAGCGGGTGGTACGGAATACAGAGTGCGCCTGGTCTTAGATGCGATGGGAGGGGCGTCTTCGATTGCTTCTACGTTCAGATTACACCATATCGGCGGGTTTTATTGTGTTTACGGCGGCTTTCTACGCGATATTAAGCTTCACTCGCCGGAAATTGTTCTGGCCTATGTCGGCCAACTCGGGAATCCGCCGCCAGTATTCGAAATTATCCCAACCGGTACCAACAGCGCATATGCGGTAGTCTTCGTGTATACACAGAACCTAGTCGATCCGAGATCGCTCGCGCGAACTTTTGAAGAGCACTGCGAGCACAATCCATTCTTCACGCTGACCCCCGAGACTAGGCGCCTCAAAGAAAAGTCAGGCGCGATCGCCATTGGGCAAACGCGACGGCGAAAATTGCGCGGTGTGGTCGCTATGGGCGAGGCGGGATTGGTGCAGCCGCCCCTGATGGGAACGGCGTTCAACGAGGTGCTCGAACACACCGAAGCGATTTGCGGGAGGATCTCCCGCGTTTTGGAGGACACAAGCGGGATCTTCAATGCGCGTATCCAGCTCTATCCTGTCCTGAAGCGGGTTCAGGACCATCTTCAACTGGGAATAGCGAAACGCCTGATGAGCGGAAACGTTGAGACGTTTGATCGTACGGTGCGCGCCGTAGCGACGCTATCACAACCCCTCGCCTTCAGCTTCCTTTCGAATGAACTCACCTGGGGTGAACTCGGCGGCCTGCTGGTCGGGTTACCCTGGCATTTCGTCGCAAGTGCGACGTCATTCAATGGGATGACCAGACATTAGGCTTGTCGAAGGTATACCTTGGCGGCAACCATGCCGACATTGAGCAGCAACGGGAGCGATGTTCGGGCAATGATGCCGACGTCCACGATGTAATTCGGAGTAGCCGCAATCCGATCAAACAATTGAGTGAGCGTATTCACGCGCTGGACGTCATCATTATTTAAATTATTATATCTCTCCAACAGCCCATCGATCTCAGCCTCGCAGGATTGTAGCGTGCGTTCCTTGACCTGCCGGATCAGCTTATGGATTATCAGGTGCGGGTATACAAGGGCCACTGAACATATTGGGACATAGATTGCTGGCCAGAACAGTCGGATCGCCTCAACATAGATCTGATTTCCGGTCCAGTGCCCGTACAAAGTTCCGATGAAGGCAAACGCATAGCCCACACTCAGAGAACACGTAAAGAAGGTAAAATAACTGATCAGTTGCCGAAGCTCAGGCGTGCGTGCAGGCGCGTAATGAAAGGTCTTAATACTTGTTGATCGAAGACGATGCATCGCCAGAATTATCTCTAGGGTATGTACAGTGGTCAATCCAGCCATAAAGCAAATTATTGTGCACGTGACCCACATGTGAGCCAGCATTGGACCGTGAGCATCAAATCCCATCCCGATAAGGCTAACGGTACCAGAGATCCAAATCGCCAAAACGACCAAATACCGTATTTCGCGACGTTTGATACCGTGTGGTGGGGTGGCTCCTTCGGCCATTGCTGCCTTGAGCCGACGCGGGAAAGATCGGGATCTAAGAAGCAGACAGAGCCAGACGCCAGCGGCGATGAGCGGAAAACCCTGCAACCGTACCCACTCGTCAGTAAAATGGTGTAAGTCCCTCTGTGACCACGCGAGAGCAAGACCAATCACCGTCCATGCGATAGCTGCGCCAATCCCGGTCAATAAATACCCGAGATATCCGGCCGGTGAAGGATCCGTCCGGGCCTTGATAACGGGCGATCTGCGACGCACCCGTTGCATCACGGCAACATTTTGGGCAATCTGAGCTCCGATAATTCCCAGTTATCAGCGGCTCTGCTCTCTGAAGCACGAAAGGACAACACGTGATGGACGCGCCGGGATCATATCACGCGCAATGGCGACGTACCTAGCGACGATCGCCCGTCGTCTCATTCCGCCCGGCCCCTGCTGCGCGCTCAAACTGACCCCGTCGATCAGCCTTGCTGTAGTGCCAGAGCACCCTAAGGCGCTCATCAAACCGGATGAGCGAAGTAGACCCCCAAAGAAGATGTTACACTTATGATGTAAGAAGAGATCCCTCATTTAGCCTGAAAAAACAAAATAGTATAATTCCGACCGTCGCCTTTTGAATAAAGAAATATGATCACCTTCGTTCATCAATATGCATATTTCTTTAGCCTTGTTCTTTTCATTTTTCCCGTCAGCGTCGCATTCGATGGGATGTCGGGCTTCAAGGTTGCTAAGAAGCTGATGACACTCAAGGGTTTGATATATCTGATCTTGAGTGTGGTCTTTTGGTCCACTTACGACATTTTCTGGATTGGTGAATTAGGTCATTTCCCCACGAATCGTGTGTTATTTACCATAGGTGGGATACCGATGGAAGAAATGATACTCTTTGCCATTGGTCTCTACAATATCGGCGCTATCTTTACCTGGAGTAAGGTGAATTTCACATGAATATTGTCTCACTCGTGGTCGTGTTCATTATAGGACTACTAATGTGGGTACGTTCGGGTGTACGGCCGATGCAAAGATTTTTTCTCATCGGGCTCGCAGTCTCGCTCATCATATGGTGGGGCATTTGGGGTCAGATAGCTATTGCGGATGGGTGGTGGGTATATGATCCAAAAAATATTTCCGGGGGATTTATCGGAGTAATTCCCGCCACCGACGCATTGTATTTTTTGGCCGGACTCGGGTGGTATTTTTACCTGTGTCACAAGTTAGAACTTTTATAGGAATGAACCACGCTAGGTGAGTCGTACTCAGGTAGTATTGGGTAGAAGGCCACCGCGTAAGTGGTATATAAGCTTACCGTGGTGCAAGACCATCTCTCGCTGTCTACGGTTTTGCTGCAGTACCTATGGCCAAATATCAGTCAACATCCCCAAAGACGGCTTCCGAGGGATGACTTAATAGTGAATGGTGGAATCGCCCCACAAGTCAACGAGCCGCACAATGCCAATGGAGGTTTGTGACAATCTTACTAATCGTTGCACTGATGCGTTGCGTAATCCTCATAATATATCAGCGTCCGAGGTCAGACGCTAGAGAAGTCCAAGCAAACCTGCGAGGATCGTGGATAGCGGTCACTGTAGTTTTGACAGCTTTCTGCATTCGGGCCGGATTGCTCGTCAATGGCCGAGCGGCCGGAATTCTAATCGACGACCGAAATTGGATGAGCCTATCCCGACTTCAATGGGTCGCTTGGTTCAGTGTGCTGTTGCGCGGATATTTCACGGAGGCAATTTGGAATGCGGCTAACTCCCGAACATTTCCTTATATGCAGGCTGACCTGTGGGTACTCCTCGGCATCACCGGCGCAACGGCCGTTTCCAGCAATCTGATCGTCGACAACAAGAAGTAGGAAGCGGGTCCAGAGGTAGAAGCACCGTCGAACCTACAACCTCAGCAAGGGCAGCCGGAACAGAGCGGCAGCATCGATCGCAACGCGACTGTGGGAGAAGCCAGTTGGGCCGATCTGATTATCGGCGAGGAAGTAGCTTAATCGTTATGTTGCCGATATAAGCCGTCTGTAACATCTGGTCATTACCGTGCTGCTGGTGGTCTGTTACATAAAGCTTCTATGGCTTGTGTTGGGAAAGGCAACCCTCACCGCGGATCTGGATAATGCCGCAGGTAACCGACAGTATGCCAGGGATGCCGGACGGGAGTGCTCATGGGTTTTTGTGGCTGCTTGGGCTTAACAATGGGGCCTATCTCGCATACAATGCGAGCGGCAAATCGGGAGTGGCGCCGGCACCCGCCGACGCGCCACCCGCGGGTGGCGCAACACAACCGCCGAAAGGGTGTGAGAGTTGATCACTGATAGGATGACGAACCAAGAACGACAAGGAACGAGTGGCAAGCTGCTCGGGCCATCCACGAGGCGCCTATTGCCGAGTAGGCTGCCACGCTAGGGGTTCGTCACCGACGCCAGGGCCTGTCCCAGCGACAGAAGAGCAAACAGCACAAAACTTGTCAAAAGCCAGCGAGTCATGAACGGCCTCCGAGGCTTTACTTAGCGAGTTTCGCCTGCAAGTCAAGGATCTCGTGCTCCGCCACGCGGCGGTGCACCTCCCAATCGGTCGCGACCTTTCGTAACAACCCGTCCGGGGCCGCCTCTCTTTCCTCATTCTGTTTCAGGATCGGTCGAGCCGCCTGTAAGGCGCGCAATGCCTCCAAGCGAGCCTCTTTCGCTTCGTCGTCGCTATAAAAGCCTAGCCGAGGGCCATACTCAGCGAGACGCGCGAGCATTATTCCGCCCGAGACGCGGTTGAGCACCTGGCGGAATTCCCGTGCCCGCTGCTCTTCCGGAACGAGGCACCTCTCCGCGGCGCGGATGAGCTGCCTCGCCCAATAGTCGTACCGGGCCATCATGGAAAGATCTTTGAGGCCCTCCCCCGTCTCGATCGCCGCGTAAAGCAATCGCTGAAGAATGTTGGAATACAGGGCGCTGAGACGGGCCTGGACCGCCTCGTTAACCGCGGGCAATCCATTATGGAGCCGCTCTTGGTATCCCGAATTGCCGCAGAGATAGCCGTCAGCATCCAGGTTCACCGGCCATTTGGCCCCAACCATTGCTTCAGTTCTGCCTAAGTAATAAACTGCGGCAGTCGTGATCGGTATTGGCTCATCCGCTTCCTGAACGATACCGTATTCCAAAACTGCTCGATGCATCAGCCAATTTGGCAACGACGATGACGCCGTCGAGGTCTGGCTCTGGGCTTGGGTATCTTCGAGCGCCTGAGCTTGCTTCTGTTTTTGGCATCGGCGCGATTGTTTGAGCGTCCACGAGGTCATTTGGCTCTCGTAGTATTTGATCCATTTATACAAAACGTCGACTCCCGCATCTTTTTCCCCAAGCGCAGAATATGAATTTGCAATAAACATCGCGAGATAGGGAGGCTGTATGACGAGAGCGCATAGGTCTAAACGCATGCTACGATTCACCGGTGCCGCCACTGATACTAATAAATTTCCATCCTTATCTTGACCTTCTTGGCAGTCTTGCGGGGATGGTAATCCAGGAGCGTCCGCGGGAAATTTTAGCTTGTTCCCCAACGTCTGCCGAAAGTGTCCAATTGCAACACCACCCAACTGTGATAGCTTCCCGGAACGATCAATGAGATCGTCCCTCCAGGTATCCGGAGGATCGAGCGAATTCGCGCTGTCCTCGAGTTCCTGTTCGACCGCGACGAGCTGCTCGAGGAAACCCCGTACGATATCGCTAGAAGTTCGCACATCAGGGAAAAACAGGTGATAATACCCAGCGCAGCCGACGAGGGGCCTCAGCGAGCGGAGAAACTCCGCCTGCTGCCAGATCGCCAGCGCTACGCCTTCCGGTGGGTGGGCACCTGCTTCAGCTCTTGTCAGGGGCAGGTCCATCACGCCGTCGGTGACCTGTAGATATCCAGCCTCGCGTTGAAAATAGCCGCGGTCACCAAATTCTTTTTCGGTCGGATCACTGAGCGGCTGCAGCATTGGCCACAAATTCTGAAACCAGGGTGAATATTTGCTGCTAACAGCACCCAACCCGCTCGTTGTGCCTACTGGCGTAAAACTGGGCACATTCGGCGTGGCACCGACGCGCGATGACGCTGAGAGAGTGAGTTCGAAGCCGCCTGCCTTGATGCCGGTCAGGCCGAGGCTTTCGAACACTCCGGGAACCGCCACCAGGTACAGCAGGAAGAGCGCTACGCCCCCAACCAGCAGGATCGGTAGGAAGTCCCTGGCCGAAGTCCCCGGGGTCCAGCGCATGGCGATTTCGAGGAGCCTTGCCGTCACGAGACCCGCGAGTGCGCCGATCAGTAGCGTATTGCCACGCCCGAGGGCGATCCAGTACGTGAACCCCCAAGGTCCATAGTTGAACGACTTCTGAAGCGTGGCCAGCGCCAGCAAGGCAAGGATAAGGGTAATGACCAATGTGCCGGCCACAATTAGCACCACGGCGATGATGGGGTGCCTGTCAACCGGTCGAATACCAGCGAATAGCCGTAGGAGAACCACCACGCCGAAGACACCAGAGAAAAACAGCAGCGATGTATTAGGCATAGCGTGTCCCCTGATTGATCGTCCTCCCGCTTTACCGCTTTGTACCACACGTACGCCACCCACGCCCCAAGGTTGTGGCCGGCGGTTTATCTTCCTCAACCGTTTTCCACAGGCCTCGCGCGTATGGCGTGCCGCCACATGTCAAGGACATGCGAACCGCGTCATAGCGCGGAAGTGCCAGATTGCCAAATCCGAGCCGGTGTGCTCAAACTCTCGCTGCGGCGCGTGTCGTCGCACAGAAGAGACTAGGGCGAGACTAGCGGTCAGGAAGGGCGAAAAAACCCTTACGTCCCCATAGCTCAGCCGGATAGAGCATCGGTTTCCTAAATGTCGGCCTCGTTCCCCCATGATCGACACGACCGCGCGCCCCCGCGCATCGCACTCCCTGCACCGCAGCCGAAGAGCGCACCTAATCTACACTTTTCCCCGCTATCATATTCGTAT
>Ga0206992_1178_pt1 | contig 12032 bp, 10 predicted proteins | sample Alteio_BWMinCont_6_FD_153267 | JGI IMG/M metagenome (GOLD analysis project Ga0206992, IMG submission 153267) | Enriched cells from forest soil in Barre Woods Harvard Forest LTER site, Petersham, Massachusetts, United States -... | ecosystem: Environmental > Terrestrial > Soil > Temperate forest >... | reverse complement strand
AGCTGCACCAGACATAAACGGTCGCGCTTATTGTTCAAGCCCATCGCCTCGGTATCGACGGCTATATCGCCCTTGAGCACCAGATCCGGCGGCAAATCGCCTTTGTATAAAAAATTTGTGATACGAATTCTCCTCTAGCTAATGCTACGATGCTCTGGCCATTCCCGGCTGCGGGGTTGCAAGCGCATCGACTGCTTTGCCGGCAGATACATCCCGCGCTACCACCCGATAGGTCAACGCCGCCGTATCCCGCAATTGTTTGAGCGCCAGTTCTGCCTCACCGGCTTCAGCCGATGCAATAGCAAAGCGCAAGAATGTCTCGACGCCCATCATATCGTGATGGAAAGTCGGTTCCTCGCGATTACGCTCAGGCACATTTTTTATTTGTGTTTCCCAATAAGCATTTTCCTGCGCAATGGACATAACCATCAGCCGATCATTCTCCAGAGCATTAGTGCCGCGCTTTACGGCATTGCTCTCATCGCGCATGGCAATGCCGAAACGCTTCATGGTAGCCGCCATGGCTGGTAATACATATTCCTGCAACGCCCTGGCAATATGCGGCTTTGAACCGGGGATATTCCATAATTCGACTGTTTTGGCACGCATCTCATTGAGAATTTTCAGCACATCCGCCAGATTCCGTGCGGTGTCCGCCTGTTGGGCAAGGGTGGAGAGTTCTTTGTTTGCGATGGGAAGCCTAATTTCGCTAGCGTAGGACGGTACAGGCATAATCAATTCCTCCAATAAGCGTTATGTGGAGGCCGGGGGCGGAATTGAACCGCCGCATACAGGTTTTGCAGACCCGCGCATTACCACTTTGCTACCCAGCCCCATTAACGAAAATACTGTATAGTGCCGCCCCCAGGCTCAGGTCAAGACGCAATTGAGTTATTTCCTCTCCCCTTGGGAGAGGGTTAGGGTGAGGGCTCTTATTCCTAATATCTCAAGGGCCCTCACCCCGGCCCTCTCCCAAGGGGAGAGGGAGAAGTATGCATTCAACCATTCACCACACTGCCAAAAAGATCGTATTCATCTGATTTCTCTATCTTTACCGACAAAATCGTCCCCGGCAGCACCCGGCCTTTGCTGGTCACATGGACGAGTCCGTCAATTTCCGGCGCGTCGGCATGGCTGCGCCCAATAATTCCCTCGGGCGTCACCGAGTCGATCAATACGTCGATGGTTTTGCCGACTTTGCGCTTCAGTCGCTTGGCGCTGATGCCTTGCTGGACTTCCATAAAACGGTTCCAGCGCTCTTCTTTTACTTCTTCTGAAACATGGCCTTTCAGCGCATTGGAATCAGCAGAAGATACGTTTTCATAACGGAAGCAGCCGACGCGGTCGAGCTGCGCTTCTTGCAGCCAGTCGAGCAGGTATTGGAAATCTTCCTCGGATTCGCCGGGGAAGCCGACAATGAAGGTGGAGCGGATGGTCATGTCCGGACAGGCTTTGCGCCATTTGGCGATACGCTCGATGACTTTTTCTGAACTGGCCGGGCGGCGCATGGCTTTGAGTACCGAGGGACTCGCATGCTGGAACGGAATATCGAGATAAGGCAGGATTTTCCCGGCGCTCATCAGCTCGATCACCTCATCGACATGCGGATAAGGATAGACGTAATGCAGGCGTACCCACGCGCCCAGCTCGCCCAGCTCGCGGCACAGATCGATGAATTTGGCTTTGACACTGCGGTCTTTCCATTGCGACTGCGCATATTTCGTATCGACGCCATAGGCGCTGGTGTCTTGCGAAATCACCAGTAATTCCTTGACGCCGGATGTCACCAGCTTTTCCGCCTCGAGCAGCACATCTGCCAGCGGGCGGCTGACCAGATCGCCGCGCAGTTTCGGGATGATGCAGAAGGAGCAGCGGTTGTTGCAGCCTTCGGAAATTTTGAGATAGGCATAGTGCCGGGGGGTAAGCTTGATACCCTGCGGGGGTAACAGATCGTAATGCGGATCGTGCGGCATCGGCAGCACTTTATGCACGGCATTCACCACCGATTCATATTGCTGCGGCCCGGTAATCGCCAGCACATCGGGATAGACGCTGCGGATCAATTCCGGCGTCGCACCCATGCAGCCGGTCACGATCACCTTGCCATTTTCGCTCAAAGCATCGCCAATTGCCGACAGCGATTCCTCGCGGGCGCTATCCAGAAATCCGCACGTATTGACGATCACCACATCGGCGCGCGCATAATCGGACGAAAAATCATACCCCTCGGCGCGCAGTTGCGTGAGGATACGCTCGGAATCCACCAGCGCCTTGGCGCAGCCGAGACTGACGAAGCCGACTTTCGGAGCGGTTGTTGGTTTACTCATTAACTAACCTCAAATAATCTATAAAGATGGCACTCTACCACGCTTTCCGCCCGAAAATCCAATGCTATTATCCCCATTTTCTCAGCGGCGCTGTTTGTGGTTGACAGAATAGTAAATATTTGTTAAATTATGTCGCGTATCACTTTAAAGGGGAATTTTATGGATAGTAAAAAATATAAAGATGCACAAGATCTCGCGTTAAAAAACGGCACTCTTGACTTATATTGGAGCACTGTAAAAGAGGCTGATTTGCCAGGAATCGCAAACTGGCTGGCAGAACATGATTCTGTTGTCACCTCGCTGAACCTGAGCCGGAACTATATCCATGATTATGACATGAAGCATCTAAAAAACCTGAAGAATCTTACAAAATTAGACTTGAGCATCAACAACTACCTCACCGATGATGGCTTTGCACAACTAAAAGACCTGGAGAATCTTACAGAATTGAACCTGCGCAACACTAACATCACCGATGCTGGCCTGATCCATCTGAAAGATCTGAAAAATCTCACATCCCTGAATTTGGAAGGCACCAACATTACCAATGCTAGCCTGACGCATCTGAAAGACATGAAGAATCTCACATCGCTAAAATTGATTGACAACTACAAAATCACAGATGCTGGAATGGAAAATCTGAAAGTCCTGAAGAATCTTATATTGCTAGACTTGGTTGGTACAAATGTCAGCGACGACAAAAAGAGAGAAATGGAAGCATTCGTGGAAGAAAACAGGAACCGACTGGGAAAACTACCCGATCCCCTCGCTGACCTCAAAGCGTCAAGTGTCGCCTATGTTGACGCAGCCATCACCCCACACGAATCAACAGATCAGCTTGCTAAATACAAAAATTCTTCCATTACCACCTCTTCCGATATCATCGTTGATGGAAGCAACTGGAAGAATTCGATTACGGATGGTAAAGGCCAGCCAATACAGAGATAACGGCTACTGTCAATCTACAGCTCCCACTTTCGGGGCGGTTGTTATGTGATCATTAGCTATCCCAATTCCATTTCATCATTGTTTTGTTTGGCAATTAATTTCTCTATCATTATTTTCAGGCGCGACGGGCTGGATGCCGTATTGATGATGTTCTGCATTATTACCGTCGGGCCTTTTTCTTCATTTTCCAGTATATCGAGGCCTTTTCTGAAATCGTAAGCCAGACCTTCGTCGCGCAGTTCCGCCTTGAATTCGTCATAGGCCTGAGCGGAATCCTGCATCATGGTCCGCATGATTTCCAGATCTCTTTCATCTTTAGTGACAGGCTCGTCGTTATATATATGGCTTGCCGCATCCAGCCAGACACGATTGGCCGCCTCTATAAAATCGGTGAGATGATATTCATATACCCGAAGTAGGCGCGTCAGTTCATTATCGCCTTCCGCCTCGTCCCCGTCATCCACCCCCTGCTCGTGTTCATCTTTTTCCTCTTCATTCCATTCCGTTTCCAGATGTTCATCGCCGCGCCATGATTCATCATTTGCCTTATGCTCATCACCACGCCAGCTTTCTGCATCCTCATCGTCACCATCGTCGCCGGTGACGAACTGAAAATCATCGTCATCCATATCGCTGTCGTCGTCCTCACCATCCATCTGATCTTCGAAAGCATCCTCGGCCTTCCTGAAGCGTTTTCGCAGCCCCATGATGGCTTTTTCGAAACTATCCAGTTCCACGCCCATTTTCTTAGCGTGACGGCGGAAGCTTTCCAGGCGTTCGTTCAGAGTGGTAATGGATGAAAAAGATATGCCGAACTTGCCTCTGCTTGCATCATCTTTAAGCGTTTCTATTTCCAATAGCGAGGGAGCAAGCCAGTCCAGAAACCGTGCGGAAACTTCGTAATCAACGTCTGTGCCGTTCTGTTTTTTGATGGTGTAATAAGTCGCCGCCTGTTCCATTATTTCTTTAAATTCGTTTTTTAATATGCTCCAGTGCGCATCGAGCATGGCAAGATGGTCATCCAGATTCGTATCATCGGTTTTAAAATCAGCTTTTCTGGAAATGACATGCTCGGCATCGGCAAATATCATCGATAATTCCTGCGTCAGCTTGCCTGTGTCTGTAATATAGACTTCGCGTTTCAATTCGACGCCGCCGGCGAGAAAAGGCGGTTCATCCCTCAAGGTTCTGAATTTCGCTTTGCTCATATAATCCCAAGGTAACGAGTTAAACCCTTGCTACATGCACTTCAATCACCGGCTTCTTGTCCAGTTCGCGTTTTAACAGCTTGCGCATACACATCCGCACATCTTCGGCGATTTGCTTATCACCGGCTTTGGGCTTGATGTTTTCCAGCGTGCGCGTTACTTCGTCGATGCATTCGGCGATCAGCTCATCGTCTTCATTCACATCCAGGATACCAGGAGCGGCGAGCTGGACGGGAGCCATCAGATCATTGGCTTTGCCGAGTACGACGCTTACGAATATCGCTCCGTCATCGCGCAATTTCCGGCGGGTGCGGATGATGTCGCCGTCGGTGGCGATCATGGATATCCCGTCGATAGCGACATAGCCCGATTGCACTTTGCCGATGACGCTGGCTTCGCCTTTGGCCAGCCACACGATCGCGCCGTTATGCGCTTCGACCGTTTCTTTTACGCCCAGCGATTTTGCCAATAATGCATGTTCATGCAGATGCCTCGGCTCGCCATGCGTCGGCACGGCGATATGCGGGCGAACCATGGCATACATGCGTTTTAATTCGTCCCGCGCCGGATGGCCGGAGACGTGGATGAAATGGTCTTTTTCCGAAAGCACTTCGACCTTTTTTTCCACCAGTTGATTATGCATGCGGTTGATGCGGGATTCATTGCCGGGAATTTTGCGCGACGAAAAAATCACCGTATCGCCCGGCTGTAATCGCACATTCGGATGATCGCCACGCGCAATGCGTGACAGCGCTGCACGCGGCTCGCCCTGGCAGCCGGTGCAGAGCAACAGCACATCCTTGCGCGGCAGGCTCATCACTTCCTTGTCGCTGACGAATTCCATATCTTTATCGAGATAACCGCTTTCCTTCGCCGCTTCGACCACGCGGTGCAACGAACGCCCGGCCAGTGCCATGACTTTGCCGACATCATGCGCCGCCTGAATAATCGTCGCCACGCGGGCGAGGTTGGATGCAAAGGTCGTCACCACCACGCGCTGTTTGCAATCGGCGATCACCTTCGACAGATGCGTGCGCACCTCGCCTTCCGATCCGGATTCGCCTTCGACGAACACGTTGGTCGAATCGCACACCATCGCCAGCACGCTGCCGTCGCCATATTTGGTCAGCTGAGCGTAATCCGACACCGGGCCGATCAGCGGATCGGAATCGAATTTCCAGTCGCCGGTATGCATCACCACGCCGACATCGGTGGTGATCGCGACGGCTTGCATTTCAGGTATGGAATGCGTCAGCTCGATCAACTCAATGCCAAACGGACCGATCTTCACCGAACTTCCGACATCCATCTCGATCACCTGCGGTTTCGTTCCCGGCCCCATTTCGGAAAGTTTATGTTTAAGGAAATTGGCAGTAAACGGCGTCGCATAAATCGGGCAGCCCAGTTCGCGCCAGACATAGGGCACGGCGCCTAAATGATCCTCATGCGCATGGGTGAGCACCAGCCCGAGCAAATCATCCTTGCGCTCGGCGATAAATGTAATATCAGGAATGATGATATCGACGCCTGGCAGATGGTCATTGGCAAAGCCGATACCGCAATCGACCATCAGCCACTTGCCGCCGATGGTATAGAGATTCAGGTTCATGCCGATTTCGTTGGAACCGCCCAGGGGCACGAACAATAGTTCGTCGGAGTATTTAGAAAAGTCGAAGGTCATAAAGTTTGGTTACCAGTTACTGGTTGCCAGTTACTAGTGCTAATTACCGCAGACCTCCTGCTGGTAACTAGCACTAGTAACTGGCAACTTACTATTGATTCATTTCATATAAATCTTTTAAGCCGAAAATCGTCAGATCCGGCTCCAGATGCTCTATCAGAGGAGTAGCTTTAGCATAGAGCGAGGCTAGTCCGCCAGTGGCAATTACCAGCATTTTGCTACCATATTCCGCCTTGATCCCCCCGGCTATGCCTTCGATCAACCCGACATAGCCGTAATAAATGCCCGACTGCATGGCGCCTATCGTATTGGTTCCTATTATTTTTGCCGGTTTTTGGATGGCGACCGTGGGCAATTTCGCCGCCGCCCTATGCAAGGCATCCAGCGACAAATTGACGCCGGGGGCGATCACCCCGCCGATATAATTACCTTCCTTGCTCACCACGTCGAAAGTCGTAGCGGTTCCGAAATCGACGACGATAAGCGCCTGTTTGTAGCGTTTCCAGGCGGCAAAAGCGTTGACCAGCCTGTCCGCACCCACTTCCGCCGGATTATCGATCAATACGCCTACCCCGGTATTAAGCTTGAGCCTGGGATCGCCGATAACCATCAGTTCGGTATGGAAATAACGCTTAGCCAGCTGGCGTAAGTCGAATATGGCCTGCGGCACAACGGACGCCAGCACCGCGCCAGTGATTTTACCGGGAGCAATTCCAGCATGTTCCAGCACCTGCGTCAGCCATACCCCATATTCGTCGGCGGTACGCCGCGCGTCGGTCGATATGCGCCATTGGCCGGAAAGTGTATCGCCTTCGAATACGGCGAATACGACGTTGGTGTTACCGGCATCGATAACGAGAAGGCTCATACGATAAGCGATGAGCGATGAACGATAAACGATTGAACCATCGCTATCATACTATTATATATATAACACTTATCTCTCATCGCTCATCTCTCATCGTCCTATGCTACCGTTTCCACAGGAAACACATCGCCCGCATGTACATGGTGTTTTTTGCCGTTATCGAGCTTGAGCGTCAAACTGCCATTGGCATCAATACCCTGGCAAATCCCTTCAATACTGCTATCGGGAAGGTGCGCGCACAAACGCTGTTCCATACCCCAGGCCGACGCCGTCCATTTTTTGCGGATGGGCGCAAAGCCTTTGGTGTTCCATATATTATAGCAATCGATGAAATGATGGATGAAGCGCGAGAGAATAATCTTGGCGCTGACCAGCTCGACACCGGCTTCGCGCAAGCAGATGGCCGGAAATTCCGTGCGCGGCGGGTAGCTATCGATATTGATGCCGACGCCCGCCACCACCCAGTTTTTTTTGCTATCGCTGCATTGGAACGATTCAAGAAGAATACCGCCCAATTTGCGGTCATTGAGCAGGATATCGTTCGGCCATTTGCATTGTAGACGCTTGCCCTCAGGCACCAAGGCTTCCAGCGCTTCCAGCACCGCCACCGCCGCCACGAAGGAAAGCTGACCAATATCAGCCAGCGATTTTTCCGGTTGCAGCAACACCGACACAAACAGATTGCCGTCCGACGAAATCCATGTCCGCCCCATGCGGCCCTTGCCTTCGCTTTGATGTTTGGCCCAGATTACCGCACCGTGATGGCCGCCGCCTTTGGCTAAGCGCTTGGCTTCTTCGTTGGTGGAATCGAGCGAATCGAAGGACAGGAGATGATAATCGTTCAGCAGGTTGGGCGGGTGCTTGGTCATTATTGTAAAAGCGCCTCCGCCGCAGCCTTGGCCTCAAGAATTAGCGGGCTTGGATAGAGGAAGAATAATAGCGTTACGAAAGCGCTGATGGCGATGCCGGTGCGCAGCAGGCAGGGCACGTGCCTATCCAGAGGCCGTGCCGGTTCGTCGAAATACATGACTTTTACCACCTTGATATAGTAATAGCCGCTGATGACACTCATAATAACGCCGATAACCGCAAGCCAGGTGAGGCCCGCGCTGATGGCGGCAATAATAACATACATCTTGCCGAAAAATCCTCCCAGCGGCGGAATGCCAGCCATGGAAAACATGAAGAGCGCAATCGTCATCGCCATAATGGGCTGCGTTTTGCCCAGCCCGGCGAGGTCCTTGATCTGTTCGACATAATGCCCGTCGCGACGCATGAGCAGCACGCAGCCGAACGCGCCGGCGCTCATGAAAATATACAGCGTCAGATAAATCAGCACCGCCTGCACCCCGGCGGAATTGCCCGACGCAATGCCCATCAGCATGAAACCGACATGGCCGATCGAGCTATAGGCCAGCAGGCGTTTAATGTTGGTTTGCATGATGGCAGCGAGCGCGCCCACCGTCATCGTTGCCACCGAAACGAATACAAGTATTTGCGCCCATTGCCCGACGAGATCGCCAAACGGTTGCAGCATCACGCGGGTGAAGAGCGCCAGCGCCGCCACTTTCGGCGCGGTGGCAAAAAATGCGGTGACCGGCGTCGGCGCGCCTTCATAGACATCGGGCGTCCACATATGGAAAGGTACGGCGGAGACTTTGAAGCACAATCCGACAATCACCAGAATCATGCCGACAATCGTGCCTTTAGGCACCGCGCCATGCAGCGCGAAAAGTTTTTCCAAGCCGTCAAAACTGGTCGTTCCGCTAAAGCCATACACCAGCGACATGCCAAACAGCATCATGCCCGACGCCAGCGCGCCGAGGACGAAATATTTCAGCCCCGCCTCGCTCGATTTCGCGTGGTCGCGCGTGAAGGATGCCAGCACATAGAGCGCCAGGCTCGACATTTCCATGGCCATATACATGGCGAGTAAATCGTTGGCCGATACCATGAACAACATGCCGAGCGTCGATAGCAACAGCAGGATGACGAACTCGAACGGCCGCCCGTCCTCTTCTTTCAACCAGTTCGACGATAGCATCAGCACCAGCGCACCCGAAGCCATCAGCATGCATTTCACCATCGATGAAAACCGGTCGGCGATGAACATGCCGTTCATGATGATGATGCGCGGGCCGTAGCTTCCCGTGATCAGCCACGCGGTAATGGCGAGCATCAGTATGCCGGAAAAAATCATGAAATTATCGGAATGGCGGCGAACGCGATACGCGCCATACACCAATAAAAACAGCGACCATCCGCATAGGTACAATTCCGGCGATAGCACCGAAAAATGCGAAATCCTGATGTCGCCCACATGATTCATGATCGTATTCATTTCTTTTTCACGCCCGTTTCACTTGTGTTCATCGATACCTGCTTGATGAGCTGAGCAACGGAAGGCTCCATCGCCGCAAGGTAGGGTTTAGGATAGAGGCCGATCCACACCACCATCAGTACGATAGGGATGAAAAAAGCCAGTTCGCGCCCGTTCATTTCATGCATGCCCGCAACCTCAGTATTCTTCACCGGCCCGAATACCACCCGGCGGTATAGCCACAGCATATAGGCCGCGCCAAGTACGATGCCGGTGGTGGCAAGAAATGCCACCAGGCTACTTACTTTATAAATCCCGACCAGGACGAGGAACTCGCCGACGAATCCTGACGTCGAGGGCAACCCGACCGACGCCATGGTGAAGAACATGAAGAATGCCGCGTATTTCGGCATGACGTTGACTACGCCGCCGTAGCGGTCAATCTCGCGCGTATGCAGCCGGTCATAGACGACGCCAACGCAGAGGAACAATGCGCCTGATACCAGGCCGTGACTGATCATCTGCACGATCGCGCCTTCGATACCCTGCATGTTAAACGCGAAAATACCGATGGTGACGAAGCCCATATGTGCCACCGACGAATAGGCGATCAGCTTTTTCATATCCTGCTGCATCAGCGCTACCAGCGAGGTGTAAATCACCGCGATGACGCTGAGCGTGAAAATAAAGGGAGCAAAATAATGCGAAGCTTCCGGCAGCATCGGCAGCGAAAAACGCAGGAAACCATAGGCGCCCATTTTAAGCAGGATACCGGCCAGAATTACCGAACCGGCGGTGGGGGCCTGCACGTGCGCATCGGGCAGCCAGGTATGGAACGGCCACATCGGAACTTTCACGGCGAAGGACGCGAACATCGCCAGCCAGAGCAGATGCTGCACATGCGGCGACAATGCGCGCGATTGCTTTATCAGTTCGGGAATGCTGGTCGTGCCGAACACATTGTAGAGATAGAGGATGGCGATAAGGAACAGCACCGAACCGGCGAAGGTATAGAGGAAGAATTTATAAGCGGCGTAGATGCGGCGGTTGCCGCCCCAGATGCCGATGATGAGATACATAGGAATCAGCATGCCTTCGAAGAAGGTGTAGAACATGACGACGTCGAGCGAGATGAATACGCCGATGACCATCATTTCGAGCAATAGGAAACTCACCATGAAGGCGCGCACGCGCGTCTTGATCGACTCCCAGCTGCATAAAATACAAATCGGCATGAGGAAGGTGGTCAGCAGCAGCATGAATAGTGAAATGCCGTCGATACCCAGATGATAGGAAATATTGAGGCCCGAGAACCAGTCATGCTTTTCGACAAACTGGAAATCGGCGCTTTTATTATCGAAACCAAGCCATGCCAGGAGTGATGTGAGAAAGGTTGCAACCGTTGTGAAAAGCGCAATTATACGCGCTTCGCCGGCGGAATGTTCGCTGTCGCCCTTCACCACCAGCAAGATGACCAGAGCGCCAAGCAGAGGCAGAAGCATCAAATAGGTTAGCAGCATGTCATACCCCAAACACCACCCAGCCGACGATGACCATAAAACCGATCATCATGGCGAAGGCATAATGGTACACATAGCCGGTTTGCAGGCGCGCAGTCCGTCCGGCAGAAAGATAAGTCAGAAGCGCGGCACCGTTAGGGCCAAGGCCGTCGATGATTTTCTCATCCCAGAATTTCCAGAGATACAAGCCGATTTTCTTGGCGCGCTGGACGAACAGCCAATCATATAGCTCATCAAAATACCATTTATTGAGCAGGAATGTATAGGTCCACGGAAACAGCCTGGCGAGCTTGGCGGGAATTTTCGGATTGATGATATAGAACACCCACGCCATGGCGATACCCGTAAGCGCCACCAGCAGCGGCAGCGTTTCCACCCAACCGGGCACATGATGCGCTTCTTCCAGTATGGCGTAAGTATCGATGCTGTTTTCAAAAAATTCGGTTTTCGGATCGGCGGAAACAAAGCCCAGATCGTAATAATCGATACCCCCCACCAGTATCGCCCCAAGCGCTAAAAGGATCAGCGGGCGCAGCATGATGGGCGGCGATTCATGCACATGGCTCATCACTTCTTTGGACGCGCGCGGTTTGCCGTGGAACGTCATGAATATGAGGCGCCAGGAATAAAACGCCGTCATGAATGCGGCAGCAATACCGAGCCAGAAAGCATGGCGTGCCGTTTCGTTTCCGGCGGCATAGGCCGCTTCTAAAATCGTGTCTTTGGAATAATATCCGGCGAAAAACGGCAGGCCGGCGAGCGCCAGCGAGCCAATCCACATATAGGCATAGGTGACCGGCATGGAGCGCCAGATGCCGCCCATTTTACGCATATCCTGCTCACCCGACATGCCGTGAATCACCGAACCCGCGCCCAGGAATAACAGCGCTTTGAAAAACGCATGCGTCATCAGATGGAACATCGCCGCCGCATACGCGCCGACGCCGCAGGCGAAAAACATATAGCCGAGCTGGCTACAGGTGGAATAGGCGATGACGCGCTTGATATCATTTTGCACCAGCCCCACGGTTGCTGCAAAAAACGCAGTCAGCCCGCCGACAATCGTGACAACTTGCAATGCCACCGGCGATTGATCGAACAGAGGCGAACAACGCGCGACCATGAATACGCCGGCGGTGACCATGGTGGCGGCGTGGATG
>Ga0206992_1198_pt1 | contig 12050 bp, 14 predicted proteins | sample Alteio_BWMinCont_6_FD_153267 | JGI IMG/M metagenome (GOLD analysis project Ga0206992, IMG submission 153267) | Enriched cells from forest soil in Barre Woods Harvard Forest LTER site, Petersham, Massachusetts, United States -... | ecosystem: Environmental > Terrestrial > Soil > Temperate forest >... | reverse complement strand
CAAACTGATGAGTCACAATTATCTCCACATTCTAATATTATTTATGATGCAAGTCCCGAAACAGTTTCCAAATATATGAATATGTCAAAATGTGGTATTATGCTCTCTGCTTCGGAAGGAGGTTGTTATTCATCCACTGAATATTTATATTGCGGACTACCTATAGTTTCAACTCGCAGCAAAGGAGGAAGAGATGCATATTATGATGACTATAATTGTTTAATTTGCGATGATGACTGTACTGATGTCGAGCGTAAGGTTAGCGAAATCATTAGCAAGACCATCGATCCACAAAAAATTCGTAATGATGCTATTTCTAAAAGCAATATTATGCTAAGTACTCTTAAAAACAATATTATCAAACAGATATTGGAAAAAGAAAATGATACTTGTAATATAGACGAATTCTTTGATATGTTAATGAATAAACGGAATATAAATGCTTCGAAAGGAAGAACAATTTTTCAACCAGAAATATCTACACATCCTTCTCTCCAAGATATATTATCAATTATTAATATGGCACCGCTTTTGGTGCAACCGTCTATGTATTAACAAATAAATTTAAAAAATTGAAATTTAATTTATTAAATATATCCATTTAGTTGCCGATATATATCATTGTAAGTTTCAAGAACACACTATTTTTCATCGGAAATGTCGAATTTTTCTGCAACTCCTCTTCCTCTTACAATGATGGAATCATCCCAATGTGCTGTTTGCAACCAGCCCACAAGACTTGTGGACAGCTATTTCACTCTCGGAAAACATTTTCACAAAACATGTTTCACCTGCAAAGAGTGCAGAACACAGCTTTGTCTTCGGAATTTCACCGGCTGTGATGGTCATCCCTATTGCAAGAGCTGCGATCCATCACAGAAATCTGTTCCCTGTTCGGAAGAGCAAATTCCGGATCCAACAGAGCAAATTTCGAAGCCAACAAAGAAATCTGTTAGCGATTTATTGCGCAGATGTGCGATCAGAGATCCGAAAGAAAATATTCGCTGTATCAAGTGCAGCATTCAACACAGATCCGAACCTGCACCTGCAACAGTTTTTTGTGTCCAATGCAAGTGGCCCCTTTGCGAAGATTGTTCACGGTCCACCCATACATACAAAATCAATTCAAACCGTGAATTGGTTCCAAACCATGAATTGGTTGGCATCAACCAAAAACCCAAGGACATACCAGATGCCGAAATGGCTCCCATCCCTTCAGAATGGAAAACCGAAGGAGAAAAATCTGAAAAAAATGAGACACCATCGAAACCAATCGAACAACCGATCAAGGAACCGATCAAGGAACCGATCGAGGAATCGATCAGTGAATTGGTTAATAAATTCGTCTTAAATCTGAAACAAGATCCGCAACCAATTCAGCAGCAACCCGTGGACGAAAAAAGGAAATCAAAATCACGGATATCGACTGCACCTGCCGAGAATCCTGTTGGTCCTCCCATCCATCCATTTCCGTCTATTTTCCAAGGTACGGCACAACAACCAACCCAAACAGGTGCCGGAACTCCTTCGTTGTTCTTTTCCAAACATTTCGAATTCAAAGTTGGTACCCACCAGTTCCATGTTCCAAAAGGATGCTCATCGATGAGCGCCATTATCATTGGAGGAGGAGGTGCAGGCGATGATGGCGAAAAAGGAATGACATCGCAAATTGGTGATATCTGCAGTGCAACTGGCGGACTCGGAGGCACCTGCGATAAAGGTGGTTTGGGAGGACTCGGAAACCTGAAGAATGGTATGGGAGGCGCGGACAAAGGAGGCGATGGATCTGGTGGAAAATTTGAGAATTCTTCGAGATTGAAATATACAGAATATGGCAACGGTGGAACAGGTCTTGTCGTAGGAGGAGGTGGCGGTGGAGGCTATTCAATTTTGAAAAATTTTCAGGTGACTGCGGAATCAGTTCTCAATATTGAAGTCGGATCCGGCGGCAAAGGAAAAACATCCAAATCAAATGGCGGAGATGGAATCGTTGTGATCTCCTTCGATGCCGTATTCAGTTTTCAATATTGAAGTCGGATCCGACAGCAAATGTCAGAGATCGGTCTAAATTTATTTTTTCATTAGCCAATGGAAAAATAAACTTTATTTATGGTACTATTTAAAAATTATCGGTGAGCAATATATATATATTTGCAAAATTTGGTATTTTCAATACCTGGCATAATGGAAAATTATGTTTTAGATAAATTTTAGTATTGTTGCATATATGTTTACATTTTTCTAAAGCCAACAAATCATATAGCAAATATATACAACTTGAAAAACAATTTGATTCACTTGTTCAAAGAAATTTCAATATTTGGATTATAGTGGCATTCTTTGTTAAATTTTTATATGTTCTTTATCGGATCATGTATTTTGTTCGTATTTATATAATGAATTTATTTTGGCGAAACTAGGAAATTGAACATTTGCATTTGTCAAAGTAGTATGGATGGTATTCTATTTGTGCAGTTATTTTTTTATTGTCTTGAAATGTCATCAACAAATTATCGTACAAATTTGTCTCCAAATAAAATTTACAATTTTTGAATGGTCCTTTGCGAATATGGATAAAATATTTGTGGGGCTTGTAGTAAACCAAATGACAAATACTGTCAAAATCTGCATCTGGTACATAATTAGTAAGTTCATTATTTGATGTGATAGTTTTAACAATGAAAGATGTTTCACCATAGTGTTCAGTTTCTCTAAGGATGTCCAGTTTGGTTTCGGGGGATTTATCAAATTCTTCATATATTTTGAATAAAAGAAGCATTGCCTGGTCAGTTTTACTGATTAATTTTTTTGCCATTGCAGTCTACAACAGAAATAAAATTTAATTGTGAATTTAAATGTTTAGTTTTTTCAATTTTTATCCAAATTAGAAAAGGCAGACGCATGAAATTATAAATTAGAAAAGGCGGCCGCCGCGCTCAATTCATATGTTGGTGATATAATCATGAACAACATATGAATCCAGCGCGTGGAACTATAAAAGAAACCGGAAAAGGCGGCCGCCGCGCTGGATTCATATGTTGATCATTATATAAGTATAAACATATAAGAATGGCGCGTGAACTATAAAAAGAAATTAGAAAAGGCGGCCGCCGCGCTGGATTCATATGTTGATCATTATATAAGTATAAACATATGAGAAAAGCGCGTGGAACTATAAAAGAAATTAGAAAAGGCGGCCGCCGCGCTGGATTCATATGTTGATCATTATATAAGTATAAACATATGAGAAAAGCGCGTGGAACTATAAAAGAAATTAGAAAAGGCGGCCGCCGCGCTGGATTCATATGTTGATCATTATATAAGTATAAACATATGAGAAAAGCGCGTGGAACTATAAAAGAAATTAGAAAAGGCGGCCGCCGCGCCTAATTCATATGTTGATCATTATATAAGTATAAACATATGAGAAAAGCGCGTGGAACTATAAAAGAAATTATAAAAGGCGGCCGTCGCGCTTGATTCATATGTTGGTGATATAGTCATGAACAACATATGAATCCAGCGCGTGGAACTATAAAAGAAATTAGAAAAGGTGGCCACCGCGCTTAATTCATATGTTGATCATTATATAAGTATGAACATATAAGAATGGCGCGTGAAACTATAAAAGAAACCGGAAAAAGCGGTCGCCGCGCTTAATTCATATGTTGATACTTATAAGTATAAACATATGAGAAAAGCGCGTGAACTATAAAAAGAAATTAGAAAAAGGCGGCCGCCGCGCTGGATTCATATGTTGATCATTATATAAGTATGAACATATAAGAATGGCGCGTGAATCCAGAAAATGTTGTCGCAACGCTTAATTCATATGTTGAAACTGATATTAGCATGAACATATGGATCCAGCGCGTGGAACTATAAAAGAAATTAGAAAAAGCCGGCCGCCGCGCTGAATTCATATGTTGGTGATATAATCATGAACAACATATGAATCCAGCGCGTGGAACTATAAAAGGCGGCCGCCGTGCTGAATTCATTCATATGTTGTTTTTCGAACGTTAAAAAAAATTGAAAAAGAATTATTCTTAATCACCAATGATTTTTGATGATTAATTATAAACTATAAATGGAAATAAACGAAGAAACTATTAAACCACCCTCGGCCCAAAGCCAAAAAAATATATCCCATGCATCACACGAAACCATAATACTGGATAATGAAACCATATACGATGCCCTACAAAGGAGGAAATTGTTGAGAACACCAGGTCCGTTTAGCATTTTCGGTGTACATCTTGTTTCACAGGGACAAATTGGTTTATCAATGCATAATGGAAATCCAATGTTCCTTTATCCTGGCAGATATACATTTTTGTCTGCGTATACACATTTCGTAGGTGTTTCAAATATTACAGATGCTTTGATTAGACTTGGCCCAATCGAAATTGTTACAATAAACCAGGGAGAAATTGGGCTTAGCATGAAAAACGGAGAAAATATTTTGTTGGATCCTGGGAGGTATATACTAACTGCTCCGCATATTTTTGTTAACAAAACTAGCGCCAACCAAAATTATATTAAACTAGGAACATATGTACGGTTGGTTTGTCCTAAAAATGCAATATTTATTGCATTCGACCAGGGAAAACAATTTATTATTAGTTCTGAAGATACAAAGAATGGACCGTTTGAAACAACTTCACCCACTTTCAATTTCAATCCTGAAACTGGGATGAAATCAACGCAACTACAGGTTAAAGAATTGGATGTATTGAAAGTAAACACTAAAGATGGCATAACTATTACTACAAAAGGACTTTTGACCTATATTGTTCGCGATCCCTATTTGGCATTTATTGTGGTTAACAATATTGATTTGTCGCTGAAAAGAACCGCAGAATCTATTTTAACAAATATATTTTTGAACATCTCTATTGACCAAATAGCTCCTTCTGTGCCATCAGCAGATGGCAAGCAAAAAAAACCTATATTAGTAAGAGAACAGCATTTGGATGAGAACGAAGATTTTTCCAGATATATCAGAAATACATTCCTCCACGATTTTAAGACGTTGGTGTCTGGTTGGGGCGTTGAAATAACAAATTTGACAATTGAACAATTAGACTACGATAAAAATATAGGCGATCTGTTAAGAAAAAGAGCCCAGGCAAGGCTAGAGACAGCCACAAATTTGGCTAATATGTTTTCCCAAACAGAAATAGCTGTCCAAGAAGCCCACCGAGAATATGAGAGTAAAAAAATTAAATCCGAAGCAGAAAGTAATGCAGTAAAAATTGCATCCGATGCAGAATTTTATCGCAAAAAAAGGCAGGCAGAAGCAGATGCAATATCAATCGAAACTATTGCTAGGGCAGAATATATTGCAGCCGAACAGCGATCCAGAGCAGCCGAACTATTAAGCAAAAATCAGTTGGCATCAAAATTAGAAGTTAAACGTTTGGATATTGATATTGTTAAAGCAACAGGCAATAAAACGACTTTTTTGCCATTAGGTACAACAATAAAATCTGCAGGCATAACAGGACCGGATAAGGATCCAATTTATTGGACAAATATGGATTCGTAAGTTAGCTGGTCTATAACACATAATTGTTCGCATTCGTTCCGATGATTAATCTGTGATTAATCATCGAAATTATCAATTATCGTTTAATCGTTAATGAGTTATATTGGTATCCTGTTAATATTCCTGGGGTTTATATTTGGACGGGTTTTTTTCAGAAGTAATTGACAAATCATTATCATAGCCTCCTTTCCATCTGCCAAATACGTGGAATTGTGCAATTCCATCTTGGTCAACAAAATAGTAATTTGGTAAATCATATCTCAAACGGTTGTCTTTCAATGACCATTTTTCTGGCATTACATATTCAACATAAGATTTTCCTGATATCTCAACTGCACTGTTTGGTTCAATTTTAAATCCGAGCTTTTCCATTTTAGACAATGTTTCATCGTCAGGCATCGGAATTCTGTTCGGCAACGGCATTGGTTTTATGAAACTTGCAAACATATTGATGTATGATATATGATATTGGACCTAAACTAATATTTAAAGCTGCCAAAGAGATTATTTTTCAATTTTTTTTTAATTTATATATAATTGGCGTTAATATGGTATAAAAATAATTATTAGGATAAATTATAAGGAAAATGATGGATTATATTAACTACATGGGCCACGGAAACTGCAAAGTTTGTGGTTCAACATGGCACAGAACGGAGGAACATAAATGTATTGTGTGTGGAGGAACGGACCACCGCTTTGATGACCACATGTGCAGCCTGTGCAAAATCCCTGGCCACCAAACATTCCGACACAGGTGCAGTTTATGCGATGAATATGCCCACACCGAAGATTTCCATTCATGTGGATGCAAATTTTGCCAAATGTCTGAGTACAAATCATGTCCCAACCAATGCATACGGTGTGTAGTTGATGGCCACGGTTTCAACGACCATTGTAAAAAATGCAACAAACTTGGCCACACATTGGAGGACCATTGTGACTTTTGTATGGAATTCCACCCTTCTTCCCACCACAAATGCAAAATTTGTAACGAAAAAGGACATAGCGAAAATGAAAAACACTGCAACACATGCAAAAAATGTATCCACAAAACATCGGAAGAGCCAGATTTGTGTGTATCCGAACAAAAAGTATTTAGAGAATATTATTGTGATATGTGTAAAAATTTAGGAGATAAATCATTCATGGAACTTTATTTGAATATGCAAAAACAGCTGGATAATCTAAAAAATGAAATGAAAGACCTAAAAGGTGAATAGATAAAAATTGAAATTTAATCAATTTATTTAATACAATATTGAATAAATTGATTAAATATGTCAGACAAATATTACGGATGCTGTATTAAAATTTACGATTTAGTATCATCCTTTTATGAAGAAATATCAATTCCTAATCCAAAATACCACGATCCGTTGCCATGTTGCTCACATTTTGCCTCGGTTAAAGAAATGGTGGGACACAATTTTTGTTCATCATGTGGAATACCAGCTGTACCTAGAATAACTTCGAAAACATTTAAAGCTTTCCAAATCAAAAAAGATCTTGTTGATATTTTAGCCAAAAATGAATTTCCAAAAATTGTTTATGGAATTAAATATGCAATAGATGAAATAATTAAAATAATTAAAAACCAGAATAGGTCAATTTGGTTTAGTGATGTACAAATTTCTGTTATTGGATATCCATACAATAATAAGTCTACTCTCAAAGACTATTTTCATTATTTTGACCATAAAACTATGTGCGAAAGATGTTATTTATCATTCGACGAATATATATCAGAATATGACATTGCAGAAGATTCGATTACACTAATTTTTTCTAGATTTACTTTGAATTTGGACCACAATTTGGTTAACGAAATTGCATCTAACAAAGATATTTTTACTCCATCAGAAGATTTAGATAGTATTATTGAACTAAATAAAATGTTACATCTGTATTATGAATTAAAGAAATACATACCTGGTCTGGATTTGGATAAGTATAAATATGAAAAACGAGGCCACAGTTGTTATCTTTAAAAAATTGAAAAAAAATTATTTTACACGTATAAAATTATTATATGAAATAAAATAATGGATAAAAAAGAAGATATTGTAGATTCTGTTGAAGAAAATTTTAAACATTTGAAATCAGCATGTAAATCTTCCAATATTTACAAGAAAGGTTTTTTTTCCCAAGATGCTATTTCCTCCATAGAAAAAATATTAGTAAATCTGAACAAGAGAATTGTTAACATCGAGAACTTTTTGTCAGAAATCAAATGACAGAATTAACTATTTTTCGACAGCATGATAGCATACAAATTTTTGAAATCAACGCCTTTGTTGGACAAAAATTCTAATTTTTGGACCAATAGTTTGTTAATATATTCTGGCATATATCCGTTCAATAACGAAAAATCAATACCACTGTCTGCAAGTAGTTGTACGGTTTCGGGTGATCCGTTGTTCACAACATATAACAAATCTTCCATTCCCAAATCGCTAACATTGGCCCCGTATTTGATAAGTACTTTGGACAGTCCAAAATTTCCATTTGTAATTGATTTTTTCAGTGGATAGCCTGAACTAACTGATGGGTTGGCGCCATTTTTTAACAAATAATCTGCTATGTCTGTTGCACCTCCTTTAAAAATTTCACATAATTTCGTTAGAGGCATGTTGTTTCTTGCTGCAACATCTGCGCCATGTTCCACCAAAGATTTTACTACACCCAGCCTATAAAAAATAACTGCATTAATAATTGGTTCGTTATTGTTGTGGCATGGATCGGCACCATATTTGGCCAACAAATCAAGCACCGCTGAATTGGGTGCATTACATATGGCAAAATTGTCAAAGCAAGAAACCTCTACACCATTTTGGAACATCCATTCCAAAATTTTTGTTGCACCATAATCAACACAATAACAAAAAATTGCTTCATCATTTAACGTATTCTTCGAAACTATTTTTTGGAATTTATCCAAATCATCGTTTTCAATTAATGAATAAATTTCGTTGTACATAATAAAAAAATTGAAAAATAATTTTTATATGGACTAATTTTTTATCTGTTTATTTATAAGCAAAATCATGGGAAACGCGACTAGTGTAAATAATGAAATCACGAATGATCCATTTAAAAAAAAGGCTGAAGAAGTACAATCAAAAATAGTAAATAACCGCGAAATGTGTGAATCAACAATTCTCAAATTGTGCAAAGAAATCAGCGATCCAAAATCGGAATTGAACCAGATCATTAACAACAAAATAGATTCATTACCAGGAGATTTTATTAAATCAAGTCCCGAATTTGGAGAAAATTATAAAATAACAAATGCATATCTCCCAGCAAATGTCAGAACAGATGTGGATTTTTTGAGAAAATGTAGACGGCCGGGATATATGCATTTGATCTTGCCCAAAGATAAAATTTCAAATTATGCTCGTTTTTCTATACCAGAACATTCGAGTGAACTGGATTTTACATTTTATTACAAAGGTAATCAGCTAAAATAATAATTATTATTATTATTTTATGCTCAGAAATCACCTCGTCCTTTCTGATCAGTCCTGTCCACGTCATCGGGTTCACGCGAGTTTCCGATCGGAAACACGTCTTCGTATTTTTCTGGCGAAGGAAAACTGACGCTGTCCATCTTCTCCAGGTGCATATAGATGAACTCGTTGGTCATCAGATCAATAAAAGTGCGGATCGATGTTTCGGTGTCTGAAACGTCGGTCACAAATTCGTAGGTTCCACCGCCAAAAGTTCCTAGGATCGGGGGAAGATTGAAAACGAGTTGGTATTTCCATTTCAGTGGCGGATACTTCCTCACCAGGAATTTTAGTTGGCCGTAGAATAAGTCGATGAGATGAACCATGGCCCGTTTTTTGGATCGCGCAATGGAACAAAAACCAGATCCAGCTTCGCGGTCGATCCAAAGAAATTCTCTCATTCTGTTGAATTGTCGTAATATGATAATAAAAATTAATGGGTTTTCCAAGAATTATTAATTTCAATTTTTTGCGCAAAATTTTGAATTCGGTTTTCAAATATTTATTCTTGTATATTTTATTACAAAGGTAATCAGCTAAAATAATAATTATTATTATTATTTTATGCTCAGAAATCACGGTAGTGTTTTTAAATGGATTGGTTGGCTTGGCAAAAGCGGTCGAGCTTTTCCATAGCTTTGTCGGTTATGTCGAGTTCGTCATCATCGTCCTCGTGGCCAACATCTTTTTCGACCAAAAACGTGGATTCGTGTTGTTCTGACGAATGAAAAATGGTGCAGTCCATCTTCTCCAGGTGCAAAAAGATGAACTCGTTGGACATCAGATCAATAAAAGTGCGGATCGCTGTTTCGGTGTCTGAAACGTCGGACACATATTCGTAGGATCCACCGCCAAAAATTCCTGGGAGCGGGGGAAGATCGAAAACGAATTGGAATTTCCCTTCCGAAATGGTCTCTTTCGTTGGCGGATTCTTCCTCACCAGGAAGAAGAGTTCGCGATGGAAGAAGTCGAAGAGAAGGTCCTTGGCCCGTTTTTCGAATTTGGCAATGCAACCAAAACCAGCTCCAGTTTCGAGGTCAGTCCAACAAAATTCTTTCATTCTGTTGAATTGTCGTAATATGATTGATAACAATTAATGGATCTCTTTAAGTATCATAATTTCAATTTTTTTCTATACCATCATCGATAAAAGTATCTCAATTTAAATTTTTTTTGCGCAAAATTTTGAATTCGGTTTTCAAATCTTTATTCTTGTATATTTTATTCGTAAGCAAAAGTGCTACTTCTGATTCAGCAAATCCATCTGCGCTGAAAAAGTCGTCCAGCAAATCATACAATATATCATCTTTGCTGGCGCCACAAATTATATTTTTCTTAAAAACGCCGTCCCATTTGTTATTAATATTGTAGCACGATGATTTGAGTTCGTAATAGCCGACCAAAACTCTAGAATAGGCCGCAAAAAGGAACATCATATCTTCATATTTATCGCATACATCAAGTTCGTCAAACAAAACACAAAGTTGGTCTTCGGTTATCATATCCATTTGTAGTAATTCCATTTTAATATCCAAAACTTGTTTGGCCTCAACCGGATTCAATTTTTTGAAATCATGTTTAAAAAGTTCAACTGTTGCATCAGAAATTTTGATATTGCCAAATTTTTGTGCGTCATAAATAGTTTCCAACATTTATTAATTTTGTTGAATAGATGGATAAACATTCATACAAATAAAATTTCAATTTTTAATAAAAAATTGAAATTATGATTTCGCTGCCAAAATCAAAGTATTTAACATATTAAACAAATAATGAAACACCACAAAATAGTATTGCGCGATAATTTTTCTGGGATTTCCAGAAATAGAGTCTCAAAATATATGGGCACCACATTTGATGAAGGATCATGGTTCGCATGTGTTGACTATCTCGAAAATAAAATTATCAAAAAAGTAAAAAACCTGTTGGTGGAATCAATAATATGTGATGATGTACTAAAAATTAAAAATTATATTACAGAAAATAATATCAACGAATCATACAATTTGAATTTTTATCCAAAGACATATTTAAGAAGTTTGGTAATTGAAATTGTTCAAAATGATATTAGTACTAACGGTATAAAAATTTCTAAACAGATACTAGTTAATTTTAATCTGATATTAAATTTTTTAGTAATATTGTACGTTAAAAAATTTTATAATATCGTCGAATTTAGTTGATTAGAAAAAATTGAATTTTGAAATCATAAGTGTACCTAAATTAGTTTGTACCATATATTAAATCAGTTTTTGAATTTCTAATGGAAATTACGATTGAATACAAATCAGATTTTGAACGTTATTTAACAGGATCTTTTCCTGGTATTACCAAAATCATTTGGAAACGGTATGAAGGAAATATACTTGATCTGGAAAAAAATTTCCCTGACCTTAAGGTCGTAGAAATTACAATTGCATACCGCAGCGATCTAGAAAAATATGAAATTGGGACTTTTCCAGGTATAAATAAAATTATCTGGAAAGCAGGCGAACTTAAAGAACTGTTGAACAATTTTCCCGATTTGGAAATTTTGGATTGTAGTTATAATGTAAATGCATTCAACCCGCTAACATCACTTGAACCGATCAGAAAATGTACAGGAATCCGCGAACTATATTGTTATTCCAACAAAATTGGTTCGTTGGATCCCTTAAGTGAATTTGTTAACCTTCGGGTAATTTGTTGTCTGAACAATGAAATTGAATCTTTGGATCCACTAGAAAAATGTACTAATTTAGAAGTATTGAATTGTAACGGGAACAAAATTAAATCATTGGATGTTTTGCGTAAACTTACATGTATCTGGTCGCTGTGTATCAGTTGAATCGTTGGATGCACTAAACGGATCCAAATGTCTTACAGAATTGCAATGCCACTCAAACAACATTACATCACTGGAACCGCTCGCAAGTTGTGAAAATCTTCGGATGTTATGGACAAACCACAATAAAATTACGACTTTGTATCCTATAATTGGCCTTAAA
>Ga0206992_1197_pt1 | contig 12084 bp, 12 predicted proteins | sample Alteio_BWMinCont_6_FD_153267 | JGI IMG/M metagenome (GOLD analysis project Ga0206992, IMG submission 153267) | Enriched cells from forest soil in Barre Woods Harvard Forest LTER site, Petersham, Massachusetts, United States -... | ecosystem: Environmental > Terrestrial > Soil > Temperate forest >... | reverse complement strand
GCCGCGTTGCCGGAACCACGGATTCTTCGTCCGAGACTTAATCCACATCGCTTCATCTATATTCTTCCTCGCTGTACCTTCCACTGCCATTTGGCTGCCCTGCCCATCAATCGTCTTGACTAATTTTTTCCACTAAAAACATACAAACTTGTACGTTGTCATTAAAAAGACATATTTGTATGTTTTGATGTCGCTCGAGCTATTTACGCAACGCATAGCCATCCATCCATACAAAAAATTTGACAGTTCAACACGCATCGGCGAGAGGAAATATGAAAACTTCAGACAAATTTGTCTACACACTGGCAAGCGTCATGAGCGCAGCGGCACTGCTACTGGCAGGCTGTAACAGCGGAAAAGATTTTCCCGTTACGACCCCAGTAGCTCCGGCGCTCGGCACGCCGCTTACCAGCGCAAGCAAAATCAAGCACGTCTTTGTCATCATGCTGGAAAACCATGGCTACAGCGATACTTTCGGTTCCAGCTCCCAGAACCCATACATGCAAAAAACGCTGGTTCCACAGGGCGCATTGCTGTCAGAATATTACGGAACCGGCCACGTCAGTCTCGACAACTATCTGTCGCTACTGAGTGGTCAGGCACCAACGCCAGACACTATTAACGATTGCGTTCCGGGCGGACTGGCAAAATTATTTGCCGGCTCCAAACAGCAGTTTTTGGATGTGAATCAGACCGGTACGACCGATGACGGCCAAGTCATCGCCAGCGGCGGCTGCGTCTATCCGGCCAGTATAAAAACATTGCCGGACCAGATGGTCGCAGCAGGTTTGAGCTGGAAGGGCTATATGGAAGATATGGGTAACGACCCGGCCCGTGAACCGGCCAACTCCTGCGGTCATCCGACTTCTGCAGCGGTTGGTTCGACTACCGTCGTCTACGATCCGTCCACCAGCGAAGAAGCACCGAGCGCAGCGGTCCCGAGCGGCGATGGTTACGCAACGCGCCACAACCCATTCCCCTATTTCCATTCACTCGACGCTACCTGCAATGTGGTGTCTCTGCCTACCTATATTCCAACGGCGACTACCAGTCCTGCAGTGGCAGCGACCACGCCTGCAGCGAGTTCGCAGCTGGCTACTGATTTGAGTTCCTATGCCACCACGCCAAATCTGGTTTTCATTACACCGAATCTGTGTAACGACGGCCACGACGGTAATGGCACCGGCACTTCTCCTTGCGCTAACGGCCAGCCTGGTGGACTGAAATCGGCAGACGCGTTTCTGGCCTACTGGATCCCTATCATTCAGGCATCGCCAGCGTACAAACAGGATGGCATGATCGTCGTCACCTTTGACGAAGGCGAATCGACATCAAGCTACACGTTCAACTCGTCGAACCTGATTACGTCATTGACCGTCACGTATCCGGGCGCAATTTGCTGCAATCAACAGCCCGGCCCTAATCTGGCATCGTCGCGTCCGACCTCCTACAGCGTATCTCTGCCACAGGCTTATGCATCCGCGTTTGGCATCCCTGCTGCCGAGGTTGCACCAACCGGCGTCAATCTGACTTTTGCAATGAGTAACTACGGCGGCGACAACGTGGGCGCGATCATTTTGTCACCGTTTGTCAAAGCCGGTTCCGTGTCGACGACGCAGTACAACCATTATTCGATGTTAAGAAGTCTGGAGCAGATTTTTGGCGTGTCCTCGTATCTGGGTTACGCCAATGATTCGAACCTGTCACGTATCGGCGATGATTCGGCCGTCTTCAATTAGTCCGCAGTTTAATATCAACCTCGGGCAAAGATTTGCCCGAGGTTGATTTGTAGGTTGGGCTACGCCCTATCAGCCCAACACTCACCCGCAAATCGCGGAGCTTTTCAAATAAGCCGGACCCCGCCATACCCATGAAAATAAATGATCAACCAAGATACAGCATCCAGTCACTGTCCTGCATCACCTTCCTGCTGATTAGCGTACTGACTGTCAGCGCATGCACCAAAAAAATCGACGCCGTAACTCCCAAAACCACAGCAGATCACAAACTGATGGCAGAACTGGGACGCAAGATATTTTTCGACGAACATTTATCTGCATCGGGCAAACTGTCCTGCGCCAGCTGTCACGATCCCGCGCACGCGTATGCGCCGGGCAATGATCTGGCAGTGCAGTTAGGCGGACCGCAACTCGACAAACAGGGTGCGCGCGCAGTGCCATCGCTGCGCTATACACTCAACAGAACGCCATACTGGCATCAACCCTATGTGGCCACACTCGCGGAACGTATACGCGAAGGCGTTGAATCTCCCTCAGGCGGATTCGCCTGGGACGGTCGTTTCAATACGCTACACGAACAGGCCGAGTTTCCCCTGCTGGCTCAAAATGAAATGGCCAATACTTCCGCGCAGGACATCAGTAAAAAATTGTCGGGTGCAGACTATGCGCCACAATTTCGCCAGGTATTCGGTGCCGACGTATTCGACTCAACCCAACAGGCCTATAGCGACGCGTTACTGGCAATAGAACAATTCGAACTCGATGACGTCAGCTTTCATCCGTACACCAGCAAATTCGATGCTTTTCTGGACGGCAAAGAAAAACTCAGCATTCCTGAAGCACGCGGACTGGCGTTGTTTAATGATCCGACCAAGGGAAATTGCGCAAGCTGCCATATCGATACCAAAGGAGAAGACGGCTCTCATCCCCTGTTTACCAACTTTCAGCATGAGGCTCTGGGTGTGCCGCGAAATCGGGATATAACGGCCAATTCAGATGAACATTATTTTGACAAAGGCGTATGCGGACCGACCAGAACCACCCTCAAAGATCATCCCGGATTATGCGGATTGTTCAAGGCGCCTACGCTGCGCAATGTCGCCAGTCGCGGTGCATTTTTTCATAACGGGTATTTCCATACGCTCAAGGAAGCATTGCAGTTTTACGTGCAGCGCGATACCAATCCGGAACGCTGGTATCCACACACAGGAAAAGAAATGCAAAAATTCAACGATTTACCGCAGGCCGAACGCGCCAACGTTGACGTAATTGATCTACCTCTTGATAATAAACGCGGCGGCAAACCTATCTGGAACGAACAGGATATTGACGACGTCATTGCGTTTTTAAAAACGCTGACGGATCAGGATGTGACGAACCGCTGATACGTCACGAATGGTTGTCATGCGCAGGCCAGGGATCGTTCACGGTGGCTGGCTGCGTCTATTCCGCGCTTTGCGCGACTACTTGTGAAGGATGGATATCATGACTACCAGATCAGTCTTAGCGACATTGACCTTGCTGACAGCCACACTGTCTTGCGGTGCGCAGCAAGCCAATCCACTCGATGTCGTTCCGGAGAAAATGCCGTTTGACATACCCTACGGCGAGCCTGTCTCCCTGGAACGCGCCACTATCGCAATCAACGCGGCGGTAGCCGAAGCCAAAAAACACAACTGGAAATTGAATATTGCCGTTGTCGATTCCGGCGGCAATCTGGTTGCTTTCCAGCGCATGGATGGAGCGCAACTGGCCTCGATTCAGGTATCCGAACACAAGGCTCGTGCCGCTGCCACCTTTCGCCGTGAAACCAAGGCGTTTGAAAACGGGATCCAGCAGAACGGCTACAACTACACCCTGACCCTGGATGGCGTGATTGCATCGCGCGGCGGCATCCCATTGGTCGTGGAAGGCAAGCTTGTCGGCGCGATAGGATGCTCGGGCGGCTCCGGCTCCCAAGATGAAGTGGTGTGCAAGGCGGGTGTCGAGGGGCTCAAATAGGCGGTGGCTTCAATGACTGACGAGAGGCCTGTTTTCGGCAGCAATCCAACAGCCTGGAGCTGGTTAAAATGGCGATTGCATTCGTGTATTTTCCTTACTATAATAGTATTCGTAAGGATATAAGGAGATTGAAATGTCAAACGATGCAACACTTACCAGTAAAGGTCAAACGACAATTCCCAAAGAAATTCGGGATAGTCTTTGTATGAAAGCCGGCGACCGAATGACCTTTACTTTGATGCCCGATTCCACAGTGATAATGCGCTTAAAATCAAGAAGTGTTTCTGAATTGGCGGGCGTGCTACACAAGAAGGGTCGCAAACCAGTGCCGGTTGAGAAATTATCGCGATGATACTTGGAATTGACAGCAACGTTCTCGTCCGGTTTTTGGTTCGCGATGACGAACTTCAGTTTGAAAAAGCTCGAAAGCTAATCAAACGCGAAGTCGCTGCAGGACGAAGCGTTTTCGTCAATCAGTTGGTACTCCTGGAAACCGAATGGGTGTTACGTAGTCGATACAGTTTGCCGAAAAATCTTATCGTTGAAACCATTTCGAGCTTACTTGACGCGACTGATGTGCAGCTTGAGGATGCCCCGGTCATTGAGGAAGCGCTTTTCAATTGGAGGGACGCAAATGCCGATTTCGCGGATTGCTTGATCGGTGCCAAAAATAGACGGACGGGATGCCGGGCGACGGCGACCTTCGATGCCAAGGCATCCAAGTTGCCCGGATTTGTTGCTGCGTAAATTCAATTACAGACCAGAATTATCATTAATTGAATGTCTGTGATGTTCTTTAACATCATAAAAAATAAATTAGAACTCTATAGCACGTAGGTTGGGCTAGCGCTTTATCAGCCCAACACTTTACCGTGAAAAATGTAGAACTCCAAATTATTTTGCGAGCATTGCATTCAATGCGTACCATGATTAATCAAAGAATGTTGGGCTGATAAAGCGCTAGCCCAACCTACATCTTGAATGCCTGCTTTCGGGAATTCTATCTGGCCGTTTAGGGCTGCAGGTAATCACGGAAAAATCTTAAAGACTGCAATCTGCTGTACACCAGCCAAACGGTCGCAGGTGAAAAGAAATTATTTTTTATGGGCCGTGACTGAATTGATCGTAGCTAGGCAAAACAACTGTAGAAGTTGGCTGACTGTTTTCTATGTCAATCAGTCGCAGATATTAAATGCGAATGAAGCGCCCTCACAAAGCTGAACGGTTTAATGGACTAGGTTCACCAAGGATTGAGTCCTGCATTGCACAGGACTCAGTTATTTTAATGTGAATTATTATCTATTGCGATTGCAAGATTTGTGACAGCTTGCGCAGCCTCAGTTGAGAAATCAGGTTGAGCGCATTCCAATTCATGATAGATAGTATCGTCATACCAGCTCACACCATATATGAAGCCTTCGCCTTCCTGACCTTTGGCGTATTTTTGGGTTACTTTCCCATTTACGTCATTTGTAGCGGTTTCTTGCGCAACAAGAACAGAGCCGTGAGCAAGTCTGGCATTCAGTTCGTTATAAGTACAGATACCAATTCCTGCTTTTTCAAATGTTTGCGCCGCGCCCGTCCAGCCCTGCCCTTGTATGAAAGTTCCTGCAGGAGCAACCGCTAACGCGTTGGTCATCGCTGATACAGGGACGCCGTAATAGCGATAAGCCATCTGAATATCATTAATGCTTTGGTAAAGTCCTGTGTCAGCGGACGCTGTCAGATTCCTTGCCGAAAATTTCTTATTACCCATTTTGAAATTCAGAAGGGACAATATTTCCGGACTACTTTTTTTTATATAGCCGTACTGTTTAATGCTTGCCTTGTCAGTTTCCATACTTACCTTAAGTTCTTCATAATGAGGAAACTGATTGAGCGGCTTTAATATAATACCGCCATCTGGAAGAGGTAAGCCCTGCTTCTGCATTAGCTGTGCCGCAGACTGTGTTCCAGCCACATCCATGCTATCAGTTGCGTTGCAATTCAGGCAGAGCGACGCTAGCGTGAACACCACTATAGTCTTAAATTTTCGCATTCAAACCTCCATAAAGATCCCGACCTGAAATAGGCCGGTGGAGGGACTATAGTTATTATTTTCACTTGAAATAATAAGTAATTTTTCTAGTTTTCCCAGTTGAAAAGTCGTGACGCCTACCGGTTTAGAACTGTATCGTGACAGTCAGCCCGGGATGAGTATTGATGATAGTGATTGCAGCAGCATGTTGATCGGCGATCTGCTTGACGATGGCAAGCCCCAGACCACTGCCCTGACTTTCTGATCCCGGTACCCGGTAAAACCTGTCGTAGACCCGTTGCAGATCTTCTTCCGGAATGCCCGGCCCCTGATCGGATACGGTGAGAAGAATTTTTTCATCGGCAGCGGCAAGCGCTACGTCGACTTTGCCATACGCGGGACTGTAACGGATAGCGTTGTCGATCAGGTTGTCCAGCATCGTGCGTATCCGGGATGCATCTCCTGTCATTGATAACTCCTCTGCGCCGATAAAGCCGAGATCAATATTTTTGTTGTTCGCCATACCGGCAAATTCCGCGATGGTGCTGCGCACTAACGCGGCTATGTTGAATTCCGCCTTTACAAGTTCCACAGCACCGGGCTCCTGACGCGCCAAAGTTAGCAACTGCTGAACCAGATGCGAGCTGCGTTCTATGCCTTTATTTAAGTCATCGAAGGCGCTGGTCCGATCGGCTTCGGACTGCGCGCGCCGCGCCAGTTGCAACTGAAGTTTTAGCGCGGTTAACGGTGTCTTCAATTCATGTGCAGCGTCCGCAACAAACATGCGTTGCAGATTGATTGCTGTGCCCAATCGAGCTAACAGTCCGTTCAGTGCAGAAGTCAGCGGAAGAATTTCCTCAGGTATGGCGTGTTCGGATATTGGGTCTAGTGATTCGGCGTCGCGCTTGCCGACTTCGCTGGCGACATCAACCACCTTGCTCAAACTTTTACCCACCGTTAGCCAGATTAACAACGCCAGGACTGGCAACAACAATAGCAATGGTCCCGTAGTGCGGAGTGCCATCTGTGCTGCAACTGCCTCGCGCGCGCTGAGCGGTTGCGCCGCCTGAACCAGCGCATTACCGATTTGAGCGCTATACACACGCCAGGTAGCGCCGCTTGCCACTACATCAGTAAACCCAAGTTCGGTACGCTGCGGCAGATTGGTGTTTGGGTGGGAACGATAGATGCGCAAGCCATTGTTGTCCCACATCTGTATGACGATATCTTCCTGCTGTTCGGGTTCGAACTCGCGGTTGGCGGTGTCTATGGTCGGGATAGGCAATGACGCCACCATTTGCTTCATCTGATAATCGAATAAATCGTCGGCCTGTTCGCGGGCTTGCATATACACCAGCAGCGCAGCGAGTGCGATGCCGATTGTGATACCTAACGATAACCAGAGCAGCAACGTGCGACGTATCGATGCATTCATTTCGCTTCCGCCTTCGGCAACATATAGCCGACACCACGCACATTTTTAATCATATCGGCGCCTAATTTTTTTCGCAGACTGTGGATATACACTTCAACCGTATTGCTGCCGATTTCATCGCTCCAGCCATACAGCTTTTCTTCCAGCTGCGCGCGAGAAAATACGACACCCGGTCTGTCCAGCAAGGTTTGCAGCAGCGCGTACTCGCGCGATGACAGCGCTATGTTGACGTCGCTCAGCGTGACTTCGTGCGTAACCGGATTCAGACATAAATCGCCGCAGCGCATTAACAGATCGGCGCGACCGGACTGGCGCCGCAACAAGGCACGAATACGCGCCTCCAGTTCGTCCAGATCGAATGGTTTGATCAGATAATCATCTGCTCCCGCATCCAGCCCTTTGACTCTGTCCGCAACGGCATCGCGTGCAGTCAGAACCAGCACCGGGGTGTGATCTTTGCGACGTCGCAGCGCAGCCAACACCTCCAGTCCGCTTTTGCGCGGCAGGCCCAAGTCAAGCAGAATCAAATCATATTGGGTGGACTGGGCGGCATTGTCGGCGCTCTGCCCGTCCTGCATCCAGTCTACCGTGTAACCATACTGACGCAGCGCCTTGCACAGGCTCTCGCCTATCATCTGGTCGTCTTCCGTCAATAAAATTCTCATGGGTGCAGTTGGTCAATTAGCCGGTCATAACAGGGTGTCCGATTTTCTCACGGATACAGTTCCATCAAGGTATTTTTGTGCGTGAGCGTTGGCGCGGTGTCAGTTGGCTGCGCAAACGTTCTGGCCAGTGCCTCGCCCTGCCACGCACCGTCGGTATAACAGCATTTATCGAGCTGGCGCAGCATCTCGGTGAGTTCCGGTCGATTCAGCTGTTTGGCCAGCGCATTGATACCTGTTGGCGGATTATTCGGCCAGTGCAATTTGGCCCACGCCAGCAGATGCGCGCGGGCTGCACGGGCATCATTATTCATACAGGCCTTATGAAATGCTTTGAACGGGTTACCGTTATTGACCGGAGTGGATTCGATTACACCGTTGGGCTGATCATCGAGCTTGCCTTCAATCTTCGGCACTGGAGCTGCCGGTTTGCGCCGCGACAGCAACCAACCGGCCAGTGCTCCCAACAATAATAAAATTCCGACGGATAACAACCACAGCCAGACAGGGATAGTCGCCGCATTAACATTCGACAGCTCTTTACTCAACACACTGGGCGTCGCTCCCGACGCAGGATTTGTCGCCGACGCGGCCTGCGAGGGTGTCCCCGAACCTGGTGCCGGATTTGCATTCACGTCACCCGCAGCGCCAACCACGTCGAATTCATGCTGCAGCAAGGTTGCAACCCGCTGCACATTATTGATCGTATCCCACCATACCAGCTTCACTTCCGGCAACACGTAGTGACCGGGCTGATTGGCGATAAACGCAATGTCCTGATCGCGCACACCCAATACGGTATCGCCTCGCGCACTGTCTTCGACCTTGGCCTTGTCAGGATAGACCTTGACGCCGTCCGGCGCTGTAATCAGCGTATTCAGATCGGGAAGCTGAGCGCCGGTGAGCCCCAGCGCTTCCAGATGCAGATGACGCGTAACCGGGTCGCCTACATGCACGCTGCCACTATTTGCGCTCCAGCTTTCATCCAGTTTTACCGACAATGCCGGTACCCAGGTTGCGCCCGTCATCGTCGCCGGACGAGCCTGCACATTAAGTTCTATCGGCTTACTTCGCAGATGCAGCGGTTTGGTGCCATGCATCATGGCTGCCAGCGGCGAATTCTGCAGCATGCTGCCGAAAATGCCGTCGTCATTAAATGGATCGGCACCGCTGGTGTCAGGAACCTGTCCTGTCAGTACCGGACCATCCAGTTTGATATGACCGCTATGCTGCGGAAACAGCAGATATTTGCGTTGAATAACCTGAACATTGCGGCCATTGCGTGTTTCGTTTGATTGTGTATCTTTGCCCAGCTGTTTGACCAAGACATCGTCATTCGCCGCCAGGTCCAGACTACCCTGCGAGATGGGCTGGTCGGTGGACAGCTGCACGGTCAGCACCACCGCTGCCTGCACATAGGGTTGATTTTGATCCGGCGTTGCTGTCAACGTCACATGGCCATTACCGCCCGCATTGCCAGCATTGCCAACATTACCCGCTGCTGCCGGATTGGAACTGCTACCACCGCCGTTGCCGCCAACAGTCAATGCCAGTGCCTGTGTATGCTCGCCATCCCATTCCAGCGCAGGAATCTGGATAACACCATCATGTTTGGGGGCCAGCGTCAGTTGCAGCTGCGTTTTCGTAGACATGGAACCGTTGACGATCTGCACCTGGGAACCACTGCTGCTGCCCAGTATATCGAAATCGTTTTTGAGCGCGCCGATATCCGGCTGACCGTTAGCACTGCCATCGCGCTGTATCAGCAGTCGAACCGTATCACCGGATGCAATATGATCTCTATCCAGCTTGGCGGTGACAGTGGCGTTCGCGATCCCGCTGATCAGGCATAGTCCAATTATGATTACCGTACCCGGCATGCAAAATAATTTTTTCATGGCTGCTCCTTTTGCTGTCTCATCATCTGTTCGATCAGAAATTTACGTTTTAATAATCCGCCCGGGTCATCCGGTATGGCCCGCAACCATTGATCTTCCGCGATTTGCTGTTCCGTTTTTGGCATATCGGTACTGGCTCCAGGTTTGCCGTTATTCGCTGACTGCGCATTGCCGCTCTGACTGGCCAGTGCGTCGCGACGTGCCTGGTCAGCGGAGTCCTGGCCTGGTGCAGCTTGCTGCGACTGAGATTGTGATTGAGCTGGTGACTGTGTGCTGGCATTACCTTTATTCTGATCCCCTGCTCCCGATTTATTCTGCTGTGCTTGCGTTGAATTCGCTTTCGACTGATCAGATTGTGATTTGCCTGTATCGTTCTTCGCATCAGAATTATTTGACGGTGAGTTCTTGGCCTGATCACCACCCTGCTTATCTTTGCCACTGTTACCATTTTTATTCGCAGCGTTACCTTGATTCTGTTGCTGGCCTTCTTTCGACTTGTTGTCGCCCGCCTTATCGCCTGACTTGTCGTTGGATTCATTGCCAGACTTGTCGTCAGACTTGTCTCCAGATTTTTGCTGTTGCGATTTTTTTTGTTTCAACGCCTCCGCCACCAGATCGCGGTTGTGACGCGCATCCGCGTTTTTCGGATCGTTCTTTAACACGGCATCATAAGCGTTCAGCGCCTCCTGCAATTTCCCCAGATGCGCCAGCGCATTGCCCTGGTTGTAGCGCGCATCATTGCTTTTCAATACGGAGAAATCATGTTCCGCTGCAGCGTAATTTTGCGCCTGTAACTCGGCATAGGCCTTACGATAAGGATCGGCATACACGTCAACCGCCGCTTTCGCTTTGCCGTCCTGCATCAACGCATCGCCACGCTGATCCGCATTACGCCACAAGCCTGACCAACCATCGCTGGCATAGGCATGCGCCGCCACTGCCAGCAATGTCAGCGACAACCACATTCGTTTCATAACCAATCCCTTCGTGCCAGCAATGCCGCGCCGAATAAAATTAAGGGCAGCAACCAGACACCCGCATCCAGCCAATGAGAAATTTCAATACCGTTGGCCGTCACAGCGTCGTGTTCTGTAGCCGGTGATTGCGACTGCAAATGTCCAATCAGACCCTGCAGATTGGCGATGTTGACGTACTGACCACCGCCGACAGTGGCAAGCTGCTGCAATTTGGCCACATCAAGTTTGCCTGCACTACCAACGCCTACCACATCGACTGCAACACCCTGTGCTTTCAACGCCGCCGCGGCAGAGAACGCAGCAGCCGGATCGTCAAAGCCGTCGCTAAAGACGATGGCGTGCTGATCCCGAGAGCCGGCTTGCGACAATAATTTGCCGGCCTGTTGCAACCCGGGCGCAAGATGATCGCCCGGCGTAGGCATGATGTCTGGTGCCAGCGGTGGAAGCAGTGCCTTGATAGTGGCGATATCGTCCGTCAACGGCGTGACTGTAAAGGCATCATCGGCAAATGCCACCAGTCCGACTTTGGCGTCATGTGCGGCGTCGAGCAAATCCACCAGACCGTAACGGGCCCGGGTGACACGATCCGGTGCTACATCGTTGCCGGACATGGAGGGCGACAGGTCAAACACCACCATCCATGCCGCAGGCGCCCGATACGCGGCGACCGTATATTTTTGCCAGCTGGGTCCGGACAGCGCAATAATGGCCAGACTCCACACTACAGTCAGCCACGGCCAGGGCCGCATCGAACTGCGTTTTCTGCCGTCGAGACGCAGGGCCGACAACAGTGTAGGGTCGATAAAGCGCGACCAGTCGCCGCCACTTTGATGACGTCGCGCCAGCCAGAATGCGTACAGCCAGGAGACCGGCAAGGCCAGCAACCACCATGGTCGCAGAAAATGAAAAGCGTTAAGCATAGGGTTCATATACGTTCCCGGATAAATACGGCGGGCACGCTAAGCAGCAATGCCAGAGCCAACGGCCATGGAAACCATTCCGTACTGGGGCGATACCATTGCTCGTGTCCTGCACTCGGTTCGAGTTGATCGATTTGCGCGTAGACCTGCTGCAGGGTATCGGCATCGGATGCCCTGAAATATTGACCGTGCGTGATTTCGGCGATCGATTTCAAGGTCGGCTCATCCAGATCGGTATTGCCGCCCGAACCAAAAAATCCCTGCTGCACCTCGGCACCGACTCCTATCGTATAAATCCTCAGGCCCGCCTTGGCTGCCACCCGGGCAGCTGCCAACGGATCATCACCATCTGTCCTTTGTTATTGCCGGAATTGGCCGCTGCCGGCGGTTCGTTTTTGACGCGCTTGATCGCCAAACCTATCGCATCGCCGATTG
>Ga0206992_1195_pt1 | contig 12119 bp, 16 predicted proteins | sample Alteio_BWMinCont_6_FD_153267 | JGI IMG/M metagenome (GOLD analysis project Ga0206992, IMG submission 153267) | Enriched cells from forest soil in Barre Woods Harvard Forest LTER site, Petersham, Massachusetts, United States -... | ecosystem: Environmental > Terrestrial > Soil > Temperate forest >... | reverse complement strand
AGTTTTTCGAGGCGATCAAGCCGCCGCCATCGCGCATGGAAAAAGTTAAAAACTCTTTGAAAAAGAATGGGTTTATTTTGGTTAATATAGAAAAAGCCAATTTACGCGCCCCACGTCATAATGAAATTGTCGTTCAAGGCAGTATCGAACGGTTCCGTGAAGTTTTCGGCCCCAATATATTGGAAAGCGAAGGCGCGCATGGATGAAAAGACCAAACGCTACGATGACGACGAATTGCAGATAACCGATCCCGTTCTCGGGGCTAATGTCGTCGGTTTATCTATCGTAGAACCATCCGAAGTAAACCTCGACGAAAAATCCAGGCGCGTCCGGGTCCCGAGGTCGCGGTTTTAGGATTATCTTGTCCAAATCGGGAAGATTTTCCGGTGACTCGCTGACCTCAGGCATAGGGAATACTATGAATACTCGCGGTATGGGGGAGTGCGCAGGCCGGCCTCCTGCGACCGCATGCGCTTCTCCCAGTCTGGCATTAGTTCGAACGTTGTTCTTTTACGGTATAATGCTAAGGAGCACTCTTTCTCGTCTGCGAGTTTTTGTTCCGCTATTTGTTTATCTAGCCTACTTAATTCGCGTGTATCTTGCTTTTCTGACTGTTTATCTATCTTTTTTGGCTGCTCATCAGTCCAGCTCATAGCATTGTGTCTATAGGAGACTCCAAGTGCTGCATACACAGGGCCTTGATTGCTGCTAAAAGCAAGCAAAGATTCATTAAACTTTTCTGTTGGGTATATCGACAAATTAGGAGAATTACTATCGGGTCTAATGCCCTCCGCTTCTAACAGTCCCAGTGTTCTCTTGATATGTCCCGCCATTACACCATTTTCGAATGCTAATTCATCTATATACACTGTAACTGGATAAAAATCACTACCGTTATATTTTTGGCCATAGGGAACGGGAATCTGCACATTCCTTGCAGTGCCTATTTTACTAGTTCCTATAGTGTTGTGCCATTCTGCAGCATATTTTGGCATAAGAAACTCCTTCTTGAGGTAAATGTTGTTGAATTATCTATCGTCGGTTCTATCAGGACATCCTTTTGTTATACCTATTCCTCTCCTCATCTTCTTTGTACTCTCTTACTGCTCTTGCGTGGCTTTCTCGCTGTCTCTCTGCCTCTAAGTCTTCCAAATGACTCTTGAATTCCCTTTGGCTAATGCCTCTGTTTCCATTTCGTTCTACTTCTTTTTGTAACTGCCTTGTTTTTTCTGTTAATTCTTCCAATCTTAACCGGTGTCTTTCTTCTTCTGAATTGTCAGGATATCTAACGACTTTTAGATTATGACCAGAATGAAAGTCTCTCTCTAGGTATGGCTGTCCCTGAACCCAGTCTGCAGCAGTGCTTTTACCGGGATTTTTAAGTGGCGTATATATACTTTTATAGTGATCATCGTTGCGCGTATCATTACGAAAACCAAGTATTAGCCCCCCAGTCTGTGATGAATATATTTCCAGATCCCCACTTGCGCACCAGAGATTCTCTTTCCGCAAAAGTTCCATGGCTTCTTCGATTGCTTTAAACAGCACAGGGTTGTCACTCACGACAACCTTACGCCCATAATCCCCATCGATAGTCGAAAGCGGCCCAATATCTTGAGAATATAGTCTAACATTATACCACTTCTGCTCTGGTTGAGCATCTTTTTGAATATCCTCTTTTCGAACCTTATCTTGAGAATACAGCTTAGTACCATGCCACTCCTTCTCTGGTTGAGCATTTTTCCTTCTCTGGTTGAGCTTTTTTTGAATATCCTCCTCTTTTCGAATATTTTTTTTGGGAGCAGGAACACCATTCAGAATTCTTACAAGAGTACCTCCCTCAAACCCAGCCGTCTCAAGGCCGTCTCTTATCACAAGGCCTTCTTGCATCACCCTGGTAAATCTATAAGGATCTACCGTGTTTTCAGGCTTGTGCTCAACTTTTGGCATAATAAACTCCTGCGTAAAATAATTAATTTACTAAATTTAATAAAATCTACATTTAAGTCAATTATTAATTTTACATCAAAAACGCCCTGGCGCGTCACCTTGCTGGCGATCTGGCCATCAACTTATTACTCACCAATATTTTGCGCCAGCCTACAGACTGTATCTGGTCGGGATTTTCAAGAGAAGCTGAGACGGCGAAGCCTTGTTTGTCACCACGGTCCTCATAAAAAGAAAGCCGTAAGCCCCCGGACTTTGACGGGGTTATTTGCATACCTAAATCGGCACGGGGCTTAATGCCCTCCGCCGCCAGAAGATCCATAGCTTTTTTGACCGATTGCTCCAGCTTTGGGTCCCTTGGGTCTACTCCCGGCGCAAGTATATCAAACATAAAACCGGCAATTCGCCCTTTTACTCTGGCCGTCATTTTCAGCATTTCTGTTACATCGGGAAGATTGTCCGGCGACTCGCTAACCTCAGGCATGGGAATTCCGATGTAACACTATCTTTATTACGATCTGCGCCAGCCTACGCTTGAGCGTTCGCCAGGGTCTTTAAGTTCCGTCGAGATAACGTCAGAATTCCCACTGACATTAAAAGAAAGCCTCAAGCCCCCGGATTGCGATGGCGTGATAATTACAGAAGTCCCCTCAATGGGCTTAATGCCATCAGCCTCTAAAAGGCCCATTACTTTTTCGATCGCTTTGCTCAGCTTTGGATCATTAGGATCTACATCTGGCGCACATATATCCACTTTAAAACCCGCGATTACAGTTAATTTATGACCTTTTAAGATTTTATCGACATCAGGCAAATTTTCCGGTGATGCATCGACTTGTGGCATAAGGAACTCCTATGTAAAGTTAAACCATTTAATTTGATTAAAATAGGTTAACTAAATTAAATATGCAAGTCAAATCTTAAGCAATTTTTTATCGCGAGCGGCCAGAATCTTTCTTTTCGCCGTCGGGAGTGTCAAAATTATTAAGCTCGTCCATATACCAAACCCTATCTGGATGCCTATATCCTCTTTTATTTCCCTCCACCCCTGCCTGGTCTGTATCTTGCACTTCACCGGCAACAGGTTTTTTGCCTTCGGGTTCCGGTTGGTCTTCCTGCGGCGCCAGAGGTTTCTGGCCCGTCAGCGGATTTCTACCCTGAAGGGTTCTCAACATAAATAAAGAACTCAGAAACTGCGACATAATGGCTTCCTTTTAAACTTAATAAGCAGTAACAAATTAATTTATCCCACGCAACAAGGTTCTTCCACACATTCCTGCATTGATTTTATCCCCGGTCTTGCGTATACTCTGGCGCTATTAACCGATAGGGCAAACCATGGTCAAAACCAGCGAAAATACAAAAGCTTCATTAAGCGATATCCCGTTTGAGCAGGCATTAAAAGAACTCGAAGCCATTGTACGTAAACTGGAAAGCGGCTCAGGCGACCTGGAAGGTTCTATCAATGAATATGTTCGCGGCACCGAACTTAAGGAATTTTGTCTGGATAAGCTGAAAAAAGCCCGCCTCAAGGTGGAAAGCATCTTAAAAACCCAGAATAATGACGATGAAGGCAGCGCTTCCGGCGATTCCCTTTCCCTCCAGCTTTTCGACGCGAAATAGATATGAACAAGGTTTTAAGCATTCAAAGTAACTTACAGGACGCCATACGCTCCGTTTCGCAATCGCTTGATGTCCGTATGGGACAGCTGCTCAGCGTGCCGGAAAGCGATAACATCACCGTTATTTCCATGTCATCGAAAGTGGAAACCTCCAAGGAGGTCAACCATGTTCACGGTGAAGAAACCGTCCTCGAAGCCATGCGTTATTCCACCCTGTCGGGCGGCAAGCGTTTGCGCCCCTTCCTCACCATTTGTTCGGCCGGATTGTTTGGCGTCAGCTTTGAAGCGGCGATTGAAACGGCGGCGGCCATTGAATTCATCCACACCTATTCCCTGATTCATGACGATCTTCCGGCTATGGATAATGACGATCTGCGCCGTGGAAAACCAAGCTGTCACAAAGCCTTCAGCGAAGCCGCAGCGATTCTGGCCGGCGATGGCTTGCTGACCTATGCTTTCCAGGTCTTAGCCAGTTCGAAAGTGCATGCCGATCCCGCCGTCCGCTGCGAACTTATCAGCGCTCTGGCGATTGCCTCGGGCGCGTGGGGCATGGTTGGTGGACAGATGATGGATTTAGAAGCCGAGAATAAACAATTATCGCTCGAAGAAATTATCCGCCTGCAACGCCTGAAAACCGGGGAGCTTTTTGCCGTTTCCTGTGAAGCGGGAGCGATTCTGGGCAAAGCCCCCGGCATGATGCGCAAACTCCTGCGCGCTTATGCGCATGATATGGGCCTTGCCTTCCAGATCACCGACGATTTGCTCGATGTCGAAGGCACGCGCACGCAAACGGGAAAAACCGTCCGCAAAGACAAAATCGCCGGAAAGGCGACGCTGGTATCCGTCATGGGCGTCAAACGCGCCCGCGAACATGCGCAGATACTTACCAAACAAGCCATTTCCCATCTCGACGTATTCGACAAAAAAGCCGATCATCTGCGCTCCCTGGCGGAATTCGTAATAAGCAGGAAAGTATAAATATTTCAATCAATTGACTGTATTTATGCTGTTGCTGAAACGACATGATTATTAATCTTTTGTTAATAATTTACTAGCCAATTTCCAAAAAATTAGGTATGATTCCTGAGTTTCTAACCAAACATGGGGGATTTATGACGGCAGACTCAGAAGAATTGCAAGCTGCAAACGAACGTGAGCAAACAATGCAGCCAGTGCTCACCGCCGCCGCCGAGCATAATCTGCTCCAGCATATGAACGGCGTAAAAATCGATGCACCGATAGAAGAGCATATTGAAAAAAGAGACGGGCGCTCGCGGCGAGTGCGCACCGGAAATCGCAACGTCTCGGCTACCATTACAGTCAATTCGCCGGAAGAATTCATACAATTAGTAACTGATTTGAGCCAGCTTGACTTTAAATTCGGCTGGCATTCAGATGGTGGCACCCCAGACGGTTTTAGAAGTGTTAGCTATCGCGGAGATTATGGAATTAAAGGCAGAAGGTTTCCTGAGGGAGACGATTCCGTAGGAACCATCATCCCAGGAGATAAAGATCCTTTGGTACTCAAAGATGTCATCTGGGCGATTCACGCGGCGAATAAATTCTTGCCCGATAAAGCTTCGGATACCATAACGACAGATAAAGAGACAGAATATGAACGCATCGTGGAAGTGCCTAAATTTCCTATGAAAATTGAGGTCGACCAACCTGTCGTTGAGCGTTTCCTGAAATTGTCGGGACGCTTGAAAGAATCGCCGCCAACGCAAGAAAAAGAAGCTCCCGAGGAGATTACGGAATCATGGCTGCATAGATTAGATGGCAAACAAACCGGCAGGGGAGTATAATAAAAAAGGAAACTATCGCTAGCAGGCCATTATGCCCGATGATGCGCAGCCAAGACTTGACGCCATAGAAACATTAAAGAAGGTTTTTGCTGGAAAATCCATCGTGATTATGCCCTATGCCGCCCTGAAAGAGCATGGCATTATGGCACTTTTATCCGAGAATCTTGAAGAAAACGATAATCCTAAAGTTGGCGTCATGAGCAGCGATCGAAAAACTAACGAACAGCTCTTTCTTGCCCTTCAAGTATTCGGTCTAAAAGCCACCACCCGATTCAATGAGCATAGCACCCGAGGGGAATTGGGAGATTACGCCACTTCCGGAGACTATCATTTCGTATTGAACGAACATGCGTTGCTTGCCCTGCAGGAAGCCGGAATTATTGAGCGGTTACTTATGTCCGAAAATGAGATAGGCCAAGCGGCTCAAAAGTCATTTGCCGATGATATTCAGGCCATTAGAAAAGAAACCCTTGGCCCGCCAGGTGCTTCTATTTACAGGCAATAAACCGCCTCTTTTAACCATACTTTAAAACATATAAGCTATATTTGCTGTAGTTATTTATGTAACCCGTTAAGGTTTGGATTCTCTATTATGGCAGTCGACAAAAGCATGCAAATTCTGATAGTCGATGATTACAACACCATGCGCCGCATCATACGAAATTTGCTAAAACAATTGGGTTTCGACAATGTCGACGAAGCCTCCGATGGTGCGGATGCCTTCAAAAAACTTCAGGAAAAAACATTCCACCTGGTAATTTCCGACTGGAATATGGAGCCTATGACCGGCCTGGAACTGCTCAAGCTGGTGCGGGCCGATGCGAAGTTGAAAAACCTGCCCTTCATCATGGTCACCGCCGAAAGCAAGCCGGAGAACGTGATCGCCGCCAAACAGGCCGGCGTCAGCAACTATATCGTCAAACCTTTCAATGCAGAAACGCTCAAAGGCAAGATGAGCAGCGTCATCGGCGAATTTTAACAGGGGGAAATAGCATGACCGACGTGCAAGCGAAAATGGGGCGTATTTTGCTCAAAAGCCTGCTGACATTGCGCCAGGAAAAAGGTGATATGTCGCTGGAAGATGTGGGAAATATTTTTGTCAAAATGGCATCTACGTTTAATCCGTCGCTGTCAGAAACCGACCAATTCATGCACGAAGAAATTCGACGCCTTGCCAATTATATCAATGAGGCCAAGAACGAAATTTTCAGCATATCGCAAAATGACAAATCCGAAAAAGTCATCACCGACGCCTCGCTGCATCTGGATGAGGTGATCAAAGCCACCGAAGAAGCCACCACCTCCATCATGGATGCGGCCGACATCATACAAAATACGGTGGCTGGTGTTGGTGGCGAAAAAGAGCAGAAAATTGTCGAAGCAACGAATCAGATTTATGAAGCCTGCAATTTTCAGGATATAACCGGTCAGCGCATTACCATCGTCATCAAGCTGCTCGCCAATATCGAAGAACGTATCGCCAAGCTTGTCGCTCTCTTCGGTGCAAGCGAATCGGATAATACTTCAGCGGTCAATGGCGGAAGCGCCGCCGAAATCATCCTGCCCGCCGATGACAAAGACCTGCTCAACGGCCCGCAACTCTCCGGAAAAGCCTCCTCTCAGGCTGAAATCGACCAGCTATTCGCAAGTCTCGGCGGGAAGCAGTAATCCGGCGTGATTTACCGAACAAAATCTAATGGACTCCGTGCTTCCACAGGCAAATCCCTATCGACGGGTTTGCCGCCAATATAATAATTTTTTCTATGCAATTCGTCGGTGCCAATTTCCACCTTCTCAGCCTCGATGCCTAATATCCCGGTGATTTTTTCGGTCAGTGTTGCCGCAAGCGCTTTTGCCATTTCCGGATTCTTCCCGGCGAACCAGGCGACGTTCATTTGGAATAATGCAGTATCGCCGTCGGTATCAAGGTACCCAGCATACGCATAATGCGTGGGTGGAACATCATGGAAACGAATATGCACGTCCGTAGCCGGGCAAGGTAAGGCATCCACAACTGCCTGGGTAATTTCCTTTGTAAGTTCCTGACGGGTGAAGTCATCACATGGAATATAAGTTACATCAATATTGGGCATGATTTCCTCCTAAGCTAATAGTTTGTTTTTATATTATAAGAAAAATTAACCTAATTGGATGAATAATTTCGGTCAAGCAATATAAATTTAATTTTCTCACAGGCATGTTATATTGCTGCCCATCAGAAGGAATCATCTATGACATTGCGCGTTCAATGGCTCTCTAGCAAAGAGCCTCTGGCCATCGATAAAATATACCCCATCGCCTGCCTGCTCTCCGCCATCGCCCTTTTCCTGATGCTGCGCTACAACCAATGTTTCCCCAAAGACGACGGCGCGTTTTTCCTGCGCTATGCCGATAATATCGCCTCCGGCCATGGCTATCGCTGCAATCCGGGCGAGACAAACGGCATCGGCGCATCGGCCCCCTTATGGCCGCCGCTCATCGCATTGTTTATGGCGGCCGGCCTGCCCGCTTTTTTCGCCGTCAAATGCTTATCGGTTATCACTTGTGGATTAGCGTTTATCCTGCTTTTTTCCGCCAGCATGCTCTACTGGGGCATCCTATCCGGCCCGGTGCTGCTCGCCGCCCTCGCTGGTTCCGGCCTGATATTCGGCGAAGCCATGGGCGGCCTCGAAACGCCCCTCACCCTGCTATTGATGGGCGCCGCGTTTTTTACCCTCGCCCGCGATATCCGCAATCCCTACATCATCACCCTCCTCTGCGCCCTTTTATTCATCCACAAACTCGACATGCTCCCCTGGGCCGCAGCGCTTGCGCTCACAAGTGGATTAGCATTGCGTGACAGGCGCACATGGTACGCGCTGGCAATGTCCGGCACGCTTATACTCGTCTATTTTGCCGCGATGAAACTGGGCACCGATCATTTTTTCCCCGTTTCATTAACACATAAATTCACGCAATCATGGAGCGGGGGCATTTCCCGCTGGTGGTTCATCGATACCGCCTACTGGCATTATGGCAGATGGGCGGTGGCGATCCCGGCATTGCTGGCCCTGCCATTTTTTATACGCAAGCGTATGGCATGGTTCTGCTGCATCGGTCTTGCCGGGCAAGCGCTCGCCTATTCTTTATTTCCTCCCAGCGAGCCTTTCTTATGGTACGCCTGCGCCAGCATGATGGGTGTCAATATGCTGATGGCAGGAATTCCTGCGATCGCCGGACGCTTCACTCCTTATATCGTTGCCATACTCCTATGTTGCGGCCTGTACAGCACCATCGCCGGCGAAACAATCCGCACACTCGACATCAACAATGCCGATTACACCGAAGCCGACCGCGCCCGCGCCGGTGTCTGGGTAGCAGCCCATACGCCGCCATCCTTCCGCCTCGCCACCGGCTATGGCAATCCCGCCTTTTATTCGCACCGCTATGTCTATGATTATTCCGGCCTCAACATGGCCGGGCCAAGCGACCTACCCACCATCATCGACCGATTCTCACCGGAAATAATCATCCTCTGCCCCTGGAAAACCGCCATCCGCCCGGAAACCTATTTCCAGCCGCCGAACGACAAAAAAATAATGTATTTCGGCCACCGCATAACGCCCAACTATAAGGCGGTAAAATATTTCGACTCCACCCTGCAATCCGGCTACGACGATTTTTATGCGCTGATACTGGTTCGCAGTGATGTGGAAGGGGAGTTGGTGCCTTAACTATCTAAATTGGATGCGATTGTTGTTTTTATCCGCGCCCCGGCCTTGCTGTATCATGCGTATGCGCCTCAGCATTTCTTCTGGCGAGCCAAGTTCGGTGGCGCTCATGAATGATGGCAGAAGCCGCCTTTTGCGTTTCATGATCAGCATCTCCTGGAGTTGACATTGACCTAAGGCTTGGCAATCCCTTCGCTATAGCGAGCAGCCCCTGATTATAGATGTGAGTACTACCAATGCCCAAATTAGCGAGACTGCCCAGATGCGTGGATTGCGCCAAAATCATCGCAGCCGCATCATCCATGTACCAGCAATCCAATGTCAATCTCTCGACCCCGTCGAGATTCGAAGAAGCCGCCAAGGCGCGAACACCATCGGCATCTATTGGAGCGTGAAGGCTAAGCTCATTCAATTGGCGAAGATATTCTGAACTGGCTATTGCCTCCGCTGCAATGCGGCCATCCTTTATGGATCCGTCACTTGCCATAGACATCCAGCAATCTAATTCCCTAAGCCCGGCCAGATGCGGAGAAGTAATGAGAGGGCTTAAATCCACATGGACCAGGTAACGGCTATTAATCTGCAGAAAATCCAAGTTATCTAAAATGGCTGCTACTGCAGGCGATTGCGCCAGAATGGCGATATCCTCAGGAGAAGAGATAATCAGTTGGAGTCCCGAAAGCAATGGTGCCAGCAGGTGTAATTCTTCGGCGTGGCTAATCAAATCGGTAGAGCCGATTCTAAACGATTGAGGAAATCCCCGGTCGCGAAACCAGACGTGACTAACGCCCAACTCTGCTAATGGCGCTTCCCATGCTTCACGATGTTGTTTCCGCAACTCAGAAGCCTTGTCTACCATCCGTTTTTGATCAGGATGCGCTGCTCTCCATGATTCCATATCTGGGAAATTGGACTGCTCGGACCGGGCAGCTGCGATAGCGCACTCAAGTTCGATAAATTCGCCACGCGGCACGTCGCCATGGGCTTTTAACCAGCGGGCATATTCCAGTCGCAGCGCATCATCCCCAGGGGCTGCGCCAATTTTCCTTAAAATCTCTCTTTCTTCTTTTTTATCAGGATTTTCTGTTGTCATGCTTCCTCGTCAGAAAATAATCTCTCTAGAACAATACCACACAATCGTTAATTAATTAAATGGTCGGAGTGAAAGGATTTGAACCTTCGACCCCTGCGTCCCGAATGAAGCGTTCGGATATTTTCCTGTGCTTCCCTAGAATTACTTATAATTTCTAGCTATTGACTATAATAGAATTTTCTGCTTATTGGTAAGCAGAGGTCAATAGCATAAATTACGAGTAATTGCTTCCCCCTGCTTCCCCGGAGCTTCCCCGGTGTCCGGGGGAAGCAAAAAAATAGGAGATTCATCATGCCTAAGATTACAAAGCGCTTTGTCGATAAGCTGGCACCTGATTCTACAGGTAAGGACGTGTTTATATGGGATACCGGCGACGGCTCCCTTAAAGGCTTCGGTATCCGTATCAAGCCCAGCGGTGTTGCCTCATACCTCGTACAGTACCGGAATAAGGAAGGCCGGACGCGGCGACTGGTTTTAGGTAAGACAAATGTTCTCCCGGCAGATGAAGCATGGGATATGGCTTCGGATAAATTGAAAACTGCTTCCAAAGGCGGTGATCCATCCGCTGAACGCCATGCCATACGCGATTCGATTACGGTTTCCGAGCTATGCGATTTGTATTTAAAAGACGCCGCTATGAGGATTAAACCGTCTACCTTGGCAACAGACCGCATTCGTATTGAAAGCCATGTAAAACCTCTTCTTGGTCGTCACTCAGTCAAAGGGCTAACCTCAACCGATATTGAGCGTTTTCAGAATGATATAGCTGTTGGCAAAACAGCAAAAACCCGTCGTGAGAAAGGACGGGGTGGACATGCAAAAGGCGGTCGCGGTACCGCAGCGCGGACGCTGAATATGTTTACCACTATCCTTGAATTTGCCAAACGGCGGAAAATTATCACAGAGAACCCTGCACACGGTGTCAAGCAGTTCCCCAGTGAAAAGAAAAAACGCTTTCTTTCCATTGAGGAGATTACGACGCTAGGCGATGCTATGCGAGACGCAGAGGCAAAGAATAAAGATAACAGTACAGGCTTCGCTGCAATCACAGCGCTGCTGCTCACCGGCTGTCGTAAGACGGAGATTCTTTCATTGCCTTGGGATTGGCTTGACGTAAAAGCTCGTTGCATCCGTTTTGGAGATACCAAGACCGGCGCTCAGATACGTCCTATCGGCGCTGCCGCAGTAAAGCATATTGAAAATCAACCAAAATGTAAAACAGAGGATGACAAAGAAGTGCCGTGGATATTCCCGGCTGATCGTGGTGACGGGCATTTTATCGGATTGCGAAAGGTGCTACGGCGCTTATGTACGGCTGCCAAAATAGAGGGAGTGAGCCTGCACACATTCCGCCATACATTTGCTTCTGTCGCGGCTGAAATGGGTTTTAGCGAACTCACCATTGCCGGACTGCTCGGTCATACCGTGTCGGGTGTGACGGCACGCTATGCCCATGTTCCTGATAGTGCCCTCCTCTCCGCTGCTGACCGCGTATCGGCGCGCATTGTGGCTGCACTCGATGGCCAAGAGAATAATGCGCAAATATTGCCTATGGAAAGGCATGTAAAATGATACAAAAATTAATTCTCCCCGGCGATCCAGGTCACGGGGTAAACGAAGCCGATTTTTCTGCACTACTACGCAGAAAAAAATACAAGCCGCATTTCGATAAATTACATAACCTATTACGACAGGTATTGTACACAGGCGACGAAAAAACCTGTCAGGAACTTAGGAACTCTCTGGAGAATGCCGTCATCAAATATTGCTGGCAATACTATCTTATCTGCCTGCCTGAAGCCGCCTCGCGTCGCAGCCGGGCTAAAACAAAACGGGCAGCAAAAAAAGCGGCAGAATATGCAGAAAAATTATTGAAGCAGGCAATAGCCCTCTGGGAATCTGGCAATCCCGATGTCATAAATATTTTGGGTGATTTGCGTCA
>Ga0206992_1194_pt1 | contig 12209 bp, 8 predicted proteins | sample Alteio_BWMinCont_6_FD_153267 | JGI IMG/M metagenome (GOLD analysis project Ga0206992, IMG submission 153267) | Enriched cells from forest soil in Barre Woods Harvard Forest LTER site, Petersham, Massachusetts, United States -... | ecosystem: Environmental > Terrestrial > Soil > Temperate forest >... | reverse complement strand
TCAGCTTGGGTTCGTCAGAACCTATTATGCCGAATGCTTCCACGAGTGGTGGCTCGAAGATGACATTCGCGATCTTCACCGCGACAAGCCGGACGCCCGCATTGTGATCATCGGCTACGAAAACGGCGCCGACGCCGCCTTGGGGCTCGCTGTGGCCGGTGTGAAGGCGGGCGCCAACATCGACATGTTGCTTTATTTGGAGCCGCGCGGCTTCTCCTACGATCAGGTGCCCGAAAATGAGAAGGCGATTCGCCGGGTGGTCGTGGTTCGCAAGGAAAAATCCAATTTGAGGTCGGCCGAAGTCAGCGAAGCGGAAACGATTACCTTGCCGTGTTCTTATGGATTCCAGGTGCCGACACACCCAACGACACTCGACCTTGTGGCTACGGAAGTTTCCCACCTGGCGCAATCGGTGCTGGTGCGCGAACGGCCGTCGAATCCCTTTCCTCAATTCCTCGACGACCCGGCCCCATCGCCGCGTCCGCTTGTGGAACCCAAGAACGCCGCAATCGACGAATGGGATTTTCTGAAACCTGTCAGCCGGCGGAAACCGGACACGACAAGGTGACTGGGTGACAAGGTGACAAAGTGAAGGATTTTTGTCCCGCCCCGTGCGTTTGCGATCATTAGAGTCTTTCCTTGAGTAATGTGCGCGCTGCGCGCAAACTTCGAGTTTGCTCTGAGCCCGCCGCGCAAGCAAGGGTTCATTGCGAATGCCGGGCCACCCTTGCTTGCGCGGCGGGCTCAGAAGAGTTGCCGGCGAAGCCCGCATTAAGAGAAGTTGACAAGGTGAAGGAGTTGGGATGTCGCGCGTTTGCGGGGTAATGCTTGTGTGTCTCTCGGCGGGCTGTGTGCAGCTTCCGCACGAGAACGACCAGCAGAATACGGACCGCCCGAAGACCCTTCTCCGCTGGGCGACGACGGACGACAAGGACAAGGACAACGGCGACGACAAGAACAACGGGAAGGACAAAAACAACGGGAAGGACCAAGACAAAAAGAACGGGAAAGACAAAAAGAACGGGGAAGGCAAGGACAACCCGCCCGAAGAGCCGCAGCCCGATGAGATCGTGACCGACCGGCCCACCTTCACGCCGGCAAGCCGTACCGTGGGACTGGGACACGTTCAACTCGAAACCGGTTACACCTTCTCCACCGCGCGCGATGCCGGCATCAACACCTATTCCCACTCGTTCCCCGAAGCCTCGCTTCGCGTCGGTATCCTCGACTGGATGGAACTCCGCGTCGCGCAGAATTTCCTGTCGACCATTTCTCCCACGCGCACCGACTCCGGCGCGGCCGACATGCTCGTCGGAACCAAGCTCTGGCTCACCGAGAAGGATCGCTCCCTCCCCGAATCGTCCCTGATCGTCCAGACGACCGTGCCGAGCGGCTCGGAGGCGTTCAAGAACCGGAAGCTGCTGCCCGGACTGGTGCTGGTGTACTCGTGGGATCTGATCCCCGATCTGGTCACGCTGAGCGGGAGTTCCCAAGGCAATGCCGCCGTGGACGGCGTCCAGCATTCCTACCTGCAGCTTGCCCAATCGCTCGTCGTCGGTTATACGTTGACCCCGAAGCTCGGCGCCTTCACCGAATGCTATGCCCTTTTCCCCGACGGCGCCATCGCGGGCGCATTTCCGCAGTACTTTTTCGACGGCGGTTTCACCTACAAAGTGACGGGCAACATTCAACTCGACCTTCGCGCGGGGGCGGGCGTGAATCAAGGCGTGCTCGCGGGCGCTGGGTTCTCATACCGCTACTGATCGGCAAAGCCGGGAGGGCGAGGCTCCTGCCGAGCCGTTGGAGCAATGGCTCGGCAGGAGCCTCGCCCTCCCGGCCATTGTTCCTCTTTCAATCTGCCAGCAACTGCGGCTGCGACTTGCGCCAGAGCGTATCGACGATTCGGTAATACTCGCGTTCGCTGATCAATCCGCTCAGCTTCTTGCGGATGTCGTCCTGGACCTTGTCGTTGTAGGGGCGACGGCCCGCGTAGTTGCGCTCCGCGATCCGCACGATATGGAAGCCCGAACCGAAATCGACCATGGTCACCTCGCCCGGCTTCATCGCGAGAATCGTCGTTTCCAGCTCCGGCGGATTGATCTTGCCCTTCGCCTCCCCAAAGCCGAACCCGTCGCGCGATTTGCTGTCGCCCTGATCGAATTCGATCAACTTCGCGAATTCCTCTCCGCGGGCGCGATTCATCAGATCTTCGGCATACTTCTTGGCCTGTTCCCGCGACTGGAAGCGGTCGATCCGGACGAACAGGTTCTGCCATTTCACCGAGTCGACGGTCTGGAACTCTTCCGGATGCTCGTCGTAATAGTCGCGGATTTCGTACAACCCGATGCTGTTCACGCGCGCCTTCAAGCGTTCGCTCAGGAAGACTTGCATCATGAAACCGCGCTCGAAGTGGCGGCGCATTCCCGCCATGGTAAGGCCCTGGGCCTGGAGGAACTCCTTCAGGACCTCCTCGTTGGGAATCTTGTAAGTCTTCTGAATCTCCCTCATCCGGTTGTCGGCCTCCTTCGCGGCCGAGTCCTTCAATCCCTTCAGGGCCGAGGCTTGTTTCTTGTCCTTCAGCATGGCGAACAGTTCGTCGAGAATGAGTTCTCGCTCGACGAGCTTGCGGAGCTCCTGCTTGTACATTTCCTTTTCTTTGGCCTTGCGCTCGAATGGAGGCAACCGGAAGAGCTCGCTGTGCTGATAGACGGCTTCGCGGACTTCACGATCGTAGATCGGTGTGGTGCCGATCGTGGCGACAATGCGTACCTGCGTCTCGCCCTGAGCCGGCATGCTGTCCGGCTTCGCGTCGTTCATGGTGATATTCGTGACGGGAACAATCGTCGGCTGGCCGGGTTGGGGAGGCTGCTCGATCTGGGGAGTTTGCGAACGAACCGTCGATGGCCCCGGCGCGGCGTTCTGGGAAGCGGCCTGACGGCTTTGCTGATCCATCCAATCCATCTGCTGCTTCTGGCGCTGATCGGCGAGGCTGGGTTCCGGCGTCGTCTTGCAGCCCGCGCTCGCAAGGAGCAAGCTTGCCGCCGCGACGAGAGACCGCCCCAATTGCCGAGTTTTCCGCGTCCCGTTGAGGAACATCCTTGCCCCCTGCCGCCATCCTTGGCGATCCAGTTTGCGCCACATTTGCGCCAAATGCGCGCGTACAATAACAAATAGATCGGCAAACGCAAGTCAGGACTTCAAAGGGATAAGGGCTGAGGGAAGAATCAAATCGATTTGATTCTTCCCTCACTCGTCGTTCCGGCGTTACGGTTTGTTCTTGTCGTTGGCCTTCGAGAATTTGAGGGCCTTTTCGAGTTGGGTGACGGCCGCCTTCAGGTCCGTGACGGCCTTGGCCCGGTGCCCGCCGTAATCGTGATCGGCTTTCTCAAGCATCACGACGGTCTGGTGCAGCACGGGAACGCTTGAAGCGAGTTCGGCGTCCGAGAGCTTCTGCGGTTCCGGATGAGGATTGTTGTTTTTGCCGGTTCCCTTACCTTTGGCCGTCGTCGATCCTGTCTTGGCATGTTGCTTATGGATGTACATCAGGGCCTCGTGGAGCTGTTTTTCCGCCTGCCCGATGTCCTTGACCGCTTGAGCGCGGTGCCCGCCGTAGTCGTGATCGGCTCCCTCCAGCGTCAATTTGATCGACTTGAGCAGGTGAATCGCTTCGGCCATCTGGTGGTTCGAGGCCTTTTGCGGCTCGGTGTTCTTCTTTTGCGCCTGGGCGGCGCTGGCGCCGCCAACCATCAGTCCAAGAACGACGGCCCCGGCGAGCAATGACATTTTTCGTGCCGGGGTAAAGATTGGTGACATGAATCGGTTCCTTTTCAGCTTGTTGAATACTCAGACCGTTTCTCTGGAATTGGTCGCACGGGAGATATTGGACTTTCCGATCCTTCAACGGATTGCTTTGAAAAATGTGAGGGGACAAATCCGAAATGCTTCTGGAACTGCTGGAAAACGCCTTGACACGCTGCTCGCGCCCCGTGCGCGCGATGGGTTACCTGCCGGAGGCCATCGGCATCCGCAGCCGATTTCGACGTGTGCGCGACCATTGGCAGCCCCATATCCAGAACTGCCGTTCCTTGATCTTGCGCGGCATGGATCGTTGTTCCTCCCGCCGTAAAGCGGTCATTCTCGGCGGCGGTTTGCTGCACGACGTTCCGATGGCCGAGATCGCCGCCGCCTTCCAGGAAGTAGTCATCGTCGATATCGTCCACCCTTGCTTCAGTCGATGGGTAACCCGGAAGTACAAGAACGTCAGGCGATTGGCCGTGGACATCACCAATACGGTTGAATCGCTGTACTGGGTGTCGGACGAGCCCGAGAAACACTTGCCCCGATCTCAACCGGAGCTGTTCATCGATGATCCGGAGCTCGATTTCACGGTCTCGGTCAATCTGCTCTCGCAACTGCCGTGCATGCCGATGACCTTCCTCAGCCGTCAGAAAGCGCACTCGGCGAAATCGATCAATGCTTATGCGCGAGACGTCATTCAGGCGCATCTCGACTATCTCGATCGGCTGCCGGGAAAGGTGGTCCTGATCACCGACGTGGAACGGCTCAAGATCGATATGATGCGGCGAGTGGTGGAGCGAAAGGACTTGCTGTTCGGGTTGAAGCTTCCCAAACTGGGCGAGGGCGAGGAATGGGAGTGGCAGCTGGCCCCGTGTCCCGAAGCCGATCCGAAGCATCATTTCTTTCGGCGTGTCGTGGGGATTGCGGGTTGGAAGTGAGACACGACGGACACAAGTGCGAAAAAAACATGGTGCAGCCACTCAATGTGGAATCTAAGGGGCAGGGCGGGCTGAGTCGACTTGCGCCGATTCCAGGGCCGTCTTCAGGGCTTTCGGGAAGGCTTCCCAAGACGCACGGTAAGTGGCCTCCAGCGGGCAAGGGATGTATCGATCCACGTTCAGAAAGATCGGCATGTCCTGCATGAGGTCGCCGACCCCGATTGGCTCGACGTAAGCGGTGATCGTGCCGCCGGCCGAATATGCGGCCAGGGTGAGCGGCTTGTCCGGCGGCAAGGTGAAGTCTTCGTCCTTGATCCGGTCCCAGATGAGCTTATGGATTCCTTGAGGATTCCGCTTCGACGGCGGGAACAGGTCGACCACGAGCAAATGAACCCCGGCGAGGAGCAAATCGACGGCTTTTCGCACAAACGACCGAACTGCGTGCTTGCTGTCCTTGTTGCCCGGCGACACGATCTCGATGATCGCCACGACATCGCCGTCCGGATGGCGGATCGTTACCCGGTTCGCCTTCCGCGCATAGATCGCGGTCTCCGCCTGGATCACGTGGCGCACGTTCGGCGCGCGTCGGCGATCGCGATCCCGGCGGGGCCAAGTGTACCGGGCTTGACCGGCAGCGAAAGCGTTACCACGTCCGCTTCCGGACCGCCGGTGATCCGCTCGGCCATCGCGAGGTAACCGTCGGGCAACAGCCCGCGGTTGAGCGATCGCGCGATCTCAACCGTCCAGTCCTGATGGAAGTGGTGGAAGCGGTTCGCACGAACGAGCGTCCAATCGTGAATCGGCATCGGGAAGCTCCCTGAGTCACCGGTATTGTCGCATTCTTGACCGGCGAAGAATAGGGCAGCCGCGGAAATTGAACTACCAATCGCAGAGCGTCCTCTTTGAATTACTGCGGGCCGCCTACCGCCGTCACCTGTGAGATTCCGTCGTTTTTTTTCCTTCCCGCCCCATCAAGTCGGCTACTATCCTCCCGGACGACCACGCGACGCGAAGACCCTCATCGCCGCGCCACCCAACGAGCATCCTCCATGAACCGACCCCCTTACGACCACCGCACCCCCTCGTCTCCCGAGGAAGTCGAGCGATTGCGCAGGCAGCTCACCGGGATCGATCGTCCAACAGATCAATCCAACCCGACGCCCAGCGCTGCCACGCCCTCGCCCTCGCCCTCGCCCTCGCCCTCACCCTCGCCCAGCCGGGTCTTCAGCCCACCGACGGCCCCGAAGGTCGATATTGTCATCAACACCGAGGAGCACCGCATCACGGGCAAGGTCGCCGCGGCGCTCAAGAACGAGCCGAACCTTTACCAGCGCGGCGGCCAGCTGGTCCGCATCCTTCGTGAACCGGAATGCGGACTCAATCACCGCCGCACTCCCGGCTTTGTGCGAATCGACACGATTCCGCTCGCGGCCCTCCGCAATCGCATCGCGGCCGTCGCCATGTTCATCACCTACGACGCCCGGCGCGAGATGATCGTCAAGCCCACGCCGCATTGGGTCACGTCGGCCGTCGCCAAGCTCGGCGCCTGGCCCGATGTTCGGCCGCTCGACGGGGTTGTTTCGTTTCCGTGCCTGCGCCCTGACGGCGCCGTCCTCCGCACCCCGGGATACGACCCGGAATCCGGCCTGTACCTCGATTGGCCGCACCAAACGCTGGCGATCCCCGCCCAGCCGTCGCACGACGATGCCGTCCGGGCCTGCGACGCGCTGCTCGAAGTCGTCTGCGATTTTCCGTTCGCCTCGCCGTCGCCGGTGCATCGCTCGGCCTGGCTGGCGGCTCTGCTCACGCCGTTGGCCAGGAGCGCCATCGACGGGCCGTGCCCTTTGTTTCTGGCCGACGCCAATGTGCGCGGCGCGGGCAAGGGACTGCTTTTCAACGCGATTTCCACGATTGTGCAGGGAGCCCGGATGGCCGTCGCCGCCTATCCGAAAGCGGAGGCGGATTTGCGAAAAAAAATCACCGCCTGCCTGATCAAGGGCAAACGCTTCGTCCTCTTCGACAATGTTGTTGGGACCTTCGGGAACGGCACGCTCGATGCGATGCTGGCGTCGACCGACTGGCAGGACGAGAGCCTCGTCAGGTCGCGAAGCTACGAAGGCCCGATCGATACGGTGTGGTACGCGACCGGCAACAACATTGAAATCGCCGGCGACACGCCGCGGCGAATCTGCAACATCCGGCTGGAGTCGCCTCTCGAAAAGCCGGAGGAGCGCACCGGCTTCCGGCATCCCAACCTGCTGCAATGGGTCGGCGCGAATCGACCAAGGCTGCTCGGAGCGGCGTTGACGATCCTGCGCGCCTACGTGGCGGCGGGCCAACCCGACATGAAACTGCCGGCGTGGGGTACTTACGAGGCGTGGTCGGGGATGATCCGCAACGCGATGGTCTGGGCCGGCCAGCGCGATCCGGGCGAGGCCCGCTTGACGTGCGTGTCCTCGGCCGACCTGACGGCGCAGGCGCTGGGGCAGATGCTCGCGGCGCTGGAACTGATCGATCCGGAACGTCGTGGCTTGACCGCCGCGGAAATGGTGAAGCAGATCCGACAAGGAGAGTGCATCACGCCGACACGAGTCAACATGCTGCGCGACGCGATTACCATCCTGGTTGCGAGCAAACCCGACGCGCGGCAACTCGGAACCCGGTTGCGCGGACTGCGGCGGCGAATCGTGAACGGGCGTTATCTCGACACGGCCGGAGTCAGCCACAAGGCGGTCCTTTGGTGTGCATTTCCGGCGAGTGGGTTTGCGCAGAACTTGGAAACACACTCCCCACACTCCCCACACTCCCCGGCGAGTGGGTTTGCGCAGAACTCGGAAACACACTCCCCACACTCCCCTTTGGCACGGGAGAACTGAAAATGGAGTGTAGAGACGTGTTTATGTTCCGCGCGGTCAGGAATGAGGCATTGGGTGAAGGCACGGCGAACCCGGTGCGTAAGCTCCGGGTTCGCCGTGCCTTCACCCAATTGTCGCCCCGGAAGCCGGGGGATTGTCGCCGACGGAAAAACAAAAAGGGCGGCGCCGAAGCACCGCCCCTTTCTGACTGCCTTGACCATGCTCCGGTCAATTCGTCGGCTCGCTGCCTTGCTCGGTCACGCCGGTCTGGCGTTCCTGTTCTTCGCGGTTGATGATGATTCGCGGCGTCACCATCATCATCAAGCTCGACACGTCGCGGCCGTATCCGACGTTGCGGAACAGCCGGTTGATGTACGGGATCTTGCTGATGATCGGCGGCCCGAACTCGTTGCGGCCTTCGGACAGCGTCTTCAAGCCGCCCAGCAGCACCGTGCCGCCGTCCGGCACGACGACCGTGGTTTGCACCGAGATCGTCGTGAACGTCGGCTGCTGGATGTACTGCGTGAACGGGACCGGCTGGCCCTGGGCGCCGCCGTCGAATACCGGGGTCACGATCGTCGTGATCGGGAACAGCGGCACCGTCGCGGAGGCCAGGTTCGTCATCGTCTGCTGGATGTTCAGACGGACGAAGCGGCGGTCGCCCGAAACCACCGGCTGCATGTTCATGAACACGCCCAGCGGGAACGGCTGGTTGTTCGGCGTGAACACCAGCTGGCCGTTCACCGTGGTGACGGTGATGCTGGTCAGGAAGAACTGCTGGTCCTGCACCCGCAAGCTCGCCGACTGGCCGTTGAACATGGTCAGTTTCGGGGCTTGCATGACGTTGGTGCGCCGATCGCCTTGGGCCGCCTCCAGGAACATTTGCACTTGAACGTCGCTGAGGAAGGCGAGGCCGAGCGAAACACCGCCGTCCGCGCCCGGCGAATTCGGGAAGCCGCCGAAGGGCGGGATGGCCGGGCCGAAACTCGTCGCGTTGATCGGCACGTTCAGGTCGGGCGTCGGCACTCCCGGCGCCGACAGGCCGATGACCTTGCCGACGCCCGAATTCTGCAGGTTCTGGAAGTTGCTGAACAAGCCGTTGTTGTTGGTCAGGTTCACCAGGGTCTTGTTGCTGTGCGTGTTCAGGTTCATCGAGAAATCCATGCCGATACGCTCGTAGAACGATTCGGCGAGCGTGATCATGCGCACTTCGATGGCGATTTCGAGGTCCTGAAGCTGGCGGAGCGATTCCAGCAAGCGGATGACCTCTTCGATCACGTCGGGTGTCTGGTTGATGACCAGGGCCATACCGAGCGGGTAGTACTCGATGTGGCCGGGTCCGCCCATCGCGTCCCACGTGTCGGGCTGCACGGCGTTCGTGATCAAGCGAATCAGGGCTTCCTCGATCGTTCCCGAGGCGTTCTGCTTTTCGATCTGCGGAGCGCCGGGCGTGTAGTTCACCAAGCGTCCGCCGTTGCCGCCGCCGAGGCTCGGCGTGCCGGTCGGCTGGCCCATTCCCGTATTAAGACCTCGCAACGGCGCGAACGGCGTCGTCGCGGAACCGGGGAGCTGAGGCCGGCTGTTCATCATGCTGCGTTCGAGCTGGGTATCCAGATCGGTGACGCCGCCGCCCCCGTAGTTCTGGATCGGGATGACGAGATCGGCGACCGGGATGGTTCGCCGCTGCATCGCGCCGCGGGCGCCCTTCGCGGTCGTGATCTTGACGACGTCCTTGGTCACGATGTAGCGCAGCTTGGCCATGTCGAGAATCACGCCCAGGGCCGAACTCAACTTGATGTCGTTGAGCGCCTGCGTGATGGGCATCTTCGGATCGACCCCCTCGGCGAGCAGGGCGGGCCGGTCGAGGACGAAGTTCATGCCGGTGAGCGTTTGCATGTAGGTGACGACTTCGTCGAGCGGCGTGCTCTTGAAGTTGAGGCTTGTCACCACATGAGAATTGAGCTTCGATTCAATGTCCCGTTCCTTCGGCGACATCGACCGGAGCGTAGTGATGCCGGAGTTGTAGTTGGGCCGGTTCCTGATCTCGTTGAACCGTTTCACGTCGAACTTGTAAGGATCGTCGATGTCGACGCCTGGACCGATTTCCATCGCCTTCTGGATGCCGTCGAAAGTTGTTTGCTCAGTCATCTTGTGACCATTATCCACGATCTGCTTGCGTTCCATGATGTGCGCCATATTCATGGCCGCACCGGCGGCGGGATCTTCCGGGTCGAGCTCCTTGGCCTTCATGGCCACCTTGTAGGCTTCCTGATACTTGCCCTCGTCGCACAAACGCCCGAAGTCCTTCAGCAGCTTGGCGACTTCGGACCGCTTGTACTCCTTCTGCAACGCTTCCTGGGACATCTGATTGCGGAAGCTCTTGAGGTCCTTGGCTTCCTTGGTCAGGAAATCCTGCTGGTGCTTGAGGACCTTGAGCCGTTCGATGCGGCTCTCGACGGGCCGGACCAGCAAGGCGACCTTGGGCTGATCGATGTTGGACGATCGCACTTCGGCGATGAAGTTGTTCAGGTCGGCGAGCGCCGCGTCGGTCTCGCCCTTGCCGAATCGGGCCGTCGCCGACGCTTCGACTTCCAGACCCTTGGCGCGAAGCTTCTGGAATTTCAATTCGCTCATCGCTTCCTGCTGTTTCAGGAGGCTGTTTTCGCCTCCCGGCGGAGGCAACACCGTCGGGTTGCCGGGGGCGGCGGCCTGCAGGAGTCCGCCCGACTGTTCGGTGGCCCGGGCAGCCGTGGCGACGAGCTGCGACATCGATGCCCGTTTCTGAGGGGGCAGGAGCGCCGGATCGATGAGCTTGAAGATGCTCAAGGCCTGCTCGTAGTTCTTCTGCGTGTAAGCAACGACGGCGTGCTCGTAGGAGCGCTGGGCCGTGATCTTCTTCATTTCGAATTCTTCCGCGTCGATCGTGCGGAGGAATGCCTGGGCCTCGCTCTTTTGCGAGTAGTTGCCGTTGAGAACGGTCATGGTCATTTTGCGGGCATTGTCGAACGAGCCCGCGCGGAACTCGGCGTGCGCCTGCCTGAGCAGCACGGCGCCTTGATCCTGCATTCCCGGTTCGGTTACCGGCGAGCCGGTCGGGACGCCAGGCATGACAACAGAGGGCGGGATGTCGCCGCCCGGATTGATCGCGTTTGGCAGCGCCGGCGGGTCGAAGTTCACTCCGACCGCGATTTCCGATTTGGACTTGATGACGAGCAGGGTCTTGCGGTGTTCGAGGATCGCCCAGCGATCGAGCCCGAGTCCGCCGGCGGCGGCGTCCGCATCGGCGAGCTTCTTCTCGGCAAGGGCCACGTCGGCCGCCGTCTTCTTGACCATCAGCTCGTGGGCCTCGGCGCAGAGCCTCTGGATGTGCTTCTGGGCCGACCCCATCAGCGCCTGCAGGGCCATTTCCGGAGTTTCTTCATCCACGCTGAACGCGGCATTCTGCTTCTGGGCCTGCTGCAGCGCTTCGCGAGCTTCAACATACTTGCCCGCTCGCTGGTAGGCGCCGGCCTGGGCCATCAGGGCCACGGCTTGCGATTTGCGCAGGTTCCCGTGGTTTCCGGGATTGACCGGCGCGGCGACTTCGGGCGGATTGTAGGGGCTGGCCGCCGGTCCCGCCGTGGCGGGATCGATCGGGAGAACGGGCGATTCGATTGGAGCGGGAGCCCCTGGGACCTTGGACACGATAGTGCCGCCGGCCACGCCGCCGCTTTCGGGATTGAGCAGGCTGTTGCCGGCCGGCTTGACGTTCGGATCGTTCTTCGCCGTCGCCAACCCGTCCTCGAGTTTCTTCTTCGGATCGGGACGGCGCGCGACGTTGAGCTTCGCCCGGGCCGCATCGATGTCCTTGATGAGCGACTGGGGCCGGTCGCCGAGATCGAACATGCCGTACGGGCCGTGGAGCTGGGCGGCCTGCAGGGCCATGCTCTTCGCTTTGTCGAGTTCGGCGGCGCGAACTTCATCGGTCGCGGCCGTGCGCTTGGTAACGACCATGCGCTTCTCGTAGAGCCCGCGGGCTTTCGTGAGAAGGCGGTCGGCTTCGGCGCGGTCGCGCTTGCTGCGGGCTTTCTGAATGTCCTTGAGCACCGACGCGGGGGTGTCTTCGAACAGGCCCCAGTTCATGTTCTTGCTGTTGGCGTCGGCCTGGCGGGCGTAGTCTTGCGCCTTGTCGAGATTGCCGGCGTCGAGCTCGGCATTGGCCTTCTTGAGGAGAATGCGCGGGTCCGCGGTGTTCGCGGTAACGCGGCTCGGCAATTTGCCGCCGTTTTTCTTTTTGATGTCGAGCAACAGCTGGTCCGGGGAATCGTCCCAGTACGGCTGGCCGACGTTCATGACCTTGATTTTCTCCGCCAGGTCCTGTGCCTTGGCGTAGTCGCCTTTGTCGTAGGCGGCGCGGGCCTGGCGCATCATGGCCGTGGCCTTGTCGACCTGGGCCGGTTCGGCGGTACGTTCCTCCGCTTGGGCCGTCCCGAGCAGATGGAGAACCTCGGCTCCGACCGCTGTCAGTCCGGGCAGCAGCACAAGGCTGGCTGCCAGACGCTTCCACCCTCTCAGTTTTGCCTGGAACACCCCTGGCCTCCTTTCCCCATTCATACGACTGGTTCCTTGTTCAGAATAG
>Ga0206992_1193_pt1 | contig 12248 bp, 10 predicted proteins | sample Alteio_BWMinCont_6_FD_153267 | JGI IMG/M metagenome (GOLD analysis project Ga0206992, IMG submission 153267) | Enriched cells from forest soil in Barre Woods Harvard Forest LTER site, Petersham, Massachusetts, United States -... | ecosystem: Environmental > Terrestrial > Soil > Temperate forest >... | reverse complement strand
AGTTTGGGATTGGCGACGCCGACCACGAAATAGTTGGCAAAGTTCACGCTGAGGCGCTTCTCGTGACCGCCTTTCACGATGGCCTGGAGGATGTCCGTCCGCACATTCGGATCGGACAGCGCGCGAAGCCGTTCGGTATGCGGCAGTGCCAGTACCTTGCGGAATTCCGCCACCGGATTGAAGACGATCGTCGTCGGCAGGTTGATATAGAGCTCGAGCGGAATCGGCAGCGCCAACGCCACCACCTTGCCACCTATTTCCTCGGCCTTGTCATAGGTCGAAATGCGGGAATCAAGGCAGGAATCCGCCATCAGACCGACTGCCACCAGGTTCCAGTTGAGCGATTTGCCCGCGGCGGCCGACATGCTCGACATCAGTTTCACGGTCTTGTCCTCGAAGATCGCGGGCACGGTCGGCGGGATAAATTCGATGCTGGTTCCCGGCTTGGAACGCAGAATGCTTGAGAGGCGCAGCAATTCGTCCTGGTCAGCGAAGCGCGACGGCACCGGATCGCCCATATGGTCGCTATGCGCGCTGCCCCAGGAAGAGGAGAAGCCAAGCGCTCCGGCATCGATCGATTCGGAGATCAGGCCGGCCATCTTCTCGATCTCGGCGTCGGTCGCAGCGCGGCGCCAATCCTCTCCCATCACCATGCGGCGCGTGGTGGAATGGCCGACCATGAAGCCGGCATTGAGCGCCATGTTGCCTTCAAGCTTCGAAAGCCATTCCGAATAGCTGCGCCAATCGAACTTCAGCGCGGTCTGCAGCGCCTCGACCGGCATGCCCTCGACGCAGGCGAGCATGCGGGTTACATAGTCGATGCTCGAATCGACGACGGGCGCCAGGGTGAAGCCGCAATTGCCGCCCACCACGGTCGTGACGCCGTGCAGCGAGGAGGGGGTAAGGGCCGGATCCCATGAGACCTGGGCGTCGTAATGCGTGTGGACATCGACGAAGCCCGGAGCGACGACCTTGCCCTCGGCGTCGACCGTACGCTTGGCCCCGTCCGTGACCTTGCCGATTTCGATGATCCTGCCGTTCTTGATGCCGACGTCGGCCCGAACGCCCTTACTCCCCGTGCCGTCGATGACGGTGCCGTTCTTGATGACGCAGTCAATCATGTCGATCCTCCGTGCTAACCTAATGAACGAGCGCGCGTCACCAATCGCGACGAGCGCTCAAATGGCGTTCGAGCCGCTTTCACCGACCGTTCCCTTGAAAAATTCCAAATTGGCCCCAGCACACGGGCAGACCTTGACGGCGCGCGGGTCTGAAGTGCGATGGCCATCCATATGTCCCTCCCAGGGACTCGGTCCTGCAAAATGACCCAGGTTCCTTATTGTTGTGCCCAGGATGGGACCTGATAATGAAACCTTATCACGGTCCCGATCTCACAGTCCATCGGTGGCCGAGATGATGGCGGCGGATCGACCTCACCGAGCCTCATGGGCGTTGCCTAAGGCTCGACCAATAGGCTCCCAATCCAACGCTTGATCCGGGAGAGGAAACTAGACATCCTCATGATAACCAAAATAATAGGCGGAACGGTCATGAGAAGACGAACTCTGTTGGCCGGCGCGGGCGGCGCGCTCATTGCCAGTCGCATTGGGACGGCTAGTCCCCAGAGCGCGAGTTCGATCCCGCTCGGCTTTTGCGCTCCTTTATCTGGCACGAATGCGCCGGTCGGTCAGCCGCTGCTGCTGGGCGCCCAAATCGCGTGCGATCAGATCAATGCGAAAGGGGGCGTGAATGGCCGGAAAATCGAATTGATCGTTCTCGACGACCAAGGTGATCCCACTCGCGCCGCCACCAACATTCGCGAATTGAGCAGCCGGGGAATCAGCTTATTTCTGGGCCCGGCGACAACGGCCACGGGGATGGCCGTGATCGGGCTGGTTCAGAGCGTGAATGGCGTCTATTTCGGCTTGACAGTCAATGACGAGCGGCTGACCCACGAGTTGTTCAATCGACATTACTTCCAGACCGTGGAGAATTCCTATACGCGCGGCAATGTATTCGCTGAAGTGATGGCCAATCGTTACCCGGAAATCACAAGTTGGACCGGCGCGATCTGGGATGCGGGAGTGGGACACGATTACTGGAACGACGTCGCGAAGGCTCTTCACAAGTATTACCTTAAAATCGCCAAGCGTGATGTAACGATTATCGAGCCAGTCTTCTGCAAAACGGGAACAACCGATTTCAAGGTACAAATATCCCAGCTTCTTCAGGCGCCAGCCCAAGGATTGGTGACCATCATGGGCGGCAGCGACGGGATCACTTTCTACAAGCAGATGGTGCCCTTCGGACTTGCGAAGAAGTTCAGCGTGTTCCTCGACGGAGCGATCGACATCAATCTCGCGAAGGCCTTGGGCAGAAACATCCCGCCGAATGTGTGGAGCGGCTCCCATTGGTACTATGATGCCGCTCAATCAAACACGCTCAGCCAGGAACTTGCACGCGAGGTGATCAAGCGCACCGGTGAAGTTCCGCACGGCTTCGTAGGGGTGGGGCACCTTTCCGTCACGATGTGCACGGCGGCGATCGAGCAGACCGGCAGCGTCGACACCGACACCGTCATCTCGGCCTTGGAAAGGATGAAAACAACGACGGTGAAGGGCTCGACCTATTTCCGCAAAGAGGACCATCAGATCATCGCGAACAGCTATCTGTTCAACTTGAAGCCGAAAGACGGGCCGCCTGGATTTGAGACCAATGAGACAATCGTGGTGCCGATCGAGGATGCTGTGAATCCGCCGGAGCCGGGCAGGAAATGGAGCCAGTGACGGGGTCCGATCGGAAGCCTTTCCCTCGTCGCTTGCGCAGCCGCCGGTACCTATGCGACTGGTGCTTTAACCTGGGGCCTTTGCGTTCGTTTGCGTCCTTCGACGCAATTCCCGTGCGGCTTCATCCTGGACACGCGTGCCCCTGAAGAAGTCGGGGTTCATCCCGCCATGCATTTCGACGACATTGCCGAACGTGAAGTCGCGGAAATTCTCATCCGAAATCAAACCGTGTTCGACGAGTTCCCAAGCCTCCTCCAAAACCGCGCTCGGATCGATGACGTCGAAGTGTGATATGTCGGATCCCAGGACAGGCTTGATGCATGTGTTGACCTTTGTGTCGAAGGCCCATGCCGTGATCGGATCGTCGGCTTCGCAGCCAAAGTAGAAATTGCGCGCGAAGAGCCTCCGGATATCATCCGGTCCGTCGATCTTGACCGCGGCGAAGTCGTCACAATCGATATCCCGCCGCGTCGCGTCCTCCGCGCTCACGCTCTGTGATGCGCCGCCAAGGTTGTGCGCGAGGATCTCGTCGATCTTGCCTTCGAACCTAGTGCCCTTGGCATGACGCGTCATCAGCCGGCGCATCTCATCTTGATCGATATTGGTTGGCTTCAGATATTTATCCATGGAGCGTTTGCTTCGCGTGTTCCAGTGCCCAAACAAATCGGCATAGAGGCTGCAAGCCCAACCGACGCCGCCTTCGAGGAAGCCAAAGTTCAGCCCGGGATGGCGTTCAGTCACCCCGCCCAGGAATAGGGCGCGCGCGAAGGCGTGATGCGATTGTGCGAAATGGCCGATATGGTTCGCGACGTAATTGGTCGGCGAGTTTCGGTCCGGCCACCCGTTGCTGAGCGAGTGGTCGGTGACCGCGACCTTCAATGCGGCAAATTTGGCCCAAACCGGTTCATAGTCATAAGGGCTATCCAGCGCCAGGCAATCGATATAGACCCGCCGCCTGGCGGGATCGGGTTGCCAGTCCGCATCGGCCGTCATCGCACGGGGCACAGCACCGTTCATGACAAGAACCTTGAGACCAAGTACTTTGACCGCATATTCGGCCTCTTCAATAGCGGCAGCGGGGGTATTTAGCGCACATAAACCGGCAGGGGTCATGCGGTCCGCGAACGGTCTGAACAGGTCCGAAGCCATCGTATTGTAAGCCCGAGTCAAAGCCTGGCGCAGATCATCGTCGCGGGCGTTTGGCAAGAGCAATCCCATCGTCGGATAGACGATCGCGTAATCGATGCCCCAATCATCGAGATGCTCATAGAATAAGGCGGGCATCATCGCTGCCGAACGGGCGTCGGCATTCGCGGGGTGGCCCCACCATGCCGCTCGCGTCATGCGCCTTCTCGCCCTTTCCTGCGGGGTTAGGTCATACCATCCCTGTCCCTGAAGGCTGCCGCCGGCTCCATTCTTCCGGTACTTATCCACCATCCCCGGACCGGCGACTTCGCCAAGATATTCCTGAAAAACGGACTGCGCTTCCACCCAATGACCATCGGCATCCACGACAGGATGGCTTAGCCTCCTGCGCACGCGCGCAGACCGTGTATCGGACATGCTCGACCTCTAGCATTTTTTCGCGAGTGTCATCACGTCATATTGCGCTGACAGAATTGTCAAGCATGTCACCAGATTGGGGACTCCGTATATCGGCACAGGCCAAGACCTCCAACCGGCGCAGGGCGCGCCGTAGTTGGCGCACCAAGTGGATCGGGCAGAACGTCAAAGGCGAATGGTCTCGCCGCCGTCCGTCATGAGCAGCGACCCGGTCACGCGGTCCGACAGAGGCGATCGGCCCCAACTCCGCCGGCTGCCCTTGCCGTCCATCGGGACTGCGCGACAGCCTGACGTCTCTCGCCGGCCCGGGCACCCGCAGGATTTCCGGCGTTAAATCGGTCAGGAAAGTCCCAACTCCGATCGCATTGACCTGCACTCCAATGCGCGCCCATTCCGTGGCGAGACCTGGGCTGTGATCAGGCTTGGCTGACCAACAGCCTGCTGTACTCCGGACAGCGGAGCGACATATCCCAGCCGGATCGGCCCAGATTGTGCCCGGGCATGTCTAATGCTTCCCGCGACTAGAACGCCAGCAGCGGTTTCCCCCGATTTCAGGATTGATCTACCTGTATAGGCCGCCATGTCGTCATCCTCCCAATTTCTGTTATTGGCCGGTTCATTGTGTGGCTCTCAGTCTACCTTACCCCAACAGTATCCGCCAAAAGCGGACATTGATCACTATCCGGCTAATCGGCCAGACTCGCGGTTCGGTTTCGACCAGAGTGGTGTGTGGTGTTTCGCAGGTTAGGTCGCATTTCGGAGCCGATCATGATCAAAAAACCGCCCGGAATTCATCCGCCCCTTCCAATGGAAGGCCGGCGCAATCGCGTTCTGGGACAATCGGTGCGCGAAGCATACATCGCGATCAACGCACCAGTTAGTTCCGGTAGATCATGTCCGGCATCTCCACCACCTGAGAATTGCTGAACTTGACGCACACAACTCTTTTACGGGTACAGGTTCCAGCCCTGACGCTCGGTCCGAATCCGCCACAGGTGGCCGTCCCAACTCGTAACATAGAGGCTCCGCAGATCGGGATCGCCGAAGGTGCAATTGGTTGGCACCGGACCCGGCGTCGGGTGGGTCTCCAGGACCCGTCCATCTGGCGCGAAGACATAGATCATCGCGCCGGGGCCGCTTTTAGGCCAGCCGGCGCAAGCGACGATGTTGCCCTCCGCATCGAGGCACATCCCATCGATAGCGCGATGGACGCCGCGATGGTCCTTGCCGAATTGATGCAGCGCCGAATATGGGCCTAGGGAGCCATCCGGAGTGATTGGATAGGCCCTTAATTCACGGACCTCGTCCTCGCTGTAATCCTGTTGCGAGACGTAGAGCGTGCGCTCATCGGCGGACAGCAGCACTCCATTCGGAAATGTCGTGTCGAACGTAGCGCGAGTGACGGACCAGGTGCCGTCCGGTTTCGGATCAGCTCTTAGGATTGATTGATCCGGCATCTCCTGTCGTTCAGTCTCGGAGATGTTCATCTCGTTCCAGGGATTGCTAAACCAGATGCGGCCGCCACGCTCGATTGCCAAGTCATTGGGTGTGTTGAGTCGCTGCTTGCCGAACCGGTCGAAGAGAGTCGTCATTTGACCATTGTTCTCGAGGCGAACGACCGAACGGCTGAGAACACAGCAGGCATGCAATCGGCCTGTAGCGTCGAACATAAGCCCGTTGCTCAGATTTGGCATCTTCCGCCATTCCATGCATTCGCTGGTCTTGGGGTCGTAGCGCATGATCACGCCGCCCTTGATCAGCGAAAAATAGATGTAGCGGCCATCCCATGAGGGGCCTTCCGAGGCCAAACCGAACGGTCCTGCGACCAATTCAAATGTCCAGTCCTTCATCTGCTTCCCCTCGCTCATATCAGAGTAGGCTTCACGAGCCTCCGGCAATGTAAAAGCGGTGGCGGAGTTCGCCGATCGCTAGCGCCCGCCGGTAAAACATAACCAGCAAGCAGCTGCACATCCGTTGCACGAAGCTGACATCGTGGTCGACGATCCCGGGCGTTGCGTCGCTCTCGGACGCAGTCGCACGGGCTCGGGCGCCGGGTTAGTGATCAACTTCCCCGGCTCGGTCTCAAGAAGCGCCCGCCGTAACACACCTTGGGGATATGATCGGACTCACGAGTGACGTCGACCGCCAACCTCTAACCTAGGAACTGGATCTTCAATCGGGAGCCGGCCGATCTCGAATTCTCAGTCCAGGACGTGTACAGGGGCATAATCACGCTATCAGCGAGAGTATGGATTTACCGGCCGCGCTCTCCGAAGACGCTCGAGAAATGTGCTTTGTATGCTTCCACGACATTGGGCGGATAGGCATCCGGATCCCATTGCGCCGCTACTTTCGACTCGTCTAGGCTGCCAGGAATTCCTGGTAGAGGGCTGGCACTTTCACCAGCGCCATTCCAATCGGTTTGACCCTCCGGCGACATGGCATAATCCAGAAATAGCCGCGCGGCATTGGGATGCTTGCTCCAACTCAGCGCACCCATGCCAAATCCCATCCCAATGTCCGGAGATGGCACCACATAGGCTATGTGAGCACCGGCCGCGATCAAGGGGCCCACCGCGGATGGAACGACCTGTAATCCACTCACTGCGATTTCGCCGGACGCGACAGCCTGGGCGGCCGCCGGCCCACCGGTATAGAATTTAGGGTTCTGGGCATTTAGCCTGCTCAGATAGTCGGCTCCAAAAGTTTTTTCGGCCCAATCGTAATGCGCGATCACCACCGGAGCGACCAAGCCGACAGTCCCAATCCTGTTCTTGTATTCGGGCGCAAGCAAATCGACGTAGCTGCTCGGCGGTTTACTCACCTGATCTTTGTTGTAGACCAGTACCGAGGGTTCGACACTGCCGACATAGACGCCGCCTGGCCGGACGAAGCGGGTGGGCCAGCGGCTTATTGCAATCGCCGAAGGTTTGAGCAGCGCTCCTTCTTTCCCCCGCGCCTCCACCCAAAAGATTGAAGACGTGAATATTACGTCGGCGCCGTCGGCGCCCGTTATCCGTTCCTGATCGATCCGCGTGGTTAGCGCGCCGCCTGGCTGCCGATAGGGTTCGACTTTAATGTCCGGATAACGCTTATTGAAGCCATTGATGATGCGTAGGCCGACGGGAGTGATCATATCGTAATAGAACGTGACCTTCCCCTCCTTCTTTGCGTCTGCCACGACTCTCGACCATTCGGAATTCTCCCCACTAGATTGAGCGAATGATGGCGTGGCGACAATTCCGATGCTCAGGGCCATGCCGAGCAAAAGCGAGATAACAAATCCACATTTGGAGACCACGAGCCGTTCCTCCGAGGAGTATATTGTCAGTATTTCAGGGGATGGATACCCTTTTACTGAACCTACTTACGCCTGAGTGGCGGGTCCAGAATTAATTGGATGCCAAGGGCAATGCCACGACCGTCCTGAGGAAGCTTTTGCAGCAGTTCAAGCTCGGAGGGCGGATTATTGTTTTGGCGGACCCCAATGGATGAAGGGGATTGTCGGCAAAGGGCAGTCTATCAGGAATAGCTGAGGAACCTGCTCACCCATGGCCAAATGCCACAAATGCCATATGTGGATCATCGTCACTCCCTGGGTAGCGAACGACAAATGGTGAATGTTTTCGACAGCGATGCAGTAGGTGGTCACCCAAGAATACGTCGCGCTGGTGCCCCGCACTCCTGGACGCCTCCTGGACTTATTTGTCGCTGTTTTCGACGTTTTTGATGGCTTCAAGGACAACGTGCATGTCGGAGGGCTTCGACATGCTTTGAGCCTCATCATCCACCCGATCCTGAATCGAGGGATCATCCTTTCGCATTTCTTCCAGCAGCCGGATGATTTTGGCGGCTTTCTGCTCGTTCAAAACTGCGAGTTCAAGGATCAACTGGTCGCGATGACTGGCCAGCCGCTCTTCCCGGCGCTGCGTGGTGAGAACCAAGGCCGTGAGACAGAGCGATGCAATGGTCACCGCGCCCTGCAACCAAACAAAGGGCGGAGAGTCCCAAGGCTTTCCCCCGAGGAGCGAGATCCCGATATTGCCGCCGATCCAAAGGATGATCGTCAGCAACAGTAATCCTACGAATCCGGGCCATCCGAAGACCGCCGTGGCCCGATCGAGGGTCCGTTGCAATTCAGTGGTCTCGTGGGTATGGGCGGCGCGCAGCTGCGCGCTGGCCCGAGCGATTTCCTCGCTCGTCAAATTCTCAGGATCGTCAGTTTTTCTCTTGGGCATAGCCGCGGTCCTTCCTCTCGGATCGTCTTTGAGAAAGCGATACCGTGCCCGATCTACTTCCCCAGCAGGCATTCCGTTAACTTCGCGCCTTGGTAGGACGCATATAGTCGTCCCTGAGTCCAAGACAACGAATCTTGAACTTTCCGTCATGCGGAATCCCTCGGGCTGGTCCGCCCACCCACCGATTTAGTAAGGGCATTGTGATCCTTCACTTGTGACGCGGCTTAGAACCTTGACCCCGCCAACATTGGCCATACTGCATTGAGACCTGTCGTGAATTTGACTCTGTGGTGGGGTCATGATCGGCGCCGATCGCGACCGGGCAACAACGCCCCTTGTTATTGTATCTCAATACATTACTCAACATCCGTGTGGGGTCACTGTTCAAATCCGATCCACAAATGTGTCGATCACATCGGGAGCACGTTCACTCGGACGCATCAAGGTTTCCGCGTCGCATGAAATAATAAGGTTGCCTTTTCTCCACCTTCGTCACGATCTTCACGACGGGGTAGCGTCGGAAGATTGTCCGGTGAGTTGCTCGATGATCTTGACGAATCCTATAAGAGAGGGTGGAGGATCCCGTTCGTCCTTCCAAATAAATTCAAGGGGAAATATTACCGATAGATCGCTGACTTCTTTGAAGACGATATCCGGACTGTTGGCAAAGACGGGAGAGATGACAAATGCCAAACCTATTCCTGCCGTAACTAAATTTAGGCGGGTTTCTTCGTTCAGAACCTCGTATACGATCCGTGGCGATAGACCGCCAGCGTGACAGGCGGAGTTCAGCCGCGCATATTCGGGCGGGGTCGCCGAGGACGGCACCCAAACAAAAGGTTCATCAATCAGATCGGCAAGCTTAATGCGGCCGCGCCGCGCCAGCGAGTGACGCAGGGGAACTGCAAGCACCATCCGATCCTCGGCTATTCGCCGCCTGCAGAATCCCGAACTGGGATTCACGGCGTCATACATAAAGCCGGCATCGATCTCACCCGATCCTAAAGCCTGTCTTTGGAGCGGAGACCACATCGGCAGCAAACTGAGTTCCACACCGGGAAACTCTTCTCTGAATTTGCGGAACGACTCGGGCACAATGCGGCAGCGGCAGGCGGTATAATTCAGCCCCAATCGGAGGCTTCCGGCTAAACCGCGCGCGACTTGCTGGGCCTTTTCAGCAGACTCATTCAGGTCACGTAGAATACTCCGGACGGCTTGCAGATACACAGTCCCAGCGGGAGCAAGTCTCACGCGCTGCCGTTCGCGCACGAACAGCGAAACGCCGAGCTCACGCTCGAGTTCCTGAACTTGCCGAGACAGAGATGCCTGGGAAATTTTCATCCGGGTCGCCGCGCGACGAAAATTCTGCTCCTCGCCCGCCGCCAGGAAATACCGCAAATGTCGAAGCTCCACGATTCCTCACCAGGTTCGCCCGCGGAAAAATTGGAGAAGTTGCCGGCTATTAAGTTGTTACTCTGAAGCTATCAACTTCAGAACGTTGACACATACTCGTCATCACTACAAGATGGCTTCGCTTCAAAGCTGTCCAGGTGGCGTGATGAATAGGAAATATGACGTCATAGATGCGGATGGCCATGTTTGCGAGCCACGGGATTTGTTCGTTGATTATATCGATCCGAAATTCCGCGATCGCGCTCCCCGGATGATCGTCGATCGCGATGGCCGCGAACGGATGCTGATCGAGGGCAGGATTTACGGTTCACCCATCGGCTTGGCGCTCGCCGGTGCCGTCGGCCTGCGTGCGGACACGATCAAGGCAATGAAATACGAAGACGGGCGCAAGGGGGGATTTGATCCGCACGCCCGGATAAAAGACATGGACATCGACAGCATAGACGCGGCGTTCCTCTACCCGACCACAGGCCTTACATCCGGCGCGATCGAAGACCCGGACTTGGCCGCTGCGGCTTGTCGCGCCTATAATCGCTGGATAGCCGAATTCTGCTCCTATCATCCCGATAGACTCTTCGGAGTCGCGATGCTTCCGATGCAATCGGTCGAGCATGCCGCTGCCGAATTGAAGTTTGCGAGGGAATCCCTCGGCCTACGCGCGGGATTCCTAAGACCCAATCCTTACAACGATCGCCTGTTGTGCGATCCGGTCTACGACACCGTTTGGTCGGTGGCGCAGGATCTCGATTTCTCGATCGGATTCCACGAGGGAACCGGCGGAATGCCTGCAGTGGCCGTCGAGCGTGTCCGCGGATTTCCGGCGAGGCACATTGTGTCACATACGATGGAGATGATGCTGGCGAGTCTGAACGTGATCTGGGGAGGAGTGTGTGAGCGCTTCCCTGGCGTCAGGTTCGGATTTCTTGAGTGTGGCGGCGGCTGGATGAGCGGCTGGCTGGATCGGATGGATCGCCATTTTGCCCGCAAGGGGCTGCTCGACGAGCAATATCTCCACCTGAAGCCCAGCGACTATTTCAGAAGACAATGCTGGATCGCATTCGAGCCGCCTGAAGGGACGATTGCTCAAGCGGCCGAATATTTGGGGACGAACAAATTGCTTTGGGCGACCGACTATCCGCATAACGACGGCTGGTTCCCTGGGGCGCCACAGATGATCGCAAAGCAGCTTCCCGACCATCTTCGGCGCGCGGTACTTGCCCAAGGGGCGATCGATTTCTACAAACTGAACTGAGAAGCGGCTGGGGACTTCGTAAAGCCCAATGAAAACTGGTCATGCTCTCTTATGACAAATCGGAACATACGCACTGGACCGATGCCGTTCCTAGTCCGGCTTCGCATCCGTCTCGACACCGAGGGCAAGAACGAAGCGTGTTTGCATGTTATACGCCGCCACGAGGCCAGTGAGTTCCACGGTTGCCCTTTCCCCGAGATGGGTTCGGACTGCGGCGAACTCGCCGTCGGTAACGCTGACCGACCGGGTGATCGCGTCGGTATAGGCGACGATCGCGCGTTCTCCATCATCGAGACCTGGCGGAACGAGTCCCTGGCCGAGAATGTCGATCTGTTCCTGTGTCACACCTTCGCGCAAGGCTATGTCGATATGAGCGCTAAAAGAATAGCCGGACCCGTTTAACGCGGCAACGCGGAGGATAACAAGCTCGCGATGTCGACCACTCAACTGGAAGTCCCGTCGGACCACATTGAAAAAGGGCTGCCATGCCTTGAGCAGCGGAGGGCTGTGCGCCAAAGCCTTGTGCACGTTCGGCAGTTGTCGAGAGCCGCTCGCCTGCTTGATCTGAGCCAGAGTGTCCGCGACGTCGGGTGCGTGTTCGTCGATTTCCGTCAAGCGCGACATAGGAGAGCTCCTCAGAGGCAAACCACGGTATCTGAGATTAGACAGGAATAGGAATGCATGCCATCTCGGATGAATAGGGTCAGCGGAGGATTTTAATGAAGGGCAAGGTGGCGCTCGTCACGGGATGTGGCAAGCCCGAAGGCCTGGGAGCGGCGATTGTCAAGGCGCTGGCTAGCGCTGGTTTTTCGGTTGGAATGACTGACGTCGCTGCTGAAGGTGTGCGAACTCCTTTCGAGCAAAGACACAGGCTCGCGAGCGGCGGGATGTCGCGGGCCGTTGAGGAGGCGAAAACATTAGGCGTGGATGCCGAAGGGTTCCTTGGGGATGTCTCTGATGAAGCTGTCGCTGCATCGCTGGTCGAAAAGACGGTAG
>Ga0206992_1190_pt1 | contig 12399 bp, 18 predicted proteins | sample Alteio_BWMinCont_6_FD_153267 | JGI IMG/M metagenome (GOLD analysis project Ga0206992, IMG submission 153267) | Enriched cells from forest soil in Barre Woods Harvard Forest LTER site, Petersham, Massachusetts, United States -... | ecosystem: Environmental > Terrestrial > Soil > Temperate forest >... | reverse complement strand
AATTAACAATTTTACAATATTGAAATCAGTATACCATCGGTATTCGCATGCAGAAACTAATGGCTGGTCTTCAAATGCATTCGGATTTGCTCCATTTTGGATTGCATAAATGACAATTTCATATTTATGGTATATGCATGCCTCACATAAAAATGTATCTTTATTTTTTTGGTTCATAGAGCCAAATAGATAATCTAAATGATCTATTTTAAGAGATTCAAACCAACATTCGTATTTATCTCCTTTAAATCTACACTCAAAATTTAGATTTAAATGAGGAAAATTAAATTCTTTTTCTAAAAGATTATAAAAATCATATTTTCCGGTCATGTTTTTATATTTATATCTAAATAATAAAGCATATAATTTAATTATTTCATTTTTTTTTTATTTTTGGAGCAGATACCATTGAGGTGCAATCACCACTTTATTTCTCTTAGAAAAATACTCGATGATTTGTCATGGTTATACCGGATGCATGAGTAATATTTTTCAATTCTTTAATAATTTCGACGCAGTTCTCGTCGAACCTAATGGCAGTTTTTGTTGCTAATTCCGTTTTTGATAACAAAATCAACGTCTAATTTTTCCTTTTGGTCATTCCATAACCCAACAGAAAAAATTGAACTTATGATTTAATTAGACATTCATTAATTTTATTATTGATTATCCAAATATGCCGAAAACAACTCCTGCTCCAAATTCTCTTCTTCCAATGGTTCCATTGGAATACCCTTATGAAAATATTTATGACGAATGCTCATGTGGTCACCATGGATTTTTTAATTTCCATGTCCAAAGAATTGATATTAATGATTATTTAAAAATCATTAACAGAGAAACAATATGTGTATGCGGTTGTAAGATCACTAGGACAACAATTATAAATGAACTTTCCCAGAATCTTGAGCGCGGAGAATCATTCGATAATTCCCTTTTTGGAAAATTTTGTAAATATTTTCTATTGGGTGTACCGTTTTATTTTTTTTATCGATTTGTGCGCTGCTCATTCATATTTTAATAAATATGATAAAATCTGTGTGGAAAAAAGATTATCCACACAGATTTTATACCGTTGTGCGTGGTGATTCGTTCAGCGAATTATGTAGTTATAATAATGAAGCCTTAAATGATTTGATATACGATAATCCCGCATTCAAAGATTTAATGTTCAGTCCGGGTAATATGATTAAAGTAACAAAAAGGATTTGCAAATGCATATCCACAATATAAAAATTAATTTAAACATGAAAAATTTGTGGTTTGTTTTGGTCGATAGATAATTCTGCTAACAATCCAATATGCGTTGATCTTATTGCTTCCTGGAATGAAGGCATATTTGGATCTTTGTTGGTGTCGGTTAACATATCAATAAATGATTGCATAATATATTTGTCGCCACCAGCGTGTCCTGTTCCATCACCTTGAAGATCTATCTCGTATGATTCTGTATTTGTATTGATTTTCATCACTCCACCAATAACATCTACTATGATGTTACCAGCTGATCCAAAAAATTCATAGTATCTTTGGGTTTTATTTCGGAAACCGCCGATACTAACTTCGAATTCTAAATCGATTTCATTATCCAAAAATTTCATATTAATCTTTTGGTAATCTGAAATTATATTAGGATTATCCAAGTCTTCAAATGGATCATTGACAATTTTTTGGTGAATCTTTTTCGTAATTTCCCAGCCGTGATAATTGTTGTACCATGTGGTGTCGTTTGATATTTTATCGATAATTTCCTGTTTATTTTCTTTTGTCCAAAATATTCTTTTTCCAATGCCATTAATTTCAATATTATTTATAGATATTGAAAAAACTTTTTCAATTAAATATATTAATAGATCATAATCATGAACAACCTTTTCTAAACCCATCCCACCTGATAAATTTTTGTATCTTCTCCATCCAAGCATAATATGTACTCCATGTCCGATATTCACAAATTCACGACCATATACACGTTTCAATTTTCCAATTTTGTGCAAATGTTTTTCCACAATTCCAACCATTTTTGTATATCTTAATGTTAGGCCCGTTTGGAAATAGCTGTTCGGATTATAAGCATATTTAATTTTAAATAAATCATCTAAATTATTAACAATAGGCTTCTCACAAAAAATTTTTTTATTGTATTTAAATGCTAATATTATTGAATTATAGTGTTTATAATTTTGTGAACTAATAAATGATAAATCAAATTCATTTTCCAAATAAACATTTTCTTCCTGTGTATCCTCATTATATATTTTAGCCTCACCAATAAAAAATTTAATTTTATTGATTTTGTCATCAGAAATTGATTTCAAAACTTCATCAAAATAGTTATCATAGATTGCAACTACTTTTATTTTCGTATCTGTATCAACTACGAGATGATACAATTCTAGTAATAAATTGATACACCTACCTCCAAAACCAAAAATTGCAATTTGGTACATTATTACCAATATATATTGATTAACATTTCTTATATATCAATATTCATTTTTGCCTAAAATTGAAAAATAAACAGATTAATAAACATGTCGGAAACACAGCCATTGATAACAAACAAAACAGATGACGCAATAAAATGTTGTTGGTGTTGTGTATATCATTGATTTTTGTTAAAAATTGAAATATTTAACATTTTATTAGTTCCATTATATTTTTAAAGATAGTACATCATGACCGACGCAAAATATCCGATATTCTGTTATGGATCGAACAATCCAGAACAACTACAAAACCGCCTTGGTCATGCAGTTGGTGCTACATATAAAGCACGGATGGTAAACGCAGCCCGTGTTTTCACTAACTCGTTTGGTTCCCAGAATGGTGTTGCGACCTTGATCAAGTGTCCGGGTGAAGATGTTCTGGGACTTATATTTATGGCAACTGCGGATGACATCAAAAAACTTGACCAATTCGAAGGCTCACCTCACAAATATGCTCTCAAAAAAGTGAATGTTTTGGTATACGAAAATTCAAATTTTGTTGAAAAAGAAGTTTTTGCCTACATTATGACCGACACTTTTCTGAAAACGCATGCTGCTGGATATTTGAAACCAAGTGACGAATACTTGGCCAAAATTGTGAAAACATTGAACACCCATTGGAGAAAACATGGTGGAAAAAAATTTGAACCACACCACATTCCGCTCCATCATGATAAGAAATTTTGTGGATATGGTGCTGTTTTTGAATCAATTTGATTTATTATCTTCTTTTGGAAAATAATTGATAATTAATCATCTCAATTCTATTATATATCTTTACCACTAAATGGTAATTGTTTATCATAATTTTTGTAAAATTTAATGATCGAATTTTTACATGCTTTTTCATCAAAGATTTTTCTCCCAAAAAATGTAGTCTTTGTTTCGCATCCTCCATAATACATATCCAGAAAATCCTGATATGATTTGTTAAATTTATCAATATTTGGTTTGTAAGTTGAACTGCCATAAACTGTATCAGATATTTGTTCCATGTCTGTTTTATATTTTTCAATATTGTGCGGTGCACCAAAAATTGCTCTTATGTTTTTATAATCCATATGTGATGTCATATGTAAAAGAAATTCTTTGGTTTTTTCAACACATTTCGCCTTATCTAGATCATATTCGCAGACAATTGACAAATCAGCAAATTTATCTATAATATCTTCCATTCTTTTTATGGTTCTGTTTATATTACCTTTTATAAATAAATATTTTTCAATTTTTTATTTATAAATCATCAACCTATAATCGTAGACATGACCAATTTTTTATATTCATACCAATAACATGAATATTTGCTCCTTTTTCTATTAATAATTTTACTATTTTCGAATGGTTATTTGCAGAAGCGCATCGTAATGCAAAATCATTATTCGCGTGAATATTTGCTCCTTTTTCTAATAATAATTTAACAATTTCTAAATGACCATTTTCGGAAGCTCTTCGTAATGCGTCATCATTTTCTGCATGAATATTTGCTCCTTTTTCTACTAATAATTTAACAATTTCTAACCGACCATTATTGCAAGCCGATCGCAGTGTACAATCAATTGCTGCATGAATATTTGCTCCGTTTTCTATTAATAATTTAACAATTTCTAACCAACCCTTATTGGAAGCCGATCTTAATGCACAATCATTTCCTGCGTGAATATTTGCTCCATTTTCTATTAACAATTTTACAATTTCTAAATGCCCATTTCCGGGAGTCCAACGTAATGCAAAATCATTTTCTGCATGAACATCTGCTCCATTTTCTACTAATAATTTAACGATTTCCAAATGGCCATGATAGGAAGCCCATTTTAATGCATGATCATTTTCAACATGAACATTCGCTCCTTTTCCTATTACATATTTCACTATTTCTGGGCGACCATTTACAGAAGCCCATATAAGTCCTAATTGATAAATTTCAAATTTATCATATGTTCTGGTATCATCCAACAGATATCTTTCTTTAAGAATAATTTTATTTGCTCTCCATTTATCTCCTTCGGAATCTTTTACCATACGAAATTCTGGATCATTTACCGGCAATTCTACAATTCTTAAATAAATACCATAATTATGAAATTTATGGATGAACTCTTTGGTCGTGAAATATAATCCACCTTCCGTACACGAACTTTCTGGATCATCATCAAATTCTTTATCAAGAACATTTAATCCGTCTCTATACTGGAATCTATGATGGTTTTCATTTAAATTCGTTATTTTGAAATACATTATGTGGTTTAATTTTGTCATTATTTCATACGATTATTCTTTTTTTTTCAAATTTTTTGAGTGAGACGAATGTGTGAACTATTGTAATGTAATTTTTTTCATACCTCGTTTCTTATATTTCATGATTCTTTCAAGAGTTCTCATTATTGATATTGTTTTTACCATTTTTTCGGTTAAAGGTTGTGTGTCCAGATTCATTATGGTATTCTTGTCAAAGATTTCATCTAAATTTATATACTTTCTTAATTTTCTCATTATTGCAACATATGTCTCAAATGAATCCAAAGCACACAAATATTCTGGTATTGATGTTATTAGATCGTGTGTATTTTCAAATATTTGCTGGTTCCATAAATAGGTTGGAAATTTGTCTATTTTCTTATTGACGAATAAATAAACATCATACAACATTTTATATTTGATAAATGATTTCGATTTTCTGTATGTTACTATAGCTTCCGGACGAAATGTGGCGTGGTATAATTTATCTCCTAAATATAATTTGTTGAGATCACATTCATTGAATGTTGCAAAACATTCCTTTTTGGTTATGGTCGATATATCATAATAAATTATTAAATCACCATCGAATATTATCTTACAACAATCTAAATCAAAATTTGAATAAATATATGGTTTGCATGGCATATCTACCAAAATAAAATTAATATCAATTTTGGATGAATGGTATGTTCTAGAATAAAGAACTCCTTTTATGAAAACATAAGAATTTTTACATGCATACCCATCCGATAATGTTTCAAGATATTTTTCTATTGGATGAAAATAACTGTCCGTACCAATTTTTTTCATGTTCTCTAAATGGTTCTCATCATACACGTAAATATCTATGTCATTGAAGTCTGCCATCGGATTCACTACATTCATGAACATGAAAGAGCCCGAAATAACGGCTTTATGTTCCCTCATTAGATCCAGAAATTTATCTTCGAGGCCTAAAGTTGATAAATTTTTTATGGTGTGTAGTTTAATTGTTTCAAAAAAATGTGATTCCATAATTTATTATAAATTTACATTTACAATAAATAATTATTTATATATTGTTTTTTTTTCAATTTTTTTTACAAAGTTATTATTTCTTCTTCAATTATTAATGTCAGGGATAAACATCAAAATCGACGAAGATATCAACGCCATCAACAAAAACATTGGTCTTTTGGTCCATTTTAACATCCATGTAAAATTTTTACAAACACACCCATATCTCCTCCTGCCGGATATGTATCAAAAACATATATAATCGAAGTAAAACAATCTACCAATCCGGTGCATACCGTTATATCATCAAACATAGGTCTATATATACTCCATCCAATGTATTCTGCTGGTGTTATAACCATTTTTATATTATTTCTGTTATCTATACCATTCATAGTGAGATTCGGTTCATCCGACAATATCACCGTTCCAAAATAATTATCATTATATAATTTACACATATCTTTGTAACATGCTTCTAAACTTCCACATTCATATATGTCTTTACTAGGGCCTTCCAAATATATTTTATTATCGATTACCTTTATTGTTGCCGGCCCAATGGACAAATTAATATTATCTTCTGCATATACTTCACACAACATAATAATTAGTAATATCAATAATATATTTTTTTGCATTTTTATTTCATTTTTGTATTGATTTTAACTATTTAATTATTTAATTTTCAATTTTTATATTGAAAAAAATTGAAAATTAAATTATTAAGGAAGTTCATTGTACAAGTATACATAAATAGTTCTCCGCCCGAGAAGAAAATGGATTCCCAACTTAACCAAATCATCGACGCACACCTCAAAATATTGAAGAAAATCGAGATTTTGGAAGCCAAAGTTCCTGCAATTATGGATGTTTACAATGGATCATTCCGTTGGTTGCAGGATCGTTTGTTGGATCGTGTTTCAGTTCCTGAATTCAACAAATTCTTTGCTCTGATGAAAGACTGCATCAACAGCAGGCTTGAATCGAACATCGAAATCGAAAAAATTCGGATCCAATTTTCTTCGGACATTGACTTTTTGAAAAGATTTCCAGAAGATCGAAGAATCCCAGAAATTTTGGAATGCGCGTCGCGTTCTCTGGACCATATTTCCGCTTTGCGATGTCGTTTGGCTAATATCAACGAAGACATCAAAGCCGTCAACGAAAACATTGGTCTCTTGGTCAAGAAAAATCCGGATCTTCGTTATTGTCGTCGTATTTTATAATTCCAATTAAATATTGTGATTATTAAATATTTATCCACTTATGATGAACCTCGAGCTGAGAATTGTGAATGCAATTCTCAGTCTCGGACGGCTCCGCCAGGACCTCGAGCAGAGAATTGTGAATGCAATTCTCAGTCTCGGACGGCTCCGCCAGGACCTCGAGCTGAGAATTACGAATGCAATTCTCAGTCTCGGACGGCTCCGCCAGGACCTCGAGCAGAGAATTGTGAATGCAATTCTCAGTCTCGGACGGCTCCGCCAGGACCTCGAGCAGAGAATTGTGAATGCAATTCTCAGTCTCAGACGGCTCCGCCAGGACAACTGCTTGGATCCTTTCCGGCATAATTGACAAAATTACCACAATCTTCTTCTGGTGTATAATGCGGACCTGTACCACTTATACTATTTAATGCAACATTCAAATTAGTACACCAACCACAGCTTGCTGCATTTGGTATGCCTGTGCAAGATGAAATTGCGGCACAATTCTGTGCTGCTGGACAATCCGTGTGCTGGTCTACATATGCATTGCACGTTCCGGTTGTTGCACCATCCGTATCACCTGGTATAGCCACTCCTTGGTATCCGTTGGATCCATAATTATCAAAACACCAACCACAGTTTGGATTATTTGATCCTTTAATTGATTCACATGTTGAATAATTTGCGCAAGGATTCGTTGCACATTGTCCACTAATACATAGGGTGTTCGCTCCACAATTGGCACAATCTATATGATGTTGGCATGTTGATGGACAATTTTGTGGATTGCTCACTTGAGGTTGGTTATTTGGAGATCCCGTTTCAAATCGTATTAATCTTATTAATCCTATAATAATTATTATTACAATAGCTATTACAAATAGAAAAACAACAAATAAAACTATTTTACGCGTGGTCGACATTTTTGGAGTCGAATTAGATGTTGGTTTAGACGACATTTATACTATTACAATAGTTTATTATCCGAAAAGTTAATAATTTTATATTTGCATACTTCCTTAAACATCATAAAAAAAATTGAAAATAAATATTTATTGTATCTTTAAATATTTTTGAGTTATACCAAACTATTATCCATGGACAAATTTAACCGTCTTGAAGAAGAAGTATGCGGTAAAAAAGAGTTTATTATTTGTACCATTATCAACATAATAATAAACTTATTTATTTTATTCGTGGCAGCTACTATTATTACTATTCCATTTTTATTTAAACCAGAATGCAGAATGCAGATGTGCCAGTACCAACTACTAGATTTGGGTGATGCCTGGTTTGTTTGTAATATCTCGAGTATTGATTTTCCAAACCATTTTTGTGTTAAAGAAACGTATTCGTCATGTTGCCGATTTATGGCTGATTGTTATGAAGAAAATGATGACATGATGAAATTAAATTCTATTCATGAATCAAAATGTTACATCCGAAATCTTAAAAGAGACAACGGTTGCCCACAAAATAGTTGTACTTTGATTGATACTGACCGTTTATATCCAATTTTTTGTTTTTTTATTGGCGCTTTACTCATAATAGGATCCATCATTTATTTTATTTTCATTATCAATTTTATTTGCATGTACACATGCATGCGCAATAATAATTCTGAACCTCGAGCTGAGAATTGCTAATGCAATTCTCAGTCTCGGTTTGTTTCTCAAACCAAAGCGCAAATTGTTATTCTAATATTTTACTCATTTTTCCATTAACAATTTAACAACTTCTTCGTGACCGTTCTTTAAAGCATATAATAGTGCACAACCATTATCTGCATCGACATTTGCTCCTTTGTTTATTAATAATTTAACAATTTCTAAATGGCCATTTGAAGAAGCTAACCATAATGCATGATCCGTAGTTGCATGAATATTGGCACCGTTTTCAACTGAAAATTTAGCCACTTCTAAATATCCATGTTTGCATGCCCACCATAATATATAATCTTTTAATGCATTGTCACTAATATTTACATTTTCTTTTACTAAATGTTCTATTATTTTTGGATTATCGTTGTAGCAAGACCATGCAAATCCTAATTGGCCAATATCAAATTTTGTGTAAATACTTGGATCACTTAGAAAATATCTTTCTTTTAATATGATCTTATTTGCTCTCCATTTATCTCCGTCTGTATTTACCATTCTAAATTCTGGATCGTCTATCGGCAATTCTACAATTCTTAAATAAATACCAAATTTATAAAATTTGTGGATGAATTCTTTGGTGGTAAAATAAAGACCTCCTGGCGCACATGAATTTTCAGGATTATCGTCAAATTTTTTATCTAGTATATTCAATCCATCTTTATATTGGAATCCATGGTGATTTTCATTTTTATTTGTTATCTTGAAGTACATTTCTTATTATCTTAATTAATGTTATCTAATACAATAATTATATTTTTCAATTTTTATAATTAGAGACTTTATTCTGATGATCTTAATATTTGAATTCATCAGAATGACGCATAAATGCATGGACGGATAATGATTTTTTAATATCTTACCACAACCTGTCCATCTGTGATGATCTTTTTGAGGCATTTTCGGCACCATGGTGATGCGTTTATTTTAGATGTGCTCTCATCTTTTGCTGAATCTTCGTCTGAATCTTCGTCTGAATCTTGATCTGGATCTTCGTCTGAATCTTCATCCGAATCATACGTACTCGCGCTTTGTCGTCGAACATTGCATTGTGCGCATATGATCCTGTCTTCAAAACACTTACGGCACAATGGTTTTTCTGTTGGTTTTTGACAAGATTTGCACGTTGATCCGTTCCAGTTTGCGTTGATAACGTATTCACAGACTTTCTCCAACACAAAATTGTCGCTGAAAGAACAATATTCGTAATGATAAATGTCCACGGTATGGGACATTTTGACGGTTGGCCTATTTGGATTTCATTGCTCAAATGGACCTTTCATTAAATTATTTTATCAATTTTTTTATTAAAAAAAATTGATAAATTTAGTATATATAACCTTTTTAGATATGAATAAACTAATAAATGGACGACGTTAAAACACCTTTGATTAGCGAAAACAATTCACCATATGCACCTCCGAAAGATAATACATGTAAATATTGTAAATTGGTAATTTTGGCGATAGCCATTATACTTGGAGTAATTTCCCTAATACTCGTGATTTGTTTGCGACATGAAACACAAAATAATAATAGTAACTACTTATACAAATTGATTTTATTTAATAATTGTTCGAGATCTGTATACCCATATATTATTTACAGCAATTATACCAATAACACTGGTTTGATTTTTCCTGGGAAATCTTATACACTGTATGGTTCCGATAAGATTGATATTGTTGCTCTCGATGACGGTATTACATACCATCCAAACATGCCGTTGACAAAGGCTCATATATATACAATAAATCACAATGTACTTTATCATGTCACAATGGTTTCTGGTTACAATATTCCAATAAGTCTTGAACTGGTCAATAATACCCAATGCCAAAAGATCTATTGGAATTATCCGATAACTGAAAATATTTGTCCATTCGAGTACAGGTATTATGTTGATAAAACATATATTGGATGCCAAACGCCGTGCCAAGTTTACAAACTTGGACAGTATTGTTGTTCAGGAAATTATTCTTGTGCCGTTCCACAATGTGTTGGTAAATATTGTTTTCCAATTGTATGTCTTGGTCAATCGTGGCCTGGAAATTCAAGTTCGATATTTGGAAATGCATGTCCTTTTTGTACGCTGACAAAATGTTTAAACACCGATTGTTGCTCGATGATTTATGGCATGGAGATACCAACACAATGTGGTACCTTCGATGATATCGTTTATAAATTGACATTTTGTTAAAAAATATATGAAAATATATTTTTCAAGCAATTAAGTGATGAAATGAAATTATCATCATAAAAATTGAAATTTTTAATATTTCATGGGTCCATTTATTCTATTAGGAATTACTTCTCTTTCCTGTTCTTCGGTCCCAGTCCGCGATGGAAGGAAACCAATTGTTCATGTTTTTCTGGCATTCCTATGCTTTGAATGCCAATGTTTTCGCTGCCGCAAAAACCAGTGACGATGCGAAGCGCTTCATCATCGAAAGATGTCGCAAGGATGTTCTTCGAACCTTGGAGCTGTATAAAAAAGATCCTTCAAATGACTTCATCGATATTGAAGTTCCCGAATTGAAGGCTCCTTCTTCGTTGGCATCAGGATATTACCGCATCAGAGCCTCCACCAGAGACAATGAGATCCAAGTGCTCGTCGATGCATTGGTCAAAGTTCTCATCAAAGAGCTCGATGAATTCGATCCCATGCAATTCCCCGTCGACGAAGGGAATACTTTTTTCCTCTGATTGGATTATCATCAGATGATTGGATTATCATCAGATGATTGGATTATCATCAGAATGTTCCAATTTTTTCAATATTTGAATTTATTGGTACATATTTGTTTTATTTAAAAATGAATTCATGCACTAAATCCGCACACAAATGATCATATTTGGTTGCACATTTTCATTAAATATTTTAATTTTATGTATCTTTTAATTCTTTATATTTTTTTAATAGTGTTAAACATATCCATTTATTCCTTAAATTTTTTATACATGCAATTTTGAAAATCCATCCATATTTAACCATTAACAGTCTACATTCATTTAGGACTTGTGCATATGGTGGATATTTCAATAGATTTATAGCGTTTATTGAATTTGAATTTCGAATTGTGTTTAAATATTCATCGCGTATTAAACTTAACTTGCATAAATATATTGTATAAAAATCGTAAACGATTCGTGTTATTGTTTCATGATCTAATTTACGAGTTATTCGTTCTAGAATAAATGGAATATGTTTTAGAGAAATTTCGAGATTATCTGAAATATTTATTTGAATAAATTGGAACATGGTCATAATATGTGGATTTATTATTTTCTCATAATATTTTGTTATTTTGTTATGTGAAAAATCATTCTGGCTAACTTTGAAATGGTAACAAATTGGTAATTCGAATGCTCTTTCATCGCATTGTTTGAAAGACAATTTAACATATTTGAGCATCCGTTTTACATCTCTCCTGAACATAAAATATAATGCATAGTATCTTAGTACAATTGGATCATTTGATTGTTCTATATCTGCATTTAGATCTTTTTCCAAATTACAATATGATTTATAAATGATATCGATTTGTTCTTCTGTTAATTCACGAAAGATAAAATACGTGTCAACTCGCCATGACATAAAATATATATTTATCATTCTTGTTTTATCCAATGATGATAATTCTTTTTTGGAGTCCATGATTATTATGTATATGATAATTAAAGTAATAATTTAATTAATAATAATTCAATTTTTATTATATATATTATATATGACTGAACTAAAATATCCAATATTTTGTTATGGATCAAATAATAAAGAACAATTGCGTGATCGTTTAGGTCACG
>Ga0206992_1189_pt1 | contig 12475 bp, 3 predicted proteins | sample Alteio_BWMinCont_6_FD_153267 | JGI IMG/M metagenome (GOLD analysis project Ga0206992, IMG submission 153267) | Enriched cells from forest soil in Barre Woods Harvard Forest LTER site, Petersham, Massachusetts, United States -... | ecosystem: Environmental > Terrestrial > Soil > Temperate forest >... | reverse complement strand
TTCGTCATCCAGTTGAAGAGTAATCACCCCGCCAGCCTGCTCAATTTGCCCCGTCACCTGAATCCAGTAGTGATAAGGCGTGTCTCTCGAGCTCCTCAAAACCACGATTCGGTCCTCGGGGCGAGCCTTTCCGACCAGTTTTCCCTTCAAGTCGGCCGCCAGCTTGGTCAACGGCACTTCCGTTCCATTCACCGTCACGGACGTTCGCGTCATGGCCACTTCGGGATTCTGCGCTTTCTGCTGGATGGTTTGCTTGTCCTTGTTTGCGCTCGGCACCTGCTGGGGTCGACCTTTTTTTGGTTCCGTGGACGAAAGAACCACAAAGAAAATCAGCAAGTTAAATGCCAGGTCGGTCAGCAGGTTGAGCACGCCGACGGTTTGGGCATTGCTCCCGCCTCGACGGCCGCCCGTGCCGACGTTTGGTCCTCCGGCCATCACGACCCTCCCGTCTTGGGGGCCGGATTGAGCGCTGGGCGGGCCGCGCCATCGGCCGCTCTGCTCGCCATCGACAATCGCAGGGTGAGAGCCTCGATCAACTGGGAGGCCGTTTCCTCCGCTTCAAGGATAAATCTGTTTACCACCGCGGAGAAATAGTTGAAGAAGATGTACGCCGGAATTCCGACGATGAGGCCCCAAACGGTGACGATCAGCTTGAGTTTGATGCCGCTCGCGGCGGACCGGATGATGTTGAAACCCGGCTTGTCGAGATCGTTGACCAGGTCCTGGAACAACACGACCATGCCCACGACCGTTCCCACCGAGCCGACCATCGGGGCCACGTTGGCGATCGTCGCCAGGACCGGCAGGTGGCTCTCCAAGGCGGCGGTGATGTGGGGACTGTAGTCGTCCATGGCCTTGACCACTGCTTCTTCGATTCGAACCGGGTCGTAGTCCAGTTTGCGCAGGACCTCGTAGCGGTGCAACCCAACCGCGAGGATGGCCGGCACCGGCCCGCGCGATCGCGCGCAAAGTGCGATCGCCTGCTCGACCTTGTCTTCCTGCAGCAGCTCGAAGACTTCGGCGCGCAAGGCGTGGCCGTTGGTGGCGAGCATTCGCAAGGCGCGGAATCGCTCGATCACGACGGCGGCGCCGAGAATGGCCATGAACAGGATCGGCCACATGAAGATGCCGCCCTGGATCATGTACCCCATGGCGCCGGAGTGCCAGAAATCGTTCGGCGGCGGGGTCGTCGTGGCGTCAGCTAACAGCATGAACATTTGGAAGCCCGTAGGTCACAAGAGTCCTTCTTCAGATTAATTTCGCGTCTCGCATGAATTCCCCATTTTGGCCGGCCTGGTCGATCCCGACCCCGGAGGGGTCGCAGCAATTAGCCCCGGGTCGCGCTTCGCGACCCGGGGTCAGGAGCGGCCCCCCGTTCTCGACCCCGGAGGGGTCGCAGCATCTTCCTCTCGCCTGGCGCTGCGACCCCTCCGGGGTCGGAAATCCGGGCGACCTCGCCAACCCCGGGTCGCGAAGCGCGACCCGGGGCTAATTGCTGCGACCCCTCCGGGGTCGGAAGCCTCAATCCTTCGTCTCCAAATTCGAAGCCTCCTCGAACTGCCGCAGCATCTCCGGCAGCGCCAACCGTCCGCGGGCGTACTTGGCGACTTCGCTGGCCGGGAAGTCCCAGCGGCACTTGTTGTAGCTCTGGAAAGCCTTTTTCATGTTGCCGGCGGTCCTGTAGGCTTCGCCCGACCAGAACATCGCGTCGGGGCTGAGCGGGTCGTCCTTGAACGTCTTCACGAACAGGTCGAACGACTCGGCGGATTTGGCGTATTGCTTGTCCTTGTAGTAGGACTGGCCGACGCGGAACGCCATCTTCGGGGCCCATTTGTGGCCTTCGAACTTTTCGAGGAATTTCTCGCCGACCTGGGCAGCGACCTTGTAATTTTCCAGCTTCCAGAAGTGCTCGCTGATTCGCACCATCACGTTCGCGATCAGCGGGTGCTTCGGATACGTCGCCGCCAGCGTAACGTAGGCCTCCAGCGCCTGGTTGAACTCCTTGGCTTCCTCGTAACACTGCGCCAGCTTGAACTGCGCTTCGGGCGCCCGTTCGTTGTCCGGGAACTGCTTGACGATCATCTGGAAGGCCTGGATCGCCTCCGCGTATTGCTTCAACTCCAGCGAGAACTGGCCGAGCAAGTACGCCACGCGCGGGGTGTATTTCGGGTTGGGATAGTCCTCCATCACTTCGCGGAGAACGCGACGGCCGGCCTCCAGGTCGGTTCTGGCCTCGGCGTCGCGCCCGAGGGTCTTGTGGCTCTTGAACAGCTCGAAATGGCTCTCGGCGATGTGGAACTGCGTCTCGACGGCCAGCGCCTCGTCTCCGAACAGCTTACTGAACGCCTGCACCTTGCCGTCGGTGCCGATGACCACCGCGATGGTGACGATCGACTCGAGCTTGCCTTCCGATGAACTGGCTCGTTCATCGACATATACGGCCTCGATGGTGTCGCCGAAGTAGCACTCGATCTCGGGAGCGTCCGGCTTCAGGTTGCCCGGCGTCGGTTTTTCGACCGCCTTGAGCATCACCGATCCGGTGAAGACGCCGCTGTGCGACAGCGTTTCCACGAGTTCGACGGTCTCGTCCTCGCCCCGTTTGGTGCGGATGCGGACCTTGACCTTGTCGCGTTCGGCGGTCCGGTCCTGATCCGCGTCGACGACTTTCAGGTACAGTCGTTCGCCGACGTGAACCGCGGTCACGTCCTTCAAGTAGTCCGCATCGGTGCTGAACAACTGGCCGTCGGTGAGCAATCGGGCCGACCCGGTAAGGGTCTTCGGACCGCCGGGGCGTTTGACGTCCTCGTAGGACGCTTCGACGATGTCGGCGCCGGTCAAGTTGAGGACGCGCGTGATCAGCGCCTTGTCGCGGCTCTTGCCTTCCTCGCCTTCCTCCTTAGGCAGTTTCGGACCGCCGATCAGGTCGCGGGGCATCGACGCGGTCAGCGGCACCAGGGACTGGCTTTCCTTCCCGCCCAGCTGCATGATGACCTGGCCGGTGAAGCGGCCTTCGAGCAAGGCCGTGCCCTGCTTGTCTTGCGTCTCGATCCCGCCGAGACGGTGGTCGCTGAGAATGCATTCGACCTCAACTTCGGCGCCGGCGGTCGTCTTCAGTTTCACGATCACCGTGCTGCGGCTGTCCTTGGCCGCGTCGCGGTCGATGACCTCGACCGTGAACGGGGCTTCGAAGGCCACGCCCAGCACCACTTTCGGATCGGTTTCACCGACGGGAGTCGGCAGGTAGCGGACTTGCGGCACTTCATCGGGGTTTGTGCCGCTGACCTTGGTCATCCGCGTTTCGAAGATGCGAATGCGGCCCGGCGTCGGTTCGTTCACGTAGACAACGGCTTCGCGGACGGCCGCGTGGCCGGGGACCGTGTTCTGTTCGTCGAGATAGCGCAGGTAAAGCCGGTCGCCCGGTTTCACCACGATCTTGCCTTCGGCCGCTACGGCGGCCGTGTCGACCTCTTTCACGAAGACGCCACTATTTTCGGCGGTTTCGATGGCTTCCATATCGATGGGCGGCCCGTCGTTGACGGCAACCTGCACCTTGATCTTGTCGCGGCCAGCGGTGGTGTCCTGATCGAAATCGGTCACCTCGATGACGACACGCTCGCCCGGATCGATCCGCAGCACCTCTTTGCGGATGTCGTAGACCTCGCCGTTGGGGCCCTTGTACAGGTCGCGGCCGATGCCGGTGATCGTGGCGTTGTGATATGTTGCTGTCAACTTCGTGGCGAGGAGGCGGGAACTGCCGGTCAGGTTCACTTCGTCGATGTAGGTGGCGGTCACGACGTCGCCGCCGGCGATTTCGAGGATGTCGTTGGTGGCCAGCGACAGCAGGTCGGCATCGGTCGGGATGTGAAGGACGTTCTTGACGCTGTCGCGGATCTCGACGTGGTTGATCGCCACGGCCTCGCCGCGATATTCGTGGATGACCGTGCGAACGTGCCGCAATGAAACGGGCGCGAACTTGAAGTCCCAGGAGGTTCCTTCCTTGTCCATCGTGCCGGCGCCCAGCTCCCGGACGACGCCGGGCGTCTTCGCCTCAGGTCGGCCAAGGTCGAAGTCCACTTCCCGCAGCGGGACCAGTTCAACTTCGACAGAGGTCGCCTCGCCGGAAGCCCAGCGGGTTTCCAGCGTGTTGGTGTTGGCGCCCGCGGCGGCGAAGATAGTGACGTCGTGCGTGCCGCTGGTGAGATAAACGTCGGCGAAGCGGTTGTTCTTGCCGACGGCCAATTCGAGTCGGCCGTCAACCAATACAGCGGTCGAATCGCCCGTCACAGCGAAGCGAGCGGCCCCCGATTTGGCCTGGACAATCTTGCCGTGCCAGACGATGGCGGTGGGCCGTTTGGCCTTGTCGTCGGGCTGGCGGGTCCAGAACAGGTCGGCCGCCTTGCTCTCGGCGGTCGGCTTGATGTTCTTCGTCAGGGCGACAATCTGGTTCCAGTCGCTAAAATTGGAAGCGTCGGTTCCTTCGTAGATCCGGGCCGTCATCGCGGCATAGGGGAAAGCGATCGGCGCGAACTTGGCGTCGGGTTGCGTCGCCGCGAGACGGAACCAGAGTCGGCCGTCGTCGCTGCCTTCCAGCGTCATGCGGATGGGGGCGTTCTGCTTGGCGTCGGGCGTCCAGACGACGACCTGATCGGTCGCTTTCAGGTTCTTCATGTCGATGCTGAGCACCTTCGGCGTGGCCCCGTCCGGTTCGCTCAGCCAGAACGTCTTGCGGTCCTTGTCGATCGCCATCAGCGGGCTGTGATCGATCGCGGAGTTGGTGGCCAGGGCTCCCGCGGGCAGTTCGCCGGTCTTGGCCGTGCCTTCGAAGATGCCAGTGTGCGGGCCGGTTTCGGTGAGCGTCACCGTGACCTGATCGCCGCTGGCCGCCGTCAGCTTGACCAGGACTTTGTCGGGCTGGTCGGTCAGGTCGCGGTCGGCGTCCTTGATGCGAATGTAAATGAGGTTGCCCGGCTTGATTTGGTCCTTGGGCCGATCGATGCCCTTGCGCAGGTCCTCGGGCTCGCCGCCGGCTTCCCGCGCCAGTTTCTTGGAGAAGGTCTCTTCATCCTCGTCGACGATCTTGCTCGAAGCGGCTTCCAGGATGCCGTCGGCGGCGATGCGGATTTCGCTGTCGGGCGGCGGGGCGTCCTTGAATTCCTTCTTGAATTCGGGCGGGTAATCGACGCGGATGGTGTCTTTGCCCGTCAGTTGCAGGACGCGGTCGTTCTTCGTCGCTGATCCGAGGCGGGTTTCGAGGTCGGCCCGGAACAGGCCCTTGCCCGCGCCGCCGGAGAGCAGGTAGATGGTCTCTTCGTCGCCGCCGGGCTCGGTGGTCACCTTGACCGGAATCCGGCTGTGGCCGCGGCTGACGCCGAGGTCGCTGTCTTGCACCACGATGGAAAGCGGCTCGCCGGGCGTATGGAAGCGCTTGCTGGCACGGCCCAATCGGCCGACGGTCCGCAGCAATTCGAGCTGATCCACGTAACGCTGTTCAAAGCCGTAGACTTCCGAGAGATTAAACAGCGCTTGGTTGGCCAGCTCGATATTGGGCACGCGTTCCAGAACGCTGCGGAAGATCGCGCGGGCCTCGTCGCGATCGCCGCGACGGTTCGCCAGCACACCGCGGAGGAACTCGGCGCGAATCACGATGTCGCGTTCGCGGCTGCCGGCCAGGCGTTCGAAGGCCTGCTCGGCCTGGTCGTAAACCTTCTGCTCCATGAAGGTCTCGCCAACGCCGAAATCGGCCTCGACCGCTTGCGGCGTCTTGCTGTAGCGGTTCAGGACCGTGGTGAACTCGGCGCGGGCCAGGTCGTAGCGCTTGGCCCGGAAGTAGTTTCGACCGAGCAATAGCTGGACGCGGGCCTTCTCGACATCGTCAATTTCCTTGATTTCCGCGTTCTTGATGATCCACGCCCGCAAGGTGTCCTCGACGCGCGTGTGGTTCTCCTCGCCGCCGGCGGCGATGTGCGATTCGCAGACGAACACGAGCAAATCGACCGGCACCTCCGCGCGGTGTTCGTCGAACAGTTTCTTGTTGGCGAGGTAGGTTTCGAAGGCCAGCTTCTGATCGCCGAGCCGAAGCTGCAACGCGGCCGACAGAAGCGGGGCGATCGGGCTCTTCTCGTCGATGACCGCGCCGCCCGCGGCGCCGAGCCGCGTGTAGGCTTGCGTCAGCAGTTCGCGGCCGCTCTTTTTGCGGCCCTCGTCGAGGCTGGAGAAGTTGGCGAGCATGCCGCTGATCATGGTTGCCGCGGCCAGATAGTCTTTTCGCCCCATCGCGGCCTGCGCGTAGGGAGCGAGCATGTCGAAGTCGGTCCCGTCGCCGGCGCCGAATTGCGAAGCCTCGCTCAACGCCAGCAGCCGTTTCATCGGCGGCATCTTGGCGGCCGCGTCGTCGAGTTCGAGCAAGGCGGCCTGCGCGATCATCGAAGCGCGCATGACCTTCAAATCGCGGACGAGCGTGAACAGTTTCCGCTTGTCGGCCGGTGTCGCCTTCATGTCGGCCCGGTAGGTCGAGACCCAGTTGGCGAGCGTCGGGTAATCGCCATCGGGGCTGGCCGCGCCAAAGGCGCGGTCGCGAACCTTGTCGGCGGCCGGCAGCAGCAATCGGGCGGCGCCGTCGATGTCGTTCAACTTGATCAGGAAATCCGATCGGGCCGCCACAAAGCTGAAATGGTAGCTGGAATCCTTGGCCACCAGCGTATCGAGGAATTTCGGTTTTTCCGTGTCGGGCAACAGCGCAACCAGCCGGAAGGCGCATTGCTGGAATTCGTGGGAATCCGGGTTGCCGGTGAGGGCTTTGCCCCAGCATTCTTTGGCCTCGACCTTCAACCCAAGGGCGGTCAGCGTATCGCCCATGCCCGACGCATAGTTGTTGTCGTAGCCGAACTTGTCGAACATCTTCTTGGCATAGGCCCACGTCTGCTGGGCCAGTTGCACGTCCTTGAAATGGGCGGCGATGATCATCAGCCGGCGCGGGTTGTCGGTGTTGGAGCCGGTCGGCTCCAGTCTCAAGATGATCGGGGAAACCTCGCGGTAGAATTCCGGCTTGGCGTGGTCGGTGGCGGCCGTGAGGAACGAGGTTGCGGCATCCAGCGACTTGGGCATGCGGGCCGCCCATGCCTTGCTGACGGTGATGCAATTGAGCCGTTCATTGCCTGGGGAATAATGCCGCATGTAATACTGCTGCTGGTAGAGCAGGCTGTCCGCGACGTCGTCGGGATAGGCGGCGACTTTGGCGGGATCGAGAAGCTTGCCTCTCGCCGCGGCCGTCTGGCCCGACCACGGATTCTGGGCACTCGTTGCTTCGTAGGCCATCCATTCGGCGTTGACCGGCTCCTTGTCCGATTTCGCCAGTTCTGCCTGCACGAACTGCGCCCGCTTGGCGAGTTCCTTGTTGGCCAGGCGGCCTTGAGCCCAGCCGGCCAGCGTGCCGCGATAGGTGCCCATCCACGGGAACTTGCGTCGAGCCGCCAGCATCTGGGCGACCTCGGCATTGAATTCGGCGTCGTTGGCCGCGGAGTCCAGAAGCCAGTTCATGGCGCCGGCGAGATGCCCGTCGTTGGCGGGGAACTGGTAGGCGAGTTCGCGGGCCACCACCTTGGCGGCGACGGGGTTGGCCGCCCGGTCGCGGAGCAGTTCCAACCCCAACGAGTAGCGTAACGGCGCCGCGTTTGCCGGGGTGCTCTTGGCGATGGCGGCGCGGAGCGTTTGCTCGGCCAGGGCCAGGCGGGCCGCCTTGACGTTCTTGTCCGCTTCGCCGCCGAAGAGCTGCACGTACAGCGAATGGGCGCTATGGGGGCGCGGTTCGACCGCAATCACTTGGGCCAGGATTTGCTCTGCCCGCGCGGGGTTTTTGACATTGTTGTGGACCCAGGCCAGGCGGGTCAGGGCGGCGAAGCGGTCAATACGATCGGGGAACTTGGCCAGGTATTCGTTGACGACCGGCTCGAACACCGCCGGAGTCGGGTTGGTCTGAACGAGTTCCTCGATGAGCCGCATATAGATGTCCGGCCGGGGCGGGAGACCGGGAACGGCAATCGTCTTTCGCCATCCCTCGACCGCATTGGTTCGTTGCCCAAGACGGCTATAATTCTCGGCCATGCGATAAAGCAATTGCTGCATCAGTTGCGGCGTCGGCGGCGGGCTCTTGGCCAGCAACTTCGTCGCCACCAGATTCGCCTTGGCCCAGGCGCTTTGTCGTTCGTAGGCGTCGACGGCGCTCCAGCCAGCGGCCAGCGAGTGATTGCCGGCGGGAAGTTTATCGAGCATTTCCTCGCCGAGCGCGGCCGCCTTCTTCATCGAGTCGGCGCTGTTGATCGCGTAATAGAGTCCAATCGCGCCACGCCCGGCGCGGGGCCCGTCGGCCGCGGCGCCTAGCCGTGTCCAATGCGATTCCAATATGGCCGCCGTGCCGGGCACGTCGTTGGATCGCCGAAGCAGCACGGCCAGCCAGCGCTCGATGTCGGCGGATGCCGGGTCGGCCGGATTCCGGGTCAGGAACTGACGGCCCGTCGCGATGAGTTCCTTGTTGCGGCCGGTCGTTTGCAGGCCGTCGATGAGCTTGAGCATCACGTCTTTGTGACGGGGATGGGTGACGTGCTGCGCAACGAACGTCTGGGCATGCCGGACCAGGCCGAAGGGACGGCCGTTGTCGTAGTAGACGTCGATGAGCTTGAGCAAGAGCTCGGCGCCTTCTTTGCTGGCAGTGCTCTTCTTCGCCAGATCGGCCTCGATGACGGCCGCCTGTTTGCTGACCGGATCGAGATCCTGCTCGTTGCTGGGGATCTTGTCCTTGGGATCGACCTTGTTCGGCGCCTGGGCCAGAACAGCGCCAATCAGGGAGAGGAGCAGGGCCGACATGAGGAATTTGCGTTTCAGCATATGGCAAACCGGGTGAAGTAGTAAAACCAAAACCATTCTTAGCGTCGCATTCAGTGCAACCGAGGCAACCATCTCGTTCCCACGCTCTGCGTGGGAATGCGTTCCACGACGCTCTGCGTCGCGGACCTTAGTTGAGGTAAGCGCCGAACAGCCAGCAAGAGCACCCGCCCGCGATGTTCCGCGACGCAGAGCGTCGTGGAACGCATTCCCACGCAGAGCGTGGGAACGAGATGGTTGCTTCTTGCTGCTAATGCCCCGCCTTGCGGAGGGCCTCGGAAATCTTCTTCGCGTCCGCCGCCAAGGCGCTTTCGGGGAAGTCCGCGATCAGCTGGTCGAACTGCTTGCGGGCGTCCCCTTTCTTTTCCAGGCGATAGAGGCATCGGCCGTAGTTGAACAGAATCACGTCCAGGAACTTGGCGTCCGGCTGGGCGCGAAGGACCGATTCGAATACGTCGATGGCGCGGGCGTAGTCCTTCTGGACGTAGTAGTAGTTGGCCATCTTGGAGACCGCTTCGCCGACACGGCCGCTGTCCGGGAACTTGTCGAACACCTTCTTGTATTCCTGGAACGACTGGTCGAACAACTGGGCCGACCCCGCGGGATCAGCGGTCGCTTTCGCCATGTCCTCGTAGCACTCGGCGATGCCGTACTGCGCCTCGCCGCGAAGCGGGCTCTTGTCCAGACGCAGCACGCTGGTGTAGATGCCGATGGCCCGCTGGAGCTGGTTCTGCTTGCGGGCCACTTGTGCGAGCGAGATCAACGCCGCATCGACGAATTCGCTGTTGGGGAATTCGCGTTGCAGGCGCTGGCTCATCGCCGCGGCCAAATCGAGCTTGTCCATCTCGAAGTAGATCTTCCAGAGCTGGACGTAGGTTTCTTCCAGCGTACGGCCGCCGAGCTTGGTTGCTTCGCCGCTGATTTCCTCACACAGCGCCATGGCTTGCTGATACTTCTGATCGGCGTGCTGTTTCAGGCCGAATTCCTTGTAGCGGTTGCCGATGTTGGTCAAGGCGCTGGCCGTCTTGAGCTGGGTGCGGACGCGCAAGTCCTGGTCGGAAATCTGCGTCTGCGACACGCGCACGCTGCCGAGGCTGCCTTCCACCGCGCGCGCCTTGAAAACCACCGTGCGCGATTCGCCGGTCGCGTTCTTGGCATCGATGTAAGTGAAGACGATCAGGTCGTTCGGCATCGCTTGCAACGCCTGATCGGCCGGGTTGACCTTCTCGGATTTCTCCAGAAACACCACGGCGCGGAACACGCCGGAATGGATCGTGCCGTCATCTTCGATCGGCTTCGGTTCAACCTTCGGAGGCATGTCCTTCTTGGGAGTCTCGGCCTTGGGATCTTCGGCCTTCTTGGGTGTGGGCGAATCAGTTTTGGGCTCATCGCCCTTCTTTTCTTCTTCCTTCTTCGGCGTGGGCGTGGGCGAGTCGGCCTTGGGATCCGTTGCGTCTTTCTTTTCTTCCTTTGGATCCTTTGGAATGTCGATCGGAATCGGCGTCGATTCGACCACCTGCTTGACGATCTTGGCCTCGGTGAGGATCACATCGACTTTGTCGATCTTCTTGAATCGGTCCAGTTTGGTCGGGTCGACCTTTCCGGTGGTACCCGGCGTTGTCGGAACCATGGTTTCGGCCGCGATCTCTTCCGGCGTCTTTTCCCGGTAGACTTCGACGGTCGCCTTGAGAATGTCGGCGCCATCCGTCAAATCCCAGTCGGCGTCGACCACTTGGAGGTTGATCCCTCGGCCGAGAACAACACCCGCCAGAGTTTCCGAGTAGGCGCCGTCCATGATGGCCGCGGTGGCCGTCCCAACCACGTCGATTTCCTTGACGACGAGCCGTTCCTTGTTTCCCGTCGCGGTATGCACGTCGAGGTAGGAAATCTTGACCTTGTCGCCCCCGCGAATTTCGAGGCGTCCGTTGTTGGGTCTCGGCTTGCCCAATGCGGTTGGGATGGAGCCGATGACGACCCGGACGTTTCGGCCGATCGCGTGGCACTCGACCGTTTCGACGTCGCCGCTGGTGGACTCGACGCGGACGGGCACGGTCTTGCCGGGTTCCAGCGCGGCGAGGTCGGCGTCGTCGACGCGGACAAACAGGCGCTTGCCCGCTTCGAGGATCTCGGCCGTCGCGGTTGCTTTCGGGCCTTCCGCTTTGGGGTCGGGCGGCGGCAGCGCGGTGCCGACGCGCTCGAGCGCCGTGATGGCGCGGCTGTAATGGCCCTGCTCGAAGTGGCCGCGGCCGATGTAGTAAAAGGCCTGGTTGACTTGCGGACTGACCGGGAATTTCTCAATCACGTCGCGCATGAACTTGAAGCATTTGCCGAAGTTCCGGCTCTCGAAATAGCAAACGCCGATCTTGAGCATGGCTTCGGCTCGCTGTTCTTCGCTGCCGTTCTCCTCGATGGCGGCCGATTCGAAATGCGTGCGGGCCCGGTCAAAGGCCCGTTCCTTCGCGAGCAGGTAGTTGCCGAGTTTGAGGTGGGCGTCGAAGCGCACTTTGCTGCGAGGATAGCGCTCGATCACCGACTGCCAAACCTCGACCGCCTTGGTGGGCTCGTTGGCTTCGAGGCGTGCGTCGCCGGCTTCGATGAGCTTGCGAGCTGTACGATCCTCGACCAGTGAGCCGCGTTCACTTGCGGGGCCTTTGTCCTTGTCTTTCGTGTCCCTGGCGGGCTGTCCGAGCGCGAGGCGCGGCAGGGAGTCGCTGGAAACCACCGCGATCGCGACAAGGCCGAACGCAACGAGAACGAATCCGAGTGATCGGGCAGTGCTGAGAATTTTCATGAACGGCTCGGCTGCGGGAAAGAACCGGGTTACTGCTTGGACGGTAAATCGAAAGCTGCTACCGGCATTGATCAATTCTGGCAGAGGGCGAGGGCGGGGATTTCTGAGCAGGATGAATCCTGCCGTGGAGGGACGAAACCCCAAATCAACAGAAGCTCACGACTGTCTAATATGGCGACGCGCCGGGAAGATTGCAAGCGTCAAATTGATTTTTTGTGAGTGACCGGGAAGTGACCAGCAGCTGAGCGGCTCTTGTGATGTCGCCTTGCGAACCGGAGATTCATGGGATCTATACGGCCTATAAGACGTATGGGTCCCATGAAGGGCTTACCATGAAATCAAGCTTCATTCTGCACGGGGATCAAAGCCCGTAGCAGCCATTGAAGCCCATTTTTCCGCCAAATCCACCGCGAGCTCCACCGAATCCACCGCCAATCCCTTGGAAACCACCGATTCCACCGCCAAAGCCTTGGAATCCGCCAATGCCGCCACCAAAGCCCTGGAATCCACCGAATCCGCCGCCGAATCCCTGGAATCCACCGCCACCAAATCCGCCGATGGCCCCGCCAAAGCCGACTGCACCGCCGCCCTGCAACCCCTGAAATCCACGTCCGCCTCCTTGGAAGCCCTGGAATCCGCCACCTTGGAACCCCTGAAAGCCACCGCCTTGGAATCCCTGGAAGCTGCCACCTTGGAAGCTGCCGCCTTGGAATCCCTGGAATCCACCACCTTGGAATCCCTGGAACCCGCCACCGCCTTGGAATCCCTGGAATCCGCCACCTTGGAACCCGCCGCCACCTTGGAATC
>Ga0206992_1188_pt1 | contig 12485 bp, 18 predicted proteins | sample Alteio_BWMinCont_6_FD_153267 | JGI IMG/M metagenome (GOLD analysis project Ga0206992, IMG submission 153267) | Enriched cells from forest soil in Barre Woods Harvard Forest LTER site, Petersham, Massachusetts, United States -... | ecosystem: Environmental > Terrestrial > Soil > Temperate forest >... | reverse complement strand
TGACACTATAGTTAAAGCGACGCCCCAGTTGTGATGGTAACGTCTCCGGCGAAACGTCGAACCCCGCCAAAACCCGAATTATCTTGGGTCTAATGAGGTCTGCCGCCCGCTCGATCTGCCGTATCCTAGCGAATCTCTGTCGCCTGTCAACCGTCAGTTGACTCCTGCTCTTGTGTCCCGCCATTGACGTGCGTGTAGAGCGCGTCGTCGCTCCTTAGGCAGTCCTGGCCAGCGTTCTACGCTGAGCAGGTGCTTTTTATATTTATGATTCAGCATCGCAAGAAAAACTATCTCCGAAGCTGCCGTGTAGAACTCGGTCTGTACCAAAGGCATTTGGGACTCCTTCTCGGAGCATCGAGATCGCGGGTGTCGAAACTGGAGAATGGCCTGGCCGATCCGACCGTCTATGAGTGCGTCGTATTTCGATTGTTGTTTCATTGCAACTTCGATGATCTGTGGCCGCGCACGACCGAAAGCTATGTGCTGCGGGCTGATGCACTGGTGCGTCGTCTCATGGAAAGGTTGGAGCGAGTCAAAGTAATGAATGAGTACGGCTGGCGCCGCGCATCGCTGATCCTGCGGAGATTGGAGACCCTTCTCTATAACCTTCCGCCGGAAGAGTGAAACCATGAAGACCCGAAGCCTTCTCTCCATCACTGCCAGCAATGACCGCATCGGCTTTGCCTTCTTCGAGGACAAGCGACTTGTCGAATATGGATCGAGAAAAATCGGTAGCGTCCGGCAGCCCACCTATTCTCAAACTCTCATCAAGCGTATTCATGCGCTAGCGCGGAGATTCGAACCGCATATTGGTGTACTCCCGGCCTTCGAGGATCGACATCTTGACCACGTCCGATGGCGCGTATCGCGGGTGGCGAAACTCATCCTGGCCGACGCCAAGACGAGCATGGTTGAGTGTGCGGATGCGACCGTCCGCGAGCATTTCGAACGAACCCTCAATACGAAACGACCCACGCGCCACCGAATCATGGCTGCACTTGCCTTGATGTTCCCAACGCTTGAAGTTGTCCTACCGAAGCCCCGCCGCACGTGGGAGGGGCAGCCCTACTGGGCGCCCATGTTTGATGCCGTCGCCCGCGCCGTCGTGTGGCTTGAAACCAACCATGAATAGTCGCAACAGGTATTGGACAACCCGTCAGATGTGTCTTGCCGGTTTTGTCTTTGCGCGGGGCTGCAGTCTCGTCAACGTGTTGGCCGATCCGCGTGGCGTCGTCTTCACGTTCGTTAATGATCTTCAGTGCCGAAAGTCTGTCGGTGAGTTTACCAGTGGCCCGGCGCATATTGATGCCCGCCTATATGCCTACGCCCTGCAACTGCTGGAAACGCAAGCGACTGACGTCTTAATGGAATTTCAAAATGGAGAGAACTGACTTCAAAGAGAGAACGGTTCTCAAGACACCCTATATTGGAGGGGAGCCGATAAAGGGCACGTTGGTTGAAACCATCTACCGGCCGGACAAGGCCGAGACGATGTTTGCCATTTGGAATGGCACGAGCGTTCGGTACGAAAAGTCCTTTCCCGCACGAGACAATGAAGCCCTGGTTCCCTATCACGCCAGCAACAGTTTGGTCCGGAATCGAATCCTTCTGCTTCCCTCAGCGGCGGAGGAATACGGCACAAAGGATTCTCTGGTTGCTGATATCCGAAGGTTCATCCATCGCTACGTTTCAATGGGTGGCCTCTTTGAAACGATCTCGGCGAACTACGTACTTTTGACCTGGCTGTACGACAGCTTCGGCACAATTCCGTATTTGCGCGTGCGCGGTGATTTCGGCAGCGGGAAAACAAGATTCCTGAGTGTGATTGGTTCTCTCTGCTTCCGGTCGATCTTTGCCAGCGGTGCATCGACGGTATCGCCACTGTTTCACCTGACACATGCCATCAAGGGAAGCCTCGTCATTGATGAGGCTGATTTCAGAAATTCGGACATGAGTTCAGCCCTCACGAAGATTCTGAACAACGGAAACTCAAAAGGGTTCCCCGTCCTGCGCAGTGAGCAGGTAGGCAAAGGCAAGGAATTCAACCCCGTCGCCTTCGACGTATTTGGGCCAAAGATCATTGCCACGCGGGGCTACTACCAAGACGCCGCTCTAGAATCACGCATGATCTCCGAAGACATGGGCCGCAACCGTCCTCGTGCGGATATCCCATTACACCTTCCGGAATCCTTCTCTCTCGAAGCGGAGCTGCTGCGGAATAAGCTCTTGATGTTTCGCTTCAAGAATCTAAAACGGAACGCTATCACCCAAGTCACCGAAGGCCAGCTCGAACCCCGCATCAATCAGATTTTCGCTCCTCTTCTCAGCCTGATCGACAACGATTCCGAACGAAGCGACATCATGGATCTCATCCGTGAATACAGTCATGAACTCTCCTTGGATCGGAGCGCCCATATCGAGGGGCACATCATCGAGGTCATCAAGGAACTCTGGACGGGCGAGGCCCTACCGCTTCGGGCAATCACCGACAAATTGAATGAAAAGTATCGAGCGGACTTCCAGGAGTCTGTCACAGGCAAGCGAGTCGGGTTCTCAGTTCGAAAACTTCTGAACATTCGTACCCGAAAGCGGGGAGGAGTGTTTGAAATCCTGCCGACCGAACAGGATCGGCTGGCGCTCCTGTTTCGGCGGTTCGGCCTGGAAGAAGCAGGAGCCAGCCCATGACATTATGACTTCAGGACACTGGGATGGGTGTCGGAAGCGCGTAGGATATGGCGCGTCCATAGCTCAGTGATCGACACCATTGAGTCTTCCGGCATCCTTTCCAATGTCTTAATGTCATGAAGTCTTGAGATCGGAGAATTCACGCACTCTTTCTTTGAAGTACCTTCCGCACCGCTTTGAACAGTTCCTCCAAATCTATTGGCTTTTCGAACACAGCGACGGCTCCGAAGTGCGTAGCTGCATCGAGTAGATTTCCGAAGGTGCCAGACATTGCGATGACAGGAATGCTGGGGAACTCCCGATGAAGCTGCTGGATCATCTCAAGGCCTTCGACTTCCGGCATGACCAGGTCGGTAATCACAAGGTCGACCGTGGTTTCCCGGCACGTCTTCAAGGCTTGCCGACCGTCAGCCGCCACTAAGACATTGCAGTCGATCTTGAAAAAGCTCTCCCGCAACAGTTCGCGGATCGCCACTTCATCATCGACAATTAGAATTGTGGCTTTCCCATTCGACATCAATATTCCTTGCAAAGGCGATGTACGAAGTGCCACCAGGCTTTGGCGTTCTACACGCCACTTCAACCTATCGCCTGAAATGCCGCTCAATCCAGTCGGATAGAGAATCGATCTGACTGATGGTGATCACGAGTCCGAGCAGAACCGCGACGGCAATGCCCTTAAGCAGCGACATCTTTTATGAAACCGTCGTGAGGGCAGCGACGAATTCCGGCATTGTGAATGGCTTCGGTAAAACATGGATGCCTTGCTCCCGTATCCACTGATATTCAGGACTCGATTTCTGCTCGGCGGTCATCACTAAGATATGTTTCCGGTCGATCAATTGTTCGTCCAACGAAACACGAATGAGATCGGCTCCATTAAAGCCCTCCATCATGAGGTCAGTAATCAGGATGTCATACGCTTGATGACGAATGAGATCCAATCCCTTGGCTGCACTAAATACGGCGTCGACCGGTCCTTCATTCCTGGAGAGGAGAGCCGAGACAATTCTCATAAAGAACACATCATCCTCGACGAGCAAGATTCGCAACGGCACTATTTCCCTAGGACTTATTCCGATTTCTAATCGATTCCCGACACTACTAGACAACGCCATTATCCTATAACACCTTGAACAACTATAACATCGAGGGGCTCAGGTAAGGTCCACGTGGCAGGAGAGTTAGGCGGCAGTTCCGCGGTCAATGTTCACGGTGATCGTAACGTTCAACACGAGATTGAGAATCAGTCTGCGACACCGGTCGCAGTCTTTCAAATGCGCCAGTTCTTCATCCGTCGGCTCATTCTTGCGGGTGGCGATATCGATGATACGTCGCTCTTCCAGGTGCTCCATTAGCTCAAACGTCTCCCGAAGATCCCAGAATGGGAGTTGGGTGATTTAGGCGCGAAGTCGAGGGACCATGAGCAAACTAATTGCCAAAGAGGGCGAGCGTGATTTCAATGGCTTACGCCGATGAGGTTTAAGCATTATTCCTAGGATGGTGGATTTGCGGGTTCGCTTGGTGGTCACGGGTTACCACCAAGAATGACAATTTTCATGGCGCCGTTTGACCGTCAACTTGCTTTGTCTAATGCGTCGCCTTCAAGTTCTTCTACCCTGTCTACCAACAGGCTCAGTTTGAGCACGTGCTGACAAAGCTCGCAGGCAGCGAGATGTAGCCTTTCGTCAGGTGACAAGATTGCTGTCGATCGAATGCAATCCCAAATCCGTCTCGGTCGAAGATGATGGATCAAAGTAGTTCCTCAAACTCTCAAAAGATCTAGTCCAATAGGCACGTTGAGGACCATCACCGTCCGCATGATGCTTTTGAAGAACCTTGCACTTTGTTATGCGCGTCAAGCAGGAAATTGAATCAGGGCGAGAAGCCTGGTGTCGGGGACGATGTTAGGCTACGGGCGGCTCAACCATCTTCAGTTCAAAACCGAAGAACGTATCGGACACGCCATCCTCGAACTCGACGATGTAACGATAGACACCGCCTGAGTTGTAGAGATCACGGATGACGCCGATCTTGCTCAAGTACCTCTCCGCGACGGGACCGATCACGCGAACTCGATTGTCCGGTTCAAATATTCGTTGCCGGAGCGTGTCTGACATCGAATCGGCTCCCCTCTGGCCAAGATAATATCTATCTCACTCAGCGGAAGTCTACAGACGACCGAACGAATTTTGAATAAATCGTGACTGGTATTTGGATACCACCATGCTTCGTGATCAACCAGCCTGACCGAACTGCTTCACAATATTCGTAATCAGATCGAGGGTCTTCTGATCGGCGAGGGCGACAATCGCGAGTAGTTCCTGGATTCGCTCGTGACGCAAAGCAGTCTTCGGCGGGAAGAGATCGCGGACCTCGACTTTAAGACCCTTCGCTATCTTATCGACATTCTCCAAGGTCACGTTTCGCTGGCCCCGTTCAAACTCCGCAACCAGGCGATAGTGGAGATGCGCTTTCTCGGCGAGTGCCTCAATCGACCATTGCCGAGCCTTCCTAAGTGCACGGCATTGTTCTCCCGCTATCTGCAAAATGGTCTTCATCGGCCCGCCTTCCTATGGGCCGGTACATATATGGCATAAGCCGTCTACCCAACAGACACTCTAAGGGGCTATTACATTTGAAAACGAGTCCCTATGTGTTCTATTATGAGCCGCCCTTCACCCATTCACGAGCTAGTGACCTATGAACACAATTGTTGAAAACGATCGCCACCGCATTTCGCGCGGTTCCGGCCGAGGAATCATCGATTCCGCGCTCAACAGTCTGACGGGTGTTCAGGACCCCGTCCGCATCTCCATCTACGACAAGAAAACAAGACAAACTGGCATTGGGATAGCGCGCTCGGAGCAGGATGCACAGAATCGAGCCTGGACGGATCTCAATTCCAAGAACAACCGATAAAAGCAGGAGGCAGAAAACCCATGAAGAGATTCGTTCAATGCCTGATCGTAATGATTGCCGTGCTTCTGATGTCGCTGTCTTCCGCTCGTGCTGCTGACTGGAAGACCGAGCTCGAAGCCAAGCTCAAAGAAGCGTTTCCCCTGACCAAAGTCTCGAAGCTCAATATCGACTTAGTTACGCAACCCGGAGCCGTATTTCTGATCCAAAAGGATGGGCTCATGGGGGATGTCGGATCGAAGTCGATGCTCCCGCCCGTTAAAGTTCAGGATGGCGCGGTTAAACAGCCGGGTGGCATGACTGCCATCGCGATCAGCGCTTCAAAAACGGTCTACCATTTCAAGGCCGGCGAGCGCCTTTACCTTACCGACATCAAGGTCGGGGACGATAAGATCGTCTATTCGTTCCTGTCTGCGGACTCGTACAGCATTGACGTCCGAGGCTCAAGCCAACAGGAACACTATCGCGGTGAGATCGAATTCGACTATCCCAAGTCCGCTCTGCCATCAGCCGATGTTGCCAAGCTCCAAAAAGATTTCGAGACGGTTGTTCTTGGCCAGGCCAAGGCGACCGAGGTTCAGACGAAGACCGTGAGTCTAGGTCAGACCATGGCTGAAGTTGAAGCCATCCTCGGCAAACCGGACACCAAGGTAAACCTCGGCACGAAGGTGACCTACATCTACAAAACCATGAAGGTCATCTTTACCGATGGCAAGGTGACCGACGTGCAATAACAGTCTTTGAAATCGTTGGCGTGATCGCACTCGACGCGAGTACAATCGCCGACCAATTGGGCCATGTTCTTTTGAGCTCATGAAGAGAGAAACCGGATACGCGGGAGGCTGTGTCCGGTTTTTCTTTTTCATTTAACCCCCGTGAAGAGAGGGGAGAATTCATTTCACCCACCTGAAGACCACCACCACGTCTCTATCTTCATGCTTCGCAAAGGAATAATCATTCGCTGATTTGCCTGCGTTACCGCAGGCTCAAGATATTTCTCGCGACCGGCGTTAGCGGTTCTGTCGCGACTCCGCGCAGCATTGCGCTTCGGGTCTCCGATTTCATCTCCGACCGAAATATCTTGAGCCTGCGCTGACGCCCCTCGCCCTCTTCGTGGGGCTCGGCTTCGCTTCGCTTCGGGCAAATCAGCGAATGAGAAGCAGAGACGTGGTGGTGGTGAAATGCGGGGAATGGGAAAATGACTTCATGTCTGGTTGTCGGCTTCCTGCGGTTAGCAGTATCCGCTCAAGACTGGGACTCTTGTTGACCGTTGACTCGGTCAATGAAGCCGCCCACCTGCCCATGCCTGGTGACTGAACCCCTTGCGGATTACATTTCTGTACGCAGAATCTGGCCGATATAATTTCTGCTATGGCCGTGTTGAAACTGATCGAAATTAAGTCGCACCACTTTTTATGGCGTTGCGAGGACTGTGGTTGGGAGTCTGAGACCGTGAAAGAGAAGCCACCTAATCCGCCGACACATCATTGCAGGAAGGACCCGAAGCCGTCGTTTGACGCTGACTCCGAGCTATCGTTCGATCCGAGCGATTTATAGGCGACGCAGTACCGGCCGTTTCATTTCCTGCCTTCCAACTTCGCAACTGTGTCGGAGAACTTGTAGCGCTCCAGCAATGGTCTGGTCCGACCGGAAATGTTGACGCCCCATTCAGGTTTGCTCTTCTTACCTTCGTATCGGTGGTCTTTCAGGAGTGTGTCCGGGGTATTCCAATCCATGCTTGGGATGAGGAACAGTGAAGGTTCTTTTGCTTCGTCAAAGAGGACCAGGGCCAACAGGCGTTGCGGCGTCAGGGCCATCTTGTCTTTCGAAGAAAATACGTAGGCGTTGCGCGTTGATTTGACCTGGATTTCGTAAAAGTGCCCGGACTGACTGCGGACGACGAAATCAATCCCGCGATCATCAACTTCGCTGGAATAGACTTCGAAGCCGTGCATCGTGAATTCCATTTTCACGAAGTACTCGGCATATCTGCCGATCTGCTGGTTGTTGAGGCCCTGCCACGAATAGCGTCCCATGGCCTCAACTGTAGTTCGTTTCCAAATGTTCGGCAAGGCGGGGCACGATCGAAGAACTCAAGAGGAGTTGATGAACTAGGCCGCGTGTCCCCCTCGTTCCAGCAAAATCGGCGGCGGTTCACGTGGCGCTTCACTGTCTTCCCATTGTAGCGGCCCCGCGCGCCTCACCGTGTAAAGCCCACAAGGGGCACGCTCGCTCTGCTCGCTTTGACACGGCCAAGGACTCCGGCCGCTTACCTCTGAATTGCAGTGAAGCACCACTGTGACGGGAACGTCGTCGAGCCCCGTGTAATTCAAGCCTTCATCAAAACATGAGCTACAAAGAAGACATGCCAGTCTGGCTGGCGAAAGTTCTCACGGACATGAAGTCCGGCGAGAACGAGCAGGGGTGGGTGACGCGAATTGTTCCCATCATCATGGGACAGTTGGCGAAGTCCTACGCCAACGGCCAAAGGGACTGTGCCAAGTGTAATCCCCGCGAACACCGCGTGCAGGAAGTTCCAGCCCGCTAGCTTCAAACAAGCCCCGTCGAAAGACGGGGCTTGTTTGGTGTTCGCTCGGGCTCGACGAGAACCGCCGCCGCCTGTCGAAGGCGATCCACAGGCTCGTTCCAGGGGGACACGCGGGAGAATGGGTGGGCGTATAATTGCGCAGATTCAGGCGAAGAAGAGGATCCGGTATGTCGGCGATACCTAACAAAATCGGGTTTGATAAAGCGGGCTACTTTTACGACATGGTCATGTCTTTCATGGTGGCAGTTGGCGGAATGCCGTCCATCTTTGAGCCTTCAAATCCGATGAAATTCAAAAGCGACAGCGTGATCAGCCTGAACGGCAAGGTTCACAAAGAACTTATTGTTGATCAGTACGCGCTCCATCAGCAGGCGGTCTGGCAGAACATCAATACAGTTGCGGTCGTCAACAACCTTACCTGTATGTTGGTGAATACGTCATTCGAGGCTGTGTCGCATTTCAACGATCACTCCCCGGAGTTTGAATTCTTCCGCCACGTGCGCAATGCCGCGTCGCACAAGAATCACTTCAACTTCCGCGCGACGGAGCCGAAACGGCCAACAGCATGGCGTGGAGCGAGCATTGATCACACCCTTAAAGGGCAGGGGAATCCGCTGTATGGACAAGTTTGTTTCGGTAACTTGATCGCTGCGGCTGACGCGATTCTATTGCTGTGGGACATCGAAAATGTGATCGGCCAGCAAACGAATTCCGCTGGTGTCAGTGTATCGCCCGGTCAAGTGTCGAGTACTTGTGAAAGTGTGCGGACGATGAACCATCTTCCGGGCAAGATCTATGAGTTTGGAGTAGACCTCACGAGCCGTCTGAATCGAGATATTCTCGTTTGTGTCGTGCCTGAACTATCCGTCGGAGAATGGACGCGGCAGGGATTGAACGATCTCCGGAATCTTCTGACGAGATCGGACCTCAATGCGAAGGTGTCGGCACGCGAATCGACATTGGTTACTCCGCTTGATAGGCAGATTCCGATCGTAATCTTTATTAACTCGAATCGGGCCCCTGCCGTCTTGATACCGGAAATTATTGCGCGGGAGCTTGCCCGAGCTGACATGCGCAGTTCCACCTGGCGAATACCCGTAACTACCGAAGCGACACCGGCGCCCGAACACCTCGAAGTGATCGAGAGCGCTGTTTCGGAGTTGGAGATAGACCGACGACTCCGGGAGCGCTGCATCGATGTCAGTCGGTATACCGAATTTCGGGCGACCTTTGATTTTGAGAACTTGAAAGCTGGGTACAACAACTTCCTGTCCTTCATAAGTCCCGAGGAAGTTCGAGAGACGTGCGCAGCGACCATGGTCGCGCGTGCCCTTATCACTTCTGCCGCTGACCAACAAGAGGCAGGCGCGATATTGAAGCTACTTCCAACACGAATCTCGACATTGGCAGAGAAGTACGTCGACATTCTTAAGTCCGCGTTAGTGGACTTGAATTTTGAAAGAGCGGTCTTAGAAATGGCGACGATGCGCGGAATTGAGCCCACTAAGGTGGCCTTCCCGGCGGTTACCTAGCCATGGCGCGCCAGCCTAAGGTCCGGCGGTTTCCCATTGTTTTTTGCTTCACTGTATTTCCATTATAGCGGTCACCTCGCCGTGTAAAGCCCGCTGTCGGGGCACGATCGATTCCCTCTCTTTGACACGGCAAGGACTGCCGACCGCTTGCCGCCGGGCTCGCAGTGAAGCAAACACTGCCTCGGAAGGTCGTCGAGTCCGAGCGTAATCATTCATTTTCAATTCATGACTTACTCAAAGGAAATCAGTCGCTGGCTCATGGCCATCGATCTGCCGTTCGGAGACCAGGAGCAGAGAGCGCTCGAACGTCAGATTGGCGATCGTCTGCTCGATTCCGATCAGATCGGACAGCCCGATTGTCCGAAGGACAATCTGTGCGATGCGCAGGAGCGCACTGAGCAGCCGAAGGCAAACTAGCCATTGAAAAGCCCGTCCTCACGGATGGGCTTTTCTGCTGTTTGCTCGGCTCGACGAAAAACCGCCGGATGATCTTGGAATCAGAGTGGTTTGCTCCAGGCAAGTTAGAATTGCGTATGTCGAAATCCGACCTATTCAACACCGGAGTCGCCCTAGTCCTAATCGCCATCAGCTACGCTGTGGGCGGTACAGGACTAGCACTTGTTTGCTTCTTTGTTGGGATAGTAATCATTGTCGTTGCCCGTTTGAAAAAAGAAGAGGGCAAAACTTCAGATGAAATCTGGAATAAGGTTGATGAACTCAATAGCGAAATAAGAGGGGCAGCCCTCGACAATAACGCGCAGAACGACCTGGATTGCGACGTCGTCATTAAGCATGTCACGAGCGATGCGATCGGAGAAACAGAATCAACACCGGATGCTTGGTTCTTCATTCTTACCAATCTCACCTTAATCAATCGAAGCCGTTCATCTGACACGATTACCTTCGCTTTGCAGATGCCAGTTGAGAGCGGCGGCGGGTTCGTTACGATCTCACCCCTAGCGGCGGCTCCTGACTTCCTTCCTTTAACATTTCAGGAAAAACGCCTCCTGACCTGCGTACAACTTCCGTCCGGTGTACCCGTGGACGGCTCTATATTGTTCCGGCTTCCGCGCGGACAAGTAATGAAGGGGAGGCTGCGGCGACCTGAAGGAGATATTTCTGAGGCAATGGCGAAACGGATTGCTGAATATGACCAGCCCGCAGTATCGATCGCCAAATTAATTGTTACGAGCGAATTCTCGGGGAAACGGCGCATATTCGATGCCCTGTCACTTCGCGATCTGACAACTACTTAGCCCCACCGATCCCATCGGTATCGAAATTGTGGCGGACTGCAGGTGACGGGCGAGGGACAGGACCTTTACTGTCCGGACTGCGGCGTAGCCTTTTGGGTACTGAAGCAAAAGAAAAATGAAAGCCGTATATCGGGGGAGTGACTGAGACATGCCAAGTTTCGGCGAAGGTGACATCATAATCAACAGCACCACGGCGGGCAGATTCAGCGTGAAGAATATGTTTGTCGGCTCGGCCATATTCCCCAGGCTCCATATCACGATTGGTTGCACGCTCAACGATACGCCGGATCGATCGAAGCCGCCGGCGTTCCCTGGACTACAGCTTGCCGACCTTCGCGGTGAGTTACAGCTCTCCGAAGGTGGCCATGCGATTGGCCGAGTCGAATGGGCGCGCGAGCAATATCGCGTTACTGGAAACGCCTACGAACATCAGCTTGAAATGTCGTGTGATCTCGATCAAGCAAGGATGGAAGCGATCGAGCGCTGGCGAAACGGGAAGGAGCCAGTCTTTTATCTGCAATTGTGGCCGACCCTTGTGGGCACGGATGGCCTGTACAATCAGGCCCAGTCGCGAACCATTCGGGCGTCAGTGCCGCGAGATTTGTGGTTGGACGTTCTATCACGATTGCAAAATAATCGCTGGATGCTCGTAGAAATCGAGGTGTCCGCTGGAAAAGGCGAAATCGCACGAGCCGCTGCCGAACAAGTAGACGAGGCCTGGAAGAAGATCGATCAAGGCGAATTCGATTCGGCGGTCATGTGTTGCCGGAAAGCCATGGATGCGATCGACCGGCTTATGCCGAAAGGCGACGGCGATCAGAAGGCAGAGCCCATGCGAAAACTCCTTGAAGAAGGAATCAGCGAGAAGCGCGGGGAACATTATGCCGGGATGCTTTCAAAACTTCGACGGCTGGCTGCCCACGCCGCCCACGAGTTCGACAACCTTCCCTTTTCGCGTGCTGAAGCTCGTCTGATCGCAAGTACCACGGCAAATTTTATCGCCCTCATCGGAAGTGCCGAAGAGAGTCCCCGAAAGCAATAAGCAACTGCCTTAGTGATTACCGATGTTGGTATTTATTGATGAATCAGGTGACTCCGGTCCTCGTCAAAAGAAGGCTGCCTCAAAGTTCTTTTTCGTGACTGCGGTCTTATTCGAGGACAACGAGGAAGCAATTGCGTGCGATGAACGGATCGATCGGCTCCGGCGGGAAATGGGGCTGCATGAACGCTTTGAATTTCATTTCAACGGATGCAAGAGCCAGTTCAGGGAAGCCTTCCTGGACGCCGTGAGTTCCTGTCAATTCTTTTACCACACCTTCGGTTTGGAGAAGAGTCGACTGACGATGGACGGCCTCTCTGACAAGACTTCCTTTTATAAGTACGCGATCGGTTTGGTATTCGAGAACATAAAGCCGCATTTACACAACGCAAAGGTGCTTATTGATCAGACAGGCAACCCCAAGTTTCGCACCGAGCTAACGAAGTATCTGAAGCGGAAAATGAATGAGCCTGATTCCGAGCTACTGATCCGCAGCGTTGCCATGC
>Ga0206992_1187_pt1 | contig 12507 bp, 15 predicted proteins | sample Alteio_BWMinCont_6_FD_153267 | JGI IMG/M metagenome (GOLD analysis project Ga0206992, IMG submission 153267) | Enriched cells from forest soil in Barre Woods Harvard Forest LTER site, Petersham, Massachusetts, United States -... | ecosystem: Environmental > Terrestrial > Soil > Temperate forest >... | reverse complement strand
TTCTTCGCGATATTGCCGCACCAACTCGCGCAGCGCGTGCACCAGGTTGGGCTTCAAGTCCTCCAGCCGCTCATTGTTGGGGCCAAGCACATCAGGTCCCACAAGCGCCGCGGCATCCAGCCCGGCGCGGTTGTAGCCATTGCTGTAGCCGCCCTCTTTAGAGGGCGGGCCGTTTCGATGCGACACTTCGGCTCCATCCTGCTCCAAACCCTGTGGTCTGAAGGCCGCGGCTACAGCAGCACCGGCATTTCCGTCCGCCGGTGCAATCGCACCGGGAGTACCGCTCCAAGTTTCAGCTGTGGGGTACAGGTCCATTCGTCCTCGCAGTGCCACTGCCTTCAAAATCTACAGCCGCGTCGCGCACAGCTTCGTTTTCGCGCCACGCTTGAATCTGGTGCCACGAGCGGCGGCGCGACCGCGGAACTTGCCGCGGCTTGGGCGGCTCCGGAAACTCCACCGGCGGAAATCCCGCCGTGCCCAGCAACGAATTCATCAGTGCGCGATTCTCCGCCCGCAGGCGGCACACTTCGCCTTCCAGCAAGCCGACGTACTTCGTTTTCAAGATTTGTCGCAGCCAATTCGGCATTGGGCACCAGTAGCACAGGCACTCTTGCCTGTGCGGGTTAATCCCTGACTCGCGTTCAGCTGCACAGGCAAGAGTGCCTGTGCTACCCGCGGCGGCGCGGTAGCTTCGCTGGGCGAAATTGTCTACGCGCTTCGGATTCGAGGCGCTGGTAATGAATGGCGCGCGACGTTGCATCTTCCGCGCTGACTTGGCGCGCGATTTGTTCGCCTAGCGGCATGCCGGTGATGAATCGCGGTGGGGACGCGCTGAAGCGCGCCGCTACACCCGAAGCATGAGAGCCGGACGGGGCAAGCCCCGCCCCTACACCTGCATTCAGATTGGCTAGACGCCCGCCGGAGACCAAGCCGTAGCGGGCGGCGTCGGCGGCGTCATCGCCGTCCATTTTGCGAATGTCTTCGACGCGGTTGGTGTCGCGCACGAGCTGCGGCAAGCCTTCGATCAACTTCGCGCAATTCTCGGTGATCAGCCAGGAATCGCTTTCCAGCAACTGATACATCAACTGCCAGCCGCCGATGCGATCGTCGTCCGCAGCGCAGGGCCGCGGCAAGCCGTTGGCAACCAACACGTCGCCGAGTTGTTCAGCGATCGAGGCTTCCGCGGTGCGATGCGCGAATGCGTCAGGCGAAAGAAACACTTCGCTGATGCGTTCGCGGCCGCTGCGTTCGGCAATTCCTTGCGCCAGCATGCGCGGCGAAAGGCCGGCCTGCACAAATTCACGATACGTAACGATCCGCGATACGTGTTCCGAGCCTCGTGTTCCATGATCCGTGAGAGAGCTCGCGTTGCCGGCTTGCGAGTGTTCACGGGACACGGAACCCGGAACACGAGACACGCCCGGCACCGCGCAATGCCAATAGACCGCGCTGGGATGCTGAAATCCCCAGTCAATGGAAATCCAGCGCGGCCACCAGGGTTCAAGGCGTAACTCTTCCGGACGCGCGGTGTGGCGGCCGACGTCGAAGACATCGAAGTACTGGCCGGCGAAAACGTTCCAGTCGCCATCGAGAAACGCGCGCCGCAAATGCTCTGGGAGCGCTTCGAGCGTGCGGCGATATGCAGCGTCGTTCGCGTAAATCGGATTGTCGTCAAGCTTGGCGCGAATGAAATCATAGTTGGCTGCGTCGTACAGCTCCGGCCGCTCGAATCCCGGCGGCGGAACGTGATCGACCCACAACGCTTTAACCCACGCGTGCCCAATGTTGCCGGGGTTGCTCGCGCCGGCCATGCAAGCAAAACTGCCGGGAATGGGGCAGCGGTTGCGCGACGTTAGAAATTGCCACTGTTTCAGGGTGAAGTGTGTCAGCTCGTCGAGCCCTATGAACAGGAACTCCGCGCCTTGATACTGGTAGACGTCATTTTCGTTACGGCAGTAGCCGAACCGCGTGATCGAGCCGTTTTTCCAAGTAACGACATGCTTCGATTCGCTGTAACTCTTGTAGAGCTCCCGCGGCACATCGCGGCGAAAGTACGCGAGCAGCGAAGATTCCAGCTCAGGATACGTGCGCCGCAAGAGCAGCGTTTCCGCCCCGGGCAACGCTTGCGCCTGGAAAATCGCCTCGAACAGCAACGCCTTGGTCTTACCTGGACCGGCCGCACCGCCAAAGAGGCGGTATTTCGCGGAGCTGTCGTGAAATTGTTGCTGGCGAGGAAAGGGCCGATAGTAGTTGCTGAAGTCCACTTAGCGGTAGATCTTCGAGAAGCGGCTGCCCACGATCCACGCGGCCGCGGAAGCGAGCATGCCGGCCTTCACGCCGAGTCCGAGCGCGTGCCAGGAAGCCAGGAAGGCCCACACAAAGCCGGCCACCCCGACGACCTTCAATACGTAGTCGAGATAAACGGTGTTGATCAATTTTTCGACGAACGAGGGCTGCGTTACAAACACTCCGGTCATTGTTTCGCTCCTTGCGCCGCCCGCCTGGCGACGGCGCTGTCAATATCGAACACGATGTGCGGCGGCTCGTCGGCCATTGAGGCCGCGCTCTTGTAGCGCATCTCGGTGAGTTTCTCGACGGCGCGCTGCTTGATCTTTTCGTCTTCAGAGTTCAGCAACGCACGCCAAATCTCGAACAAATCCAAGCGCTGATGAATTTCGTCGACGAAATCCGCGGGATCGGCGGGCAGCGGTCCTTCGCCAGGGGAGTGTTTCGCCGCGGCGATTTCGCTTGGGACGCGCAGCTCATCCTCGAGGTTAGTCGAGACGCGCTGCACTTTTCCGTTCGTGCCGCGAGCCAGCTCAGCGTACGCTTGGCGGTCCGTGCCCGCGGCTGCGCAGGACGCAGCTGCAATCGCAACGGGTTTTCCGCTCTGGTCGTCAGAGCCAGCCTTGGGCGGCAGCGGCGAGTCGTCCGCTGCTTGAACGGACGAGTTAGCGTGGTCATGTCCGTTTACGCGGGATCCGGCGCGGGTTTCAGGGTTTGTATTTACAAACCCTGAACTTGGAGATGCCGCGCCGTCCGCCGCAGCAGCATGATTTGCGCTGCCGTTTACATGACCGTTAGCTTTCTTCGCAGCGTGGCTCCGCGTAGGCGAAGCCGAACTGCGCGTCCGGCGAACTTTTTCGGTGGAGGAGCCGCGCGTTTCTTCCGGCAGCGGCGCTGCTCCAGGCGTTGTTTCTTCCGCGCCGTTGGCTTTTTCCGTTCGCATGGTCAACTCCGCTGCTGTTTGGTTTCCTGGCAAGCTCGATTTGCTGCGTTGCGCTGCGCATCCGCGTTTTGCGGCGATCCGTGAACGCACAAGCCGAGCGCGGCGCCCTTCACCGCGTCTTCATGCCTGCGGCAGAACAACGAGCCGCACTGGCGCAACCGCATGCACGGAATCCAGACGTGGCGCTCCCATCCGGCGCGGACGTAAGCGACGCAGCGCGGTTTGCGGCTTGAAGGCATCCTGTTCTTGTCGCTTTCGCTTTGACGCTAAGCGGCCGCGGCGTTGCTCGAACCACCCGCGGCATAACGCTCGCGCGCCCAAAGAACCACGCAGTCGCACGGCACGTCCGCGAAGTCGCAGATCACTTCCAGGATTTCGGCGTCGTGCGGCGTGTCCGCACGGAGGAATCGTTGCGCCTTGGCTCTTTTGGGCGGCACGAAATCGGCGATTTCGACTTCATCGGGCGCAGGTTCGGCGTCCACGTACGCTTGTCCAAGCACAGCGCGCCACAGTTTCTGCTCCGGTGTCAGCATGCGTAACCTTGACTCCGCCCGGTCCGTGCAGGCTTCGCCCATCTCGCGGCTCTCGTAGGGGCACGGCATTGCCGTCTTCCGCGCAGTATTGGCTTCACACCAGCAACTTGGCGGTCAATCCGCTGCCGCCAGTGGACGACACAAACCGAATGCGCAGGAAGCGCGCTTGCACTCCGGTGACGGTGCGCGCTTCGCCGGTCACCGCGCTGCTGGCATCGATCTGCTGGTACTCCGCGTCGACATCGGCCATCGCTCCTTGCAGCACGATGCTTACCGCCGTCGGATTGCTGGCAAAAATTGTTTGCCAGCGGACTGCCGTGCCCACGTCGGGCTGCCCGGCATAGCTAGGCAGCGCGAACTGCGATCCCGAAGTGGCGCCGCCGGGAAACGCTTCGTTGTTGAAGCTGAACCCCACGTCGCCGGGCGAAAGTGAAATCGGCGGGAGAACATTCTGATACGTCGGCATCTGGGCTCCTTTGTGCACACACCCGTGCGCCGGAAGCTCGCTAAGGCGCGAAAGTCGATGAAAGAGGCGGCGGTTACGCGCGCCTGGCGTACTGTTTTTGTGCGGTTCGGAAGAAAAAGAAGAGCGAGGAAGCTCTCCTAAATGCAAAACGCCCCGGCATTGCCGAGGCGCACTTTTCTACATGGGAGAGTATAGCACATTCTGGAGATTTGTCAAGAAAAATCTGCAACGAACCCAAAACCTTTTTTGCTGCTCTGTGTTTTCAATCACTTGGCCGCAATGCTTTTTTCAAAAAAATGCTATTCTCGGCTTTCGAGGTCCCCAATGTCTCTCCCAAAGTGGTTTTTCGTGGTGCTTCTTTCCCTGTTGATGCTGCTGGCAGCGCTCTGGGCCGGCTGCCCGAACGCCTTCGGCGCTTCCCTTTCGGCGCAGCAAGCCGGGACGCAGGACCCGCCCCCACCGCCGCCTAAAACCCAGGATCCCGTAACACCGCCTCCTCCTCAGCCGACGCCAGCCGAAGCGCCTCAGGCAGCGCCTGAGCCGCCTCACGATCCCACCGCCCCCGAACTGAGCCGCGACGAAACTCCCAGCAAAGCGCTGCTGCGCATCTTTGATGGGCAGGAATATGAGGTGCGCTCCTCCGCCGAGGCCATGCCCGCCGAAAAATGGGACTACCGCCCCGCCGCGAACTACTTCAAGAACGAAAAGCCCGAATACGGCCCGCCGCAGGTCCGCACCTTCGCCGAACAAGTCAAGCACGTAGCCTGCTCGAATTTCGCCTTCGCTGCCGAACTCGATGGCATCAAGCCGCCCGAAGCCTGCGACCAAGGCGGCCCCAATCCAGCCAAAACCCGCACCGAACTGCTCACTTATCTCCGCGATTCGTTCGCGGCACTGAAAAAATCGCTCGGCGCCATCACCGAAGAGAATGTCTACGACCCCATCGAAGGCCCCTACGCCGCACCCAACACCCGCCTGGGCCTCGCCGAAGTTTGCATCTGGCACGCCGCCGACCACTACGGCCAAATGACCATCTACCTCCGCGAAAACAACATCGTGCCCCCAACCAGCCGCCCCGACCCACCGAAACTCCAGGACAAGTACTGAGGAATCGTCTCTGCTACACTTTTTGCGTGACGTCTCTCTCTTCAACGGCACAGCTGGACAAGATCCGGCTGCATCCGATCAAGGCACTCGATCCGGTGGACGTAAGCGAAGCGCGCATCGGTCCTGGCGGCGGAGTCGCACTGGACCGCGTTTGGGCGCTGTACACCGCCGATGGCCGCTGGGTTAACGGCAAGCGCACCGCTGCGATTCATCTGATCCGCGCTGCGTATGCGCCGGACCTTTCCGCCGTCACGCTCTCCGTGCCGGGTGATCGCCGCAATATCCGCGCGGCGACGATTCCCTTCCCCACCGATACGGAAGCCGCTGCCGAATGGTTCAGCGTTTATTTCGAGCAGCGCATTCTGGTGCGCCATTCCGCCGGCGGTTTCCCGGACGACGCTCTCGCCAACGGCCCGACCATCGTCTCGACTGCCAGCCTGCAAGCCGTGTGCGACATTTTCCCCGGCATGAGCCTGGAAAACGCGCGCAGCCGTTTCCGCGCCACGCTGGAAATTAACAGCGTCCCGGCATTCTGGGAAGATCAGCTCTTTGGCCCCGACGAAAACTACGCCGTGCGTTTCCGCATCGGCGAAGTGAACTTTGAGGGCAGCAACCCCAGCGCGCGTTGTCCAGTCCCCCCGCGCGAGCCGCAAACCGGCGAAATTAACACCGAGTTCACCCGCAAATTCACCGAAATGCGCCGCAACAATATCCCCAGCTGGACGCCGCAAGCGCGCTTCGACCACTACTACCGTCTCAGCACCAACACCAGAGTAGCCTCCAGCGAATCCGGCAAACTCCTCCGCCTCGGCGACCCGCTCACGCTGCTCTAGATTTCCAGGCTGTGCGCATACAGCCGCTTGCAGTATTCTCATCAATCCGGTTGCAACATTGCTGTGCAAGGACCACTACGTCATGACGCAGGAATCAGGCGCGAAGAAAGAAGTCGGCTACGTCCTCGGCTCGACCGACCCGGAGCGCCATCGCCTGGTCCGCCAGGCGCAAGCGCTGCAAGCCATCACTTACGACGCGTTTCGCGCCGCGGGAATCGCGCCAGGAATGCGCGTGCTGGACATCGGCTGCGGCGCCGGCGACGTCGCGATGATCGCCGCGAATCTGGTCGGTCCCGCAGGCACCGTAGTCGCACTCGATCGCGATCCAGCCAACCTCGCCTTCGCCCGCGAGCGTGCCGAGCAAGCTAATCTTCCCAACATCGAATTTCGCGAAAGCGACATCCTGCACTTCGCCGACGCTGCAAAACCCTTCGACGCCATCGTCGGCCGCTACATTCTCCTGTTTCTTCCCGATCGCGTCGCCGCCCTGCGCCATCTGCTAACTTCACTCAAGCCCTGCGGCATCGTCGCTTTCATCGAGCCGGATTTTTCTCTGCCCTTTCGCTCCGAGCCGCACGCCCCGCTCTATTCCAAGGCCACCGAATGGGCCCGCGCGGTCATTCGCGCCAATCACGTGAACATGGATAGCGGGCCCGGCCTCCTCCGCGTCTTCCGCGAATCCGGCCTGGTGCGCACAAAAATGGATTGCCGCACCATTCTCGGCGGCGGCACGGAATCCGAAGTCTACGAACTTTTCACCGCGGTGCTTCGCAGCCTGCTTCCCGCCATCGAAGCCCACAAAATCGCCACGCGCGAAGAGGTGGACATCGACACACTAGAGCAGCGCATCCGCGCCGAAGCCATCGAACTTGGCAGCGTGCTCTTCGGCTACACTAATTTCGCCGCCTGGGCCACCAAGCCTTAGCCCAACGCCCCAACGCAAAGCCGCGCGCACCACGAATGACCCAAAAATGATGAGACGCAACGCGACTTCCCGCGTCTACGCGATTACCGACGGCTGCCCTGCCGCAAAACAAGACCAGCCGTCGCAAACCAAAACGCTTTGGAGGGACCGCCCACTATGACTTCGCGTGTCGTTGTCGCCCTGGCCGCCATACTCGCTCTGCTTCCCGGAAACGGCTCCGCCGCTCCCGCAAGCGCCGCCGCCGAATATGAAAAGCACTTCACAGCGCTCAGCAAACTTTCCGTCGCCGTCGCGCAAGCCATGCCGCCAGACCAGTACTCCTTCAAACCGCATCCGGACTCGATGACCTTCAGTGCGCTAATGTCCCACATCGCCACAACCAACTACCAGTTCTGCGCCGGGCTGAAAGATAGCGCCACGCCGCCGCTCCCCTCACCCACCGACAAAGACGGCGTCGTCAAATTCCTCAGCGATTCTTTCGACTATTGCGCCGCCATCATTCCCAGCCTCAGCGAAGAGCAGATGACCGCCGCCCACAATTCGCCCGACGGCCACCTTCCCGGCCGCGAAGTTCTGCTCGCGATGTACGTTCACGTCGCCCATCATCGCGGCCAAGCGGAAATTTATCTCCGCGACAAAGGCATCAAGCCGCCGTCGTATCGCATCTGAGCGCCGTCGCCGCAGTCGAAATCGCGCGGGCGCACGCCCGGCCCAATCTCAGCGTCATGCCGGTCACAGCACTGCTCGCCACTCATCTACGGCTTAACCGTATCCTCGAGCGGGTGCATCGTTCCCGCCACTTGCTGGCACACCGCGCCCTTCGCTTTGTAGACGTTCAACATCACGGCACTGAACGTGTGATGTTTGCCGTCCCCTTTGTCGTCGTAGCTGACGTGCATCGTGCCATGCTCGTAGGCCATATCGCCCGAGGGTGACGCCACAATGCGGTGGTCGCTGGCCCATTCAAATTTTCGGTTGATTCGGTCGGCGAAGCTTTTCGCGGCGGCTTTATCTTCCGCTGCTTTTCCCTCAACCGGCTTTCCGTAGGGCGGCATGAACGAAAACGCATCGTCGGCCCTGGGCAAGTTGCCGTCTTTCACAGCTTTCTCGGTGCAGGGTCCGGTTTGGGCTTGGGCCGACGTGGCGAATACTACGGTAAACAGAAATGCTAGGCTGTAGCGCATCGGATTGACCTCCTCGCAAGCATCCAGATGATTAAGACTGGGATGGAATTCCCATTTCAGGGCCCGGTACGCAAACTTATACACCCCGTACCGTTGCGAGGGAACCAGATTCCTTTGCTAGCATCTAAGCTTTAGTTCCGAGGAGGTCCCATGTCCATTCGACCTGTCAAACGCCTCATCAAATCCAAGCCCACCCGCGAGGGCGCCGGAGTGCATCTCCGCCGCGCCTTCGGCTTCGGAAACACCAGCGAGTTCGATCCCTTTCTTCTGCTTGACGATTTCCGCAACGACGTTCCCGAAGATTATCTCGCCGGCTTTCCGTGGCATCCGCATCGCGGCATCGAGACCATCACTTACGTCCTCGCCGGCTCTGTCGAGCACGGCGACAGCCTGGGCAATCACGGCGCCATCAGTCCCGGTGACGTGCAGTGGATGACCGCCGGCAGCGGCATCATTCACCAGGAAATGCCCAAAGGCGACACTGCCGGCCGCATGCACGGCTTCCAGCTCTGGGCCAATCTTCCGTCATCACAGAAAATGACTACGCCGCGCTATCAGGAAGTGAAATCGCCGGACATTCCGGAAATTACCGACGATGACGGCACCCACGTGCGCCTCGTCTGCGGCAGCTTCTGGGGCAAGCGCGGCCCGGTCGACGGCATCGCCACCGATCCCATTTACATCGACGTTTCCGTCAAGCCCGGCCAGCGCAAAACCTTGCCCATCGAAACCACGCGCCACGCTTTCGCTTACGTCTTCGCCGGCAGCGGAAAATTCTGCAACGCCTCCGAACCGCTCGCCGTCCCCACCGAAGGCGTCGGCTGGCTCGAAACCGCTCCGCCTTCCGACGCCGACAATCGCTCGCTAGTCCTCTTCGATCGCGGCGACGAAGTCATGGTGCAAGCCGGCGATGACGGCATCCGCTTCCTGCTCGTCTCCGGCAAACCCCTAGAAGAACCAGTCGCCTGGTACGGCCCCATCGTAATGAACACCCAGGAACAACTCCGCCAAGCCTTCACCGAACTAGACAAAGGCACTTTCCTGGCGTCGAAGAAGAGAAGCTAAGACTTTCGAGCCTAGCGCAGCGCCGAGCTTACTTAGTGAAAAGGGTCAAATCGAGGTTCGTCACGTCCCGTTCCAAATCGAGACTGACTTTCTTCGTAAACCACTTGGTGCCTTCGTCCGCCTCCACTCCGATGCTCACCCAATAGTTTCCGCCAATGACATGCGGAACATCGAAGAAGCCCCCCGGTCCAACATCTTGCGCGTAAAACAGCGTCATGAAGGGTTGGTCGACGCTCACCAGGAAGACCTTGATCGACTCGGGTGGGGCGGCGGCTCCACGCAAGGTGACATGTCCACCCACCTTATACGTAACCTGCGGATTAATGCGCAAACCCACTTCGACCTTTGAACCCTGCTTCACCTCGATCGTGGCAGCCTCTGCTTCCTTCGTAACGCCAGGATAGTAAGCAAAGCCCGATAACGCTTCTTCCGGCCCTAGCCGGTACAGCAGGTGATAGTTACCAGCCTCAACGTTTCTGACGCAGAAGGTATTGTCTTCCCCGATTTCGACGGGCCCATCCGCAAACGGTAGCGCTGTCTTCGGCGGACTCTCAAGAAGGAGAACATCTGCCGGACCCGATCCTCTCGGCGACGGATTTGCAATTCGACCGCAGACTTCCCCTGTAGCCGTCGGCTTTCTGTCGCCGCCAGAAACCTCCGGCTCGGACTCGCCGCGTAAATACGCTACTTCTGAGCCTCTACTCGCCACTAAGCCGGTCCCGCTGCAGATGCTGGTGGACAGCTGACCGAAGGCATCCTTGTGTGCGTAAACGAGGTAGTCCTCATCTGTTCGAAATATGTAACCGCAATCGCCGCCGCCCAGTCCGGTCACTACCTGCACCGTTTTCTGCTCGGCTCCGCGATAGGCCCGCGTTACCTGCAAAGTCGCAAGAACGTTCGGAAATTCGTCGTCAACGTCTGCGGATACTACTTCCCCTGTCTTGGCGTCCATAAGTCGCGATTGAAGCGCCAGGCGAACGACCTTACCCTCAAAGATTGCGTCTGAATGGTCGCTATGTCCTTGCGCAATCTCCCGGGGCGTTGCACCTGGAGGCGCATGTATGCAGGTGCACGCCAGCGAGGACGCAGCGTTGAGCAACGTCAGGAGAACGATTCGCATAGCACTCGGCAATCTGTTCATCTGTCCCTCCGGCATCGAGCTTACACCGATCAACGCACGATGCGGTATACTCGCGCGCACGTTCCGCAGGAGGTACAGCCCATGTCCACTCCGCAGCCGCAAACCACCACCGAACAAAACAAGCAGCTCGTCCTTCGCTGGTTCGACGAAGTCTGGAACCAGGGCCGCCGCCAAACCATTCACGATCTCTTCGCCCCGAATGCCATCCTTCATGACGGCCAAACGCACTTCAAAGGCCCCGACGAATTCTGCCGCTTCTACGATTCTCTCCGCGCCGACTTCTCAGATTTCCGCGTGACTGCAGGCCCCTGCCTCGCCGAAGACGACCTCGTCTGCCTGCACTGGACCGCCGAGCTCCACCACAACGCCTCCGGCAAAAACGTCAAAATCACCGGCACCACCGTAGCCCGCGTCGCCAACGGCCAATTCATCAAAGCCTGGCAAAATTACGACGAAAAGGCTCTCGCCGCACAGATCTCGTGAGCACGCAGGAGGCAACCGATGCACGCGCCGCAAGCACAATCAACTCTGGAACAGAACAAGCAGATCCTCGCACGGTGGTTCGAGGAAGTCTGGAACCAGGGCCATCGCGAGGTAATTCACAAGGTCTTCAGCGCTGACGCTGTATTTCGCGACGGGAAGAACATTTACCGCGGACCGGACGGCTTCTGTGAGTTCCACGACACGATGCGAAAGCAATTCTCCAATTTTTCAATCAAGCCGATCGTCGGCTTGGCCGAACACGATCTCGTGTGCTCACACGTCTCCGTGGAATGCGAACATATCGAAAGCAAGACCAAAGTGCAGTTCACGGCCATCGCTATCGTTCGCGTAGCCAACGGCCAATTCACCGAAGCCTGGCAAAACTGGGACCAAGCCGGCCTCGCCGCCCAACTCGCTAAGTGACAACTCGCCGGAGGCAATCGCAGGTTTCTAAGCGGCATTTGCGAAATACCTCCGCGGCGGAAACATCCCTCGCCGCAACATTTCCTTCCCACACCGCTGCCGAACTTCTTCCGACCAGTTCACCCAGCTCCGTTCGCTGATCCCCAGAAAATGCCGCGCGCGGTCATAGGGCGCTAGCCCCAAATAATAGAGCCGGAACATCACCATGCGCGAAGCCCGCTCCGGCCCATCCAGTGCCGCCTGCCCCGCCAGCGAAAAATCCGCCACCCATTCATTCAGCCGCGGACGAAAATCCGGTCGCCACAAATACTTCCCGCAATCCTCAGGTTTCAGCGCCGAGATCCCGCGTTTCGCCTCCAGCACCTCGCGCGCTCCCCGATACACTTCCCAGCACACATCAAACGCCAACTCCGCCTTGACGCCCATGGTTCCTCCGCTAGGATTGCCTTTCAGTCTCCGTCCCGACATCCTTCGCGCTATTCAACCCGCACTACGCAAGCGCCCCTCACTCCTCGGAATCAGGAAACTCCTCGCCACCGCCCACGCCGGCACCGACCTCGCGCTCGCCAGCTTCTTCCGAATCTTCGGCCACTCGCGCCGTGCGCTCCGGGTCCTCGTAATCACCTGCACAGTTGCTGCAAGCCCGCATTTCCGGCCCGCTCACGTCCCTGCCCTCGCCGGCCTGCAAGCTCAAGCGGGATTTCCCAGCCCCGGCGCCCCGCCATACCGGGTTTTGCACACTTTTCCACAAGGCTATACCCTGTCGTAAACCTTGACATGTATTACTGTAAGATTATTCTTGCGGGACCCGGCTTCACGAGGAGGTCCCCCTTGTCCCGCTACCCTACCCAGCCTCCGTGGGAGTTCCTGCTTTCCGCATCGAAAAACTCGCTGCAGAGCTACGAACTCACGCGCCTGGCGCACGCCGCCAATCTCCGCAAAGAGATGACCGCGTTGATGGATCAGTGGTTGGAAGAAAACGCCGCGGCCATGCTCGCTCGCTGGCTCATGGAGCAGCGCGACCCTGCCGTCAAGTGCTCGGATGCCTTGCACGATGCCGATTTGCGGCGCCCGGACACCCCATCCGTGTCCGATAATTTTTTCGCGGATGCGGCGGC
>Ga0206992_1185_pt1 | contig 12522 bp, 12 predicted proteins | sample Alteio_BWMinCont_6_FD_153267 | JGI IMG/M metagenome (GOLD analysis project Ga0206992, IMG submission 153267) | Enriched cells from forest soil in Barre Woods Harvard Forest LTER site, Petersham, Massachusetts, United States -... | ecosystem: Environmental > Terrestrial > Soil > Temperate forest >... | reverse complement strand
TACCAAACGTAATTGCCCTACGCGCGAGATAATATCTGACGCATCCAACAAATTGGTTGGACTTTTAAGCACTTCATTCTCAGCCAATGCAATATTGAGTCTTTTGCAATTCCCAATAAATAAATCGATCTGAGATTTATTATCTATCGAATTCGCAAACCAATCTATTGCCAAACTTTTTTCTTCGCCATTCGCCTTTGCTCAATCCGCTTTGTTCCTGCGCAATCGTTTCGCCGGCGATCATTCTTTTGACGATAGCGAGCCCTTTGGCTGAGAGCGATGCGCCGCCAACGCGATAATCCATGAAAGCGCTGTAGGTGAGTGGCACCCAGGCTTTGAGTATATCGAGCATGATCTCGGCGTAGACGCGGATTTCATACTGGGCGTGGGAATCGGCACGAAGCGACAGGAAATGCATGAGATTCTGCAAATCGATTTTCCAGTACCACTGCGTGTAGTAATTCAGCGTCAGGTTCATGCGCGCCAGTTCGCGCGCCAGTCCCGTTTTGCTTTCGTCGATGACATTGCCCACCGCATCTTCATTGAGCATTTCTTCGTAATGCCCGTAAGCGCGGGTGGCGTCTTCCTGCAATAATTCCAGCACGCGCTGGGCTTGCGCGCCCTCAAGCGTATCGCCCCTGCCCTGCCGGTTGGATTTGGATTGCGCTGCCAATTGTTCCGGAGCCGGAATATAGAATTCCTTATCCATGATCGAATAGCGGCCGGAATATTCATTCACGTTGGCGGTGCGATGGCGGATCCACTGGCGGGCGATGAAAATCGGCAGCTTGATGTGGAATTTGATTTCGCACATTTCAAACGGCGTTGTATGCCGATGGCGCATCAGGTAATTGATGAGGCCAGCGTCCTCATTCACCTTGCGCGTGCCCTTGCCGTAGGACACACGTGCGGCTTGCACGATAGCAGAATCCGTTCCCATATAATCGATCACGCGGATGAAGCCATGGTCGAGAACCGGGAATGCCTTATAGAGAATCTCCTCCAGCGACTGCGCCACCTCGCGGCGCGTCAGCGCGGTTTCATCCCGTTGCGCGGAAATTTCTGCTGCTTGTGTATTTGATAAAGCCATAGATCGCCCCCCTTGGTTGATCTAGTTTAGTCAGTTCTTGGCTTTGTCGACAAGCTTATTTTTTGCAATCCACGGCATGAGCGCGCGCAATTTGGCACCGACAGCTTCGATGCCGTGCTTGGCCTGCTCCTCGCGGATTTTTTCGAGCTTATGCGGGCCTTGCGTCGCGCGGTCGGCCATGAATTCCTTGGCGAATTTGCCCGATTGGATATCAATCAGAATGCGCTTCATTTCCGCTTTCGTATCTTTAGTGATGACGCGCGGGCCGCTGACATAGTCGCCATATTCCGCCGTATTGGAAATCGAATAGCGCATATTGGCGAGGCCGCCTTCGTAGATCAGATCGACGATCAGCTTCATTTCATGGACGCACTCGAAATAGGCCATCTCCGCTGGATAACCCGCTTCAACGAGTGTTTCAAAACCTGCTTGCATGAGTGCCGTTACGCCGCCGCACAGCACTGCCTGCTCGCCGAACAAATCGGTTTCGCATTCGTCCTTGAATGTCGTTTCGATAATGCCCGAACGCCCACCGCCGACGCCCGACGCGTAGGATAACGCCAGCGCCAGCGCTTTGCCCGAAACATCCTGTCCGATGGCGACTAGACACGGCACCCCGCCGCCTTTCTGGTATTCGCCGCGCACCGTATGTCCGGGGCCTTTGGGAGCGATCATGAATACATCGAGATCGGGACGCGCTTTGATAAAGCCGAAATGGAAATTCAGCCCATGCGCAAACGCGAGTGCTGCGCCTTGTTTGATATGCGCTTCGATTTGATGATAAATATCGGCCTGAAACTCATCCGGCGCCAGCATCATGATGATATCGGCATCTTTGACGGCTTCCGCCGGTTCCTTCACGACAAAGCCCGCGCCCTCCGCCTTTGCTACCGCGGTGGAGGTTTTGCGTAAGGCCACGACGATGTCCTTCACGCCGCTATCTTTCAGATTCAGCGCATGCGCATGGCCTTGTGATCCATAGCCGATAATCACGATTTTTTTGTTTTTGATTAAGTTCAGGTTGGCGTCTTTGTCGTAGTAAACTTTCATTGTTTTTTCCTTATTCTCGTATCAGCCCTATGCAAGCCGGGGTTAAGTGCATTAATAATATCTGCATCACCAGGCGAAGTTACGCTGGTGATCCCTTCTATTTGTTGGTTTTCTTTGGAGCAACTCACAAGATATGCAGGAGTATCAGAATTAATTAGGCCCTCCTTACGGGCATATTGAATTAATGCTATACCACGCTGACTTTCTTTCGCAGAGCCAAATTCTTGAGGATAAGTTGGAGCATTTGGTATCAGGCCAAGAATAGGCAAAAAATCCTCTGACAGCAGTATTACTTTGCCAGAATTATCATCACGCAAATATTGTATAGCGTCCACCATACTTGTGACGCTTGTGCAAGTATATCCGCGCTCTTTAAGCACATCTTCCAATCGCAAACCCCAATCATCGCGTCCCACAATAAGAATCTTTTTACTCATGTTTTTCTCCTTGGTTATATCCCTTCTTTGCCCCGGCTCATCGCCGCTACGCCCGTGCGGCAGATTTCAATGAGCCCGAGCGGTTGCATCAGCCCGATAAACGCATCGATTTTCTCCGATGCGCCGGTGATTTCGAAGACGAAAGAATTATTGGTGGAATCGACGACGCGCGAGCGGAAAATATCGGCGATGCGTAAGGCTTCGATGCGGTCGTTCCCCTCGCCCACCACTTTCACCAACGCCAATTCGCGCTCGACATGCGCGCCTTCGACAGTCAGATCATGCACTTTATAGACTGGCACCATTTTCTCGAGCAGTTTTTTGATCTGCTCGATGACCATTTCGGTACCCGAAGTGACGATAGTGATGCGCGAACGCTGCTTGTCATGTTCGATTTCCGCCACCGTCAAACTCTCGATATTATACCCCCGCCCGGAAAACAGCCCAATAACGCGCGCTAGCACGCCGAATTCATTATCCACCAGCACCGCCAGCGTATGGCGGCGCACGGTGGGATTGAATGTGGGAATATCGTAGACGATGTCTTTCATGAATGTCCGCTTCGCCCTTTATGCCCGCCACCGGGGGTTCCGGTATTCGTTGCTTCATGGGGGCTGATTTGCTGGATGGCCTTGAGTATGCTGGCCAGTATTTTTGATACGTCGCGTATTTCTTTAGCGCGCTTGATGTCGCCCGCCGCTTCGATTTGAAAAGCGCTCATCTGCAATTCCCGTAAATGCTCACGCGTCTCCCTTGCCATTATTTCCGGTAGTTGTGTGTAATCCGTATGGGTAGCTGTGGCGAATTTATGAGTGGGAGGAGTATGCCCAGTATTGGAAAGCGCCTTTAAGCTTTCTACAAAATAGGGTGCAAGTATTTCGACTAACGCTTTCGTGCCTTGAAAATCATCTCCTTTATCCAGGATCATACGAATTTCATCGCCGCCAAAAATCTCGGCGGGTGTGGCGGGTGTAGAGACGGGCACTCCATCTATTATGCTCATATCAATTAATCCTTACGTATCACAACAAATCTCCGGTTTTAATCTCGCCCTTATTCTCTTCCGGCCCGAGCACCAGCTCGTAATGCGCAGCTCCTGCCGGGATCATCGGGTAGACGTTTTCATTCTGGTCGACCATCATATCGACGATGGCGGGGCCTTTTATGGCGATCATTTCTTTGATGATTTTATCGACATCAGCGGGTTTTTCACAACGCAGTCCGGTCATGCCGTAAGCCTCGGCGAGCTTGACGAAATCGGGGAGCGAATCCATGTAGGATTCGGAATAGCGGCTGCCGTGGAACATTTCCTGCCACTGGCGAACCATGCCCATATAGCGGTTATTGAGGATGAATATTTTTAGCGGCAGGCGGTATTGCATGATGGTGGAGAGTTCTTGAATATTCATCATGATCGACGCTTCGCCGGTAACGCACACGGTTAAGCTGTCGGGATGGGCGATCTGCACGCCAACCGCTGATGGCATGCCATAGCCCATCGTGCCAAGCCCGCCTGATGTCATCCAATGATTGGGTTTGTCGAATTTCAGGAATTGCGCCGCCCACATCTGATGCTGGCCGACATCGGTGGTGATGTAGGTGGATTGGTTCTTGCTGAGTTCATAGAGGCGTTCCAGCGCATATTGCGGCTTGATGATTTTATCGCCCTGCTTGTAGGAAAAGCTTTTGCGTGCGCGCCAGGTTTTGATTTTTTCCCACCATTCGTGCAAATCTCCTTCTCCCTTTGGGAGAAGGCCGGGATGAGGGCCCTCACCCAACCCTCTCCCAGAAGGAGAGGGCTTTCCGGCTTTCCACAACCCAATCATCTGCTCGATCACATCACCGGCATCGCCAACAATCGGCACATGCACCGCCACGTTTTTATTGATGGAGGACGGATCGATATCGACATGAATTTTTTTCGAATTCACCGAAAACGCATCGAGCCGGCCGGTCACGCGGTCATCGAAACGTGCGCCGATATTGATCATGACATCGCATTCGGCCATGCACATATTGGCCTCTAAGCTGCCATGCATACCCAGCATGCCGACGAATTGCGGATCGGTGCCGGGGAATGCGCCCAGTCCCATCAGCGTATTCGTGCAGGGAAAGCCGGTGAGATGGACGAGTTCTTTGAGCGCTTCGCACGCCTTCGCGCCGGAATTAATCACGCCGCCGCCGACATAAAAGACCGGGCGTTTGGCACTTGCCATCAACGCCACTGCTTTTTCGATCAGCATAGCATCGGCGCGTTCTACGGGCTTATAGGAAGGGCGTATGACATCTTCCTTACCCAAATACTGCGCCACCTGATTCATCAGGTTTTTCGGTATGTCGATCACTACCGGGCCGGGACGTCCGGTCTGCGCGATATGGAATGCTTCATGAATGATGCGGCCAATATCGGCGGCATCTTTGATCAGGTAATTATATTTGGTGCACGACCTGGTGATGCCGGTGGTATCGGCTTCCTGAAACGCATCGCTGCCGATCAAATGCGTCGGTACCTGTCCGGTGATGCACACCATGGGAATCGAATCGAGCAGCGCATCGGTAAGCCCGGTCACCGCATTGGTAGCACCCGGGCCGGAGGTGACGAGCACGACGCCGACTTTGCCGGTCGAGCGTGCATAGCCCTCGGCAGCATGCGTAGCAGCCTGCTCATGGCGCACGAGAATATGGCGCAGGGAATTTTGCTTGAACAACGCATCATAGACCGGCAGCACCGCCCCGCCCGGATAGCCGAACACGACATCCACGCCTTCAGCGACGAGCGCTTTGACAATAATTTCCGCTCCGTTCGCGTCGACGGCGGATGGCACGGGAACAGCAGATGATTTGCGCATGGTTTTCATATCATTTTACCGGGAGCTGGGCATAGTAAGGCGGGCGGAGGCATAGGTCAACCTGCTATTGCTATGATTTTGGGGCTTTATATCGCCATTTTCGTATTTGGCTCGCTTGCTGTTTTTTCGAGCAGCATTTTCCCCTGCCAGCTTGCCTCAGTTACCATGCTGGCCTCTTTCAATTCTTTTAGCGACGTGACAATTTTGATATTATAGGTCTCGCGCTTCATACGGGCAAAATGATCGGTGCTGTTTGAGATGCCGTAATGTTCCAATAATTTATCTAAGTGACCGTTTCTATTGTAAATAATGATGGTTCCCTGATTATCCGGGGTGCCGTCGGAAAACATGCTTTCATTGGCCGCGCCGGTTTGTTCTTTCCGCAGGCGCGCTTCCAGATGCTGCTTCACGGTTTCTTCAAATTCTTCGTCGGTGCCGATGGAGCCGGGCATAAATACCTTGGTTCCGGCCGCGAGCAATCCCTGTAACCGGCGGACGCGGTTGCCTGCTTCGAAATAGGTGATTCCCGGCGGCGGCTTATCACCACCCAGCGGGCTTTCCATTTCTAGAATTGGTTTCAGGCTATAGCCGTAAAACATATCTCGTGGTATCAAGTTGTCATTGGCCAATTGTTCAATTAAATCAGATTTATAGAGGATAATATTTTCCGCGATGAATGCCCCCTTGTCATCGACAAAAGCAATGGTTTTACTTTCTTCTTTGCCGTTCTCTGCGCTGTTGGTTTTTACGCTTACGGTAAGCGGAGCTGCCAGCTGTGCTTTAATCTCGTCGTAGCCCTCGGTTTCCTGTAACTGTTCGAGATGATACTGAATGAATCCGGTATGGGTCGCGCCCATGGAGCCTTCTAAACAGCCCGCTCCGGTAATAATTCTCCAGCCGTTTTTGGCGCACATATGGCCAAAATTCTTGGCGTCTTCTAAATCACGCTTTGAATTATTGGCATGCCCGCCGCCGATAAATAGCGTAAAGGTGCCATCCGCCGGTACTTTGCTTAGCGGAGTATCATCAGAATCTGCCTGAGAATGCAATAATTGCACAATGGGCGCCCTTTGCTTGACGTCTTTTATAACGGTTAAAAGATTTTCCAGCTCCTCATCCGTATGCGCCACATAAAAGGGCGCATCGCCCATCAGCCTGCCTTTGAGAAAAGCATCGCCCACAAAATCGAGTGTTTTGTTAAATCCGCCGGACCTGTTATCCAGAATAATCGGAACATCCATTGATTCCGGGTCGGTCAAATGGGTGACGGTAACATTCAATACCATGCCCAGGTTGGGATCGGACCAGAGCTTGTTATCCCGGCGCTCGATATTTTCCGGCATCAGAACGACAACCTGCGCATCGTCGAACGGTTTCATGCTCGGACTGCTGAGCAACTCGCTATGGATTGGCAACCCGGATTTTTTATAATCATTGGGCAAGGCAACGGAAATTTTCAGACTTTTTTTATTGTGCATCGTATCGGGTGTCACCCACGCAATATTCACACTGCGCTTACGCTCAACCGGGGAAGATCGGCGTTTGCCGATAAGTTCCTGCAAATATTCCGTCAGTTCCCTGCGTGCATAATTTGCCGGCAACTCATTGCTGGATTCGGTATGAAGCCCTTCGCGTATCAGCACGTCAATGGTTTTATGTTCGCGGTCTTTTTGCCCATCAGGTATATGAATGAAATTTGCGTTAATCGCTTCGCCCTTGCGAGTTTCCATCAACCGCGCATTATATTGTTCCCGGCTCAGTACATCTCCGAATGATTCAAATGTCTTATGAAAATATTTCCCCGATTGCGGCGCGACGAACGCTACATTGGTGGAACTGGAGAAACGTAAATTTTTTATTTTAAGCTCGTCTGCGGCGTCATAGATGATTTCAACCAGCTCATTAAAACTGCCTTCCAGATGTTCCTGGATAGGCTTTAAATTCGGGCCGGGGAATCCCGTTTCGTGAAGGGTGCTGATCAGCCATTCATCTTCCGCCCTGAGCTTTGGTTTTAACTTGCGAATAATGGCTTCAACGAATTGGCGCTCTTGTTCCTTGTCATCGAAAATCAGTTTCCAGCCGGAATCTTCGGTCATACCGACGATTTTGACTTCATCGGCATCAAATTCACTTTGATGGCGCAAGCTATGGCGCACTTTCTTTTGTTGCTCGCCAAGGATCTGTAATTGCTGGAGCGCTTTTTCATCGAGATTGCCTTCATAGGCCCCGGTTTTTTCTTCGGTTTTGCGCGGGGCGATGCCAAGGGAGCCGCTATCGGTATAGAAAAGATTTAAGCCGGCGTGATGCTCATCATGTTCGCCTTTTTTACCTTTGGCGTGCGACGTGAACAACAAACGGTAGATATCGCGCTTATCCGGCGAGGAAGTCGTTAAAACCAGCAGGGAGCCCTTGAGGATGCCAGCGAATTCTTCTTCAGTCATTTCAAGAGGATCGGTCTTATTTGCGGCGGCCATGCATGCCCTGTATAAACATTAACAATGTATTAATATTGGCGATTCCTATGCCATTGTCAACTAATAACTATTATTTATATATTCACCTGATGCCGGAACCAGGTTAACTGCCGTTTGGCATAGTGGCGTGTTGCCTGCTGAGCGGCGCTGATAGCCTGCTCCGGCGAGATTTCCTGTTGTAGATAGGCGGTTAATTCCCGTACACCAATAATGACCGAGTTTTTGACATTAAGCCCCGAATCTAGCGCCCCCTTCACCTCTTCCACCGCCCCCTGTTCTACCATTTGTACAAAACGCTGGTCACAGCGGCGATAGAGTTCTTCCCGCGCAATATCCACATTCTGGATGGTGAAGGATTCCGCCGGATAGGGTGGATTTTTTTTCTGATTATGCCACCAGGAAAGAGATTTGCCGCTGCCGAGCCATACTTCATAAGCGCGGATCAGCCGCTGGCGGTCAACCACTTTCAGCCGCTCGAAGAATCCGGGGTCGACTTCCTTCAGCCGTTCGGCGAAGGCATCCTTGCCCATGGCCTCATAATCATTCGTCGCCTGAACGCGTATGTCCGGGCCGATATCGGGAATCAAGGCGATGCCCTCCAGCAACGCCTTGATATAAAGCCCTGTTCCTCCAACCACAATAGGCTGGAGTGATTGCGACAGCGCCCAGTCAATCTCCATCCTGGCCATCGTCAGCCATTTTCCGGCTGAGCAGGGTTCGCCGAGCGGCAAAAACCCATAAAGCCGGTGCGGTGCCAGCGCCTCCTCCTCGTTGGTGGGGCGGGCAGTGAGGATAGGCAGTTCTTTATAGACCTGCTGGCTATCGGCATTAATAATGACACCGCCAGACTTTTGCGCTATGGAAAGCGCCAATCCCGATTTGCCGCTGGCGGTCGGGCCGGTGATGATAAGGATTTGGGGTTTTTCATTCATGGCAGACAATACAGCTTGTGTCGTTACGCTGATAGCGAACCCGGAAAGGGAAGCGCTATCGCAGCATTTCGTCGATAGTATGACGCCGTCGCTGGCCTTGCAAGATATCCGTGTTGAGCGCACGCAGTGGCTGGAAAAAGCGCTGGCCTGCGATGTGTTTGTGACTGCCCCCTATGCCGCTTTAGTTCATCTCGTGCAGGAAATACTGCGTGACCAGCCATATGACGCGGTCGTGCAACCCATCACCAGCCGCCGTAAAAAACTCCTCATCTGCGACATGGACTCAACCATGATCACCGTCGAATGTATCGATGAGTTGGCCGATTTCGTCGGCAAAAAAGCGGAAGTGTCGCGTATCACCGAGCGGGCGATGAATGGCGAACTGGATTTTGCTTCGGCCTTGCGGGAGCGTGTGGCGTTGCTCAAAGGCTTGCCGGAATCGACACTTCAGCAATGTTATGATGAGCGTGTGAAAATGACGCCGGGCGGAAAAGAGCTGGTGCAGACCATGCGGGCAAACGGTGCGCATTGCGTGCTCGTATCGGGTGGATTTACGTTTTTCACCTCGCGCGTGGCTGCGGCGCTTGGTTTTCATGAACATTTTGCCAATGAGCTTATCATCAAGGACGCTGTCCTGACCGGGCAGGTGAAAGAACCGATCCTTGGCAAAGAAGCCAAGCTGGCGCAATTGCAGGCGCAATGTAAAAAGCTTGGTATTACAGCCGGTGAAGCGCTGGCCATTGGCGATGGCGCCAATGATTTGCCCATGCTGCTGGCCGCCGGTTTGGGCGTGGCCTATCATGCCAAACCGATGGTGCGGGCGCAGGCCAGGGCGCAGATCAGCCGCTGCGATTTAAGCGCGCTACTTTATGTGCAGGGATATGGAGCTTAAGCCGCCTTGCTGAAGAATTTCTCCGCCGCTTTTTTTACCTCATCCTCGGTCATTTCCTTGACCTGTGTCGCTACATTCCATTTATAGCCGAAGCTATCCACGACCGCTCCCATGCGGTCGCCCCAGAACATATCGGTGACCGGCATTAATTCCTTCATGCCGGCGGACAGGGCTTTTTTCTGCGCGGCATCGGCGTCATCGAGATAAAGATAGAAGCTGACGCTTGCGCCATCGGCGCCGGGCGCTTTGGATTTCATGGCCGGATTTTCATCGGCCAGAAAGAATTTCGATGTGCCGATCGTGAGACACGCATGGCCGATTTTCCCGTCCGGCCCGCGCAGTACGCTGCTTTCCACCGCGCTGAACGCTTTTTTGTAGAGCGCGATAGCGGCACTGGCATCTTTTACGATGACATAGGGCGTAACGGTCTGGAATCCTGAGGGCATTTTCTTGGTCATATAAACCTCCTTGAGTGTTGGAAAGACAAAATAAAAGAGATAAAATCAAGATTCTATTGGTTTTCTCCTTTTTCTTTAGACTTCTCTTTTTCCTTTTTCTCTTCCGTTGTCGGCAAGGTCACGAAGGCTGTGTCCTTTTCACGGGCGACGCGAACGAGGGCGAATTTGCGGCCGTTCTTTGCCGCTGCTTCAAACGCTTTCCTCAAATCGTCCGCCGATTTGACCGGGACGTTGTTGACATCGACGATGACATCGCCCGGACGCACGCCGCGCTTGGCCGCTTCCGAGTTATGCGCGACATCGACGACGGCCACGCCCGTCTGCGTTTCGCTGAGATTCAACTCCTCGCGCAGCTTGCTCGTCAATGGCGATACCTGCATGCCCATCACGGTTTCGCTATCGGACTTTTTGCCCTTGGATTTTTTGTCCTTATCCGCGCCTTCGTTATCGGCTTCGTCCTCATGCTCGTCGAGTTCACCTACGGTGATATCGACGGTTTTGGACGCATTGCCGCGCCAGTACGTTACCGCTACGGTTTTGCCGATTTTGGTTTCGGCCACCATGCGCGGCAGGAAGCGCATTTCGCTGATATCCTTACCTGCGAAATTGGTGATGACGTCACCGGCTTTGATGCCTGCCTTATCGGCCGGGCTGCCTTTGCTGACTTCGAGCACCAAAGCACCTTCCTGTTTGGGCAGGCCAACGCTTTCAGCGGCTTCTTCTGACACTTCCTGGATTTTGATACCAAGCCAGCCGCGATGCGTATGGCCGAATTGCTTAAGCTGGTCGATGACCGGCCTGGCCAGCGCTACCGGTATGGCAAAGCCGATACCGATCGAGCCGCCAGAGGGAGAGAAAATAGCCGTGTTGATGCCGATCACCTCGCCTTTTAAGTTAAAGAGCGGTCCACCGGAATTGCCGCGGTTGATCGGCGCATCGGTCTGGAGGAAATCGTCAAACGGACCGGCATTGATCGAGCGCTGGCGGGCGGAAATAATGCCCTGCGTCACCGAACCGCCAAGCCCGTACGGATTACCGATGGCGATTACCCAGTCGCCGACGCGCATGGCGTCGGAATCGCCCAGCGGCACGAACGGCAAATCTTTTTTCGCTTCGACTTTGAGCAATGCCAGATCGGTTTTCTTGTCGCGGCCGATGATTTTGGCTTTGTATTTGCTGTTGTCGCTTAAGGTTACCGTTACTTCGTCGGCGTCATCAACGACATGGTTGTTGGTGATGATATAGCCGGTTGCGTCGATAATGAAGCCGGAACCCAGCGAATAGACTTCGTGGTCCTCTTCATCCTGCTGGTCGGGCTTCGCCCCGTGTTTTTTGCCGAACTGGTCGAAGAACTGGCGGAACGGTTCGAATTCCGGAGTGTCAGGCAAATCCTCAAACGGCATGCCGAACTGCATGGCGCCGCCGCCTTTGACTTTCTGCGTCGTCGAGACGTTGACCACTGCCGGGGACAGCTTGTCCACCAGATCGGCGAAACTAGCCGGGCGCTCTGCTGTTTGCGCGATTACGGGCGGCGTAAAGGACAGGGTTACTGCCGATAGGGCAACACACAATATCATCGAAATTCGTTTCATAATCACCTCTTAAACTTGTCCTCGGTTAAACGGTATACCGTCCATTCATCCATGGGTTTGGCGCCCAGATTCGCATAAAAATCGATCGCCGGTTTGTTCCAGTCCAATACCCACCATTCGATACGCCCGCAATCGCGTTCGGCTGCCAGGCGCGACATTTCCATGAATAACGCCTTCCCGATGCCTTTGCCGCGATGCGCGGGTTTCACGAAGATATCCTCAATATACAATCCCGGTTTTCCCAGGAAGGTGGAGTAATTATGAAAAAAAAGACAGAATCCGATAGCGTCGCCATCCTCTTCTGCCAGTATTACTTCCGCATAGGATTTAGGGCCGAACAACGTCTTTTCAAGGGCATTTTGGGTTGCCACTACTTCCGCCGATAATTTTTCATATTCCGCCAGTTCTTTAATCAGCGATAAAATGACGGGTACATCCTTGCTCGTGGCAAAACGCACGGCAACATTCACAGCAACCTCAGCGAGCATTGGTCGAGGGCCCTCTTTCCATATATTTCAGGAAATCGTTATCGGGAGACAATACGCGAGTGGTGTCTTTCGCCTTCGCCGCGCAGGATTTCCGCTTGCTTGCGTGCTTCAGCCAGTAAAATAGTGCGTTCTTTATCGGCCTGCGATTTTATTTTCTGCGCATCTTCGGCACCTTGCGCGCGATATTGATTGGCGGCGCGTGTACGTTCTGTCTGCATGCGCTTATAAATACCTTCCGAGTTGGCTGGCGGCAAATCGGC
>Ga0206992_1024_pt1 | contig 12536 bp, 12 predicted proteins | sample Alteio_BWMinCont_6_FD_153267 | JGI IMG/M metagenome (GOLD analysis project Ga0206992, IMG submission 153267) | Enriched cells from forest soil in Barre Woods Harvard Forest LTER site, Petersham, Massachusetts, United States -... | ecosystem: Environmental > Terrestrial > Soil > Temperate forest >... | reverse complement strand
CATATGGGAACAGAGCATGAATCTATATATGGAAATCAAAAAAGGAGCGCCGCGCTGTTCCTATATGTGAACTTCATAATTATAAAATACACATAGGAGAACAGCGCGTAAATCTATATATGGAAATCAAAAAAGGAGCGGCGCGCTGTTCTTATATGAGAACTTCATAATTATAAAATACACATAGGAGAACAGCGCATGAATCCAAAAAAGGAGGGGCGCGCAGATATCATATGAGAACTTCATAATTATAAAATACACATATAAGAACAGCGCGTGAGTCTATATATGGAAATCAAAAAAGGAGAGCCGCGCTGGATCTATATATGAATTTCATAATTATAAAATACACATAGGAGAACAGCGCATGAATCCAAAAAAGGAGCGCCACGCCGATATCATATGTGAACTTCATAATTATTAAATACACATAGGAGAACAGCGCGTGAGTCTATATATGGAAATCAAAAAAGAGGGTCAGCGCTGTTCCTATATGTGAACTTCATAATTATAGAATTAACATATGAATTATATGTAATAACTTAAGTATGAAACATAACTAAAAAATTGAAAATTTAAATTTTTAAGGAAGTTCATTCATTTTAAGCAGGACAACACAAACAAAAAAAAGCACTTCTTCAAAAATTTATGGAAGAGGATTCAATTCATCTCACTTGGTTGTTCGAGAACATTTTCCATACTCATTGTCCAACACATCCTCTTGACGAGGATGATGGTGACTATTCATGTCCATTATATTTGATGTGTCCTGACAGACTCGAACTTCGGGACAAAATATATCGCGAGGCTTGGAGAATTCTTGAAGAAAAACAGGAATCAGCATTCAGTAATTTGCAAGTTCCACACTTTTTTTCTGAACCACCTGGAACTGGGAAACGTCCAAATGAATCTCACACATTGGAACGCCTACACAGAGCAGCGCATTTTCACTTCGATGACCAGACACTCGACTGGATCTTCAGGATCAAAAGACATCTTCAAATCGAGTCAAGAAAACTGGTTGAGACATTGGTTGAAGCCAACATTATACCAATTGAAAACGCATACGATCGTTTCAGCGAAAGGAATGCATCACGAGCACTTTCTCGTGAATTGTCCATTGCATCAAATGATGAAATTCAATGGTATTTAGATTTGGGTTTAAAACCAGGTTGGCAGAATCTCGATTATACAAATTATGTACACGGATTTTATACCGATTTGCATTTTAAAGATCACCAAACAAAGCGTTCATTCAAACAAATAATCATGATGTTCAATTTGTTTTATCACCAATATCAACTCACTCCAAGTTCCGATATTTTTTTTGACTGTTATTCTCTTTTTCAAGATGAAACTGAAAAAAAAATTTTTCTTCTTTGGATATGGCAAAAGAGCGCATGAGCAAAACATTCAAAAAGGATTTTTGTCTCGGCAGGTCAACTCTCAAAAAAATTGAAATTCTAAATACTAGTCCTAGTCATTCTACTATGTCATAGTATTCACGCGTCTCCACCATTTCTGGCAAAAAACAAAAATGTCTTTGTACGTCGACATTGATTGGTCGGGCACCGTCTTCAGAGCAATGCCTTTGTACGACGACATTAATGTGAAAGCTTTGTGCGACAAATGTGCAAATGAATGCAATGATGACATAACCAAAAAGCGTTTTCTCACCGTGAAACTGGAAGAAAGAAAAACTTGCATCGTCTACTTCTACAGGGGAAATTGTTCTTCATGTGGAACTGGAATGTTTTTCTGGATTTCGTTCGATCTCGCCTTCGATTTCAATGATCCATTGAAAGCCACATTCGACGATAAAAAATTGGGCTTCAGAAAATTCGAAGACTGCATCACCAATTCGGGAAATCTCGAATGTCGGGAAATCTCAAATGAATGATGAAAACAATTTCGGTTCTCAGAAAATATATGAAAATGTGCACATTTTCATATATTTTTCAGATCGGTAGTATGCATTATTTTGTTATTAGAAAAATTGAAAAATAATTAATTAAAAAATAAGTAAATTAAATGTATACCAACAATTAATGTACTTTAAAATAACAAATGAAAAAGAAAATCATTATGGATATCAATACACGGATGGACTAAATATACTTGATAAAGAATTCGACAATAATCCATATAATAATTGTTCTAGAGGAGGATTATATTTCACAACAAAAGAAAATATTAGTCAATTTTTTTGTTATGGAATTAATTTGAGAATTATCGAATTACCATTAAACGATCCTGATTTTCAAATGGTTAAAGATGGAAATAAATATAGGGCAAATAAAATTATCTTAAAGGAAAGATATTCGTTAGCAGATATTAGAACATATGAGAAATTTGAAATTTATCAATTAGGATTTATGTGGGCCTCTGTAAATAATCATCCGGAAATAGTGAAATATATGATAGAAAAAGGAGCAGATATTCATGCAGCAAATGATTATGTATTACAATGCGCCTCTCAAAACGGCTATTTAGAAATTGTAAAATTATTAATAGAAAATGGAGCAAATATTCACGCCAAAAATGATTGTGCATTACAATGTGCTTCCGAAAATGGCCATTTGGAAATTGTGAAATTGTTAGTAGAAAAAGGAGCAGATATTCATGCTCAAAATGATTATGCATTACGATGTGCTTCATGTGATGGCCATTTAGAAATTGTAAAATTATTAATAGAAAAAGGAGCATGTACTCAGGCAGAAAATAATCATGCACTACGATATGCTTCTAGTAATGGTCATCTGGAAATTGTAAAATTATTAACAGAAAACGGAGCATGTATTCAGGCAGAAAATGATCAGGCATTACAATGGGCTTCCTTATATGGTCATTTGGAAATTGTAAAATTGTTAGTAGAAAAAGGAGCAAATATTCACGCAGAAAATGATCAAGCATTACGATGGGCTTCTGAAAATGGCCATTTGGAAATTGTAAAATTGTTAGTAGAAAAAGGAGCAAATATTCATGCAAAAAATGATCAAGCATTACGTAGTGCTTCCTTATATGGTCATTTGGAAATTGTGAAATTGTTAGTAGAAAAAGGAGCAAATATTCACGCAGAAAATGATCAAGCATTACTATGGGCCATTCCGAAAATGGCCATTCATAAATTGTTAAATTTCTTAAAACATTGGAAAAAAATTGAAAAAAATAATAATTGTATAAAATAATAACAAAATTAAATTATACAATGTATTTAAAAATAACGAATATAAATGAAAACCATCACGGATACCAATATAGAGATGGATTAAATGTTCTTGATAAAGAATTTGACAATAATCCTAAAAATTCATGTACGGAAGGTGGACTGTATTTCACAAACAAAGAATTCATCCATAAATTTTATTTTTATGGTGTTCATTTAAGAATAGTAGAATTACCTATAGATGATCCGGAATTTCGTATGATACATGATCCACAAGGAGATAAATGGAGAGCAAATAAAATTATCTTAAAGGAGAGATATTCGTTAGCAGATATTGGAACATATGAGAAATTTGAAATTTATCAATTAGGACTTGTGTGGGCCTCTGTAAATAATCATCCAGAAATAGTGAAATATGTGATAGAAAAAGGAGCAGATATTCATGCAGAAAATGATTGTGCATTACGACACGCCTCTATAAGTGGTCATCTGGAAATTATAAAATTGTTAATAGAAAATGGAGCAGATGTTCATGCAGAAAATGATTGTGCATTACAATGGGCTTCCATAAATGGTCATTTGGAAATTGTAAAATTATTAATAGAAAATGGAGCAGATATTCATGCTCAAAATGATTATGCATTACGATGTGCTTCCGAAAATGGCCATTCGGAAATTGTAAAATTACTAATAGAAAAAGGAGCAGATATTCATGCAAAATATGATTATGCATTACGATATGCTTCTGCAAAAGGACATTTGAAAATTGTAAAATTACTAATAGAAAAAGGAGCAAGTATCTTTGCAGAAAATGGTTACGCATTACGATATGCTTCCGAAAATGGACATTTGGAAATTGTAAAATTATTAATAGAAAAAGGATGTACTCAGGCAGAATATGATCAAGTATTACGATATGCTTCTTGTAATGGCCATTTAGAAATTGTTAAATTATTAGTAGAAAAAGGAGCAAATATTCATGCAGAAAATGATTGTGCATTACAATGGGCTTCCGGAAATGGCCATTCAGAAATTGTTAAATTTCTTAAAACATTGGAAAAAAATTGAAAAAAATAATAATTGTATGAAATAATAACAAAATTAAATTATACAATGTATTTAAAAATAACAAATAAAAATGAAAATCACAATGGATACCAATATAAGGATGGATTAAATGTTCTTGATAAAGAATTTGACAATAATCCTAAAAAATCATGTACGGTAGGTGGATTGTATTTCACAAACAAAGAATTCATCCATAAATTTTATAATTATGGCATTTATCTAAGAATAGTAGAATTACCTATAGATGATCCGGAATTTCGTATGATACATGATTCACAAGGAGATAAATGGAGAGCAAATAAAATTATCTTAAAGGAGAGATATTCGTTAGCAGATATAGGAACATATGAGAAATTTGAAATTTATCAATTAGGATTTATATGGGCCTCTGTAAATAATCATCCAAAAATAGTGAAATATGTGATAGAAAAAGGAGTTACTCAGGCAGAAAATGATTATGCATTACGACATGCCTCTGTAAGTGGTCATTTGGAAATTGTAAAATTGTTAATAGAAAATGGAGCAGATGTTCATGCAGAAAATGATCATGCATTACGATATGCTTCTTGTAATGGTCATTTAGAAGTTGTAAAATTACTAATAGAAAAAGGAGCAGATATTCATGCAGAAAATGATGGTGCATTACGTTTGGCTTCCAGATGTGGTCGGTTAGAAATTGTTAAATTATTAATAGAAAAAGGAGCAAATATTCATGCAGAAAATGATGGTGCATTACGAGGTGCTTCTTGTTATGGTCATTTGGAAATTGTAAAATTATTAATAGAAAAAGGAGCAAATATTCATGCAGTAAATGATCAAGCATTACGATGGGCTTCCGAAAATGGCCATTTGGAAATTGTGAAATTGTTAGTAGAAAAAGGAGCTGATATTCATGCAGAAAAGGATGATGCATTACGATGTGCTTCTGCAAGAGGACATTTGGAAATTATCAAATTTCTTAACATTGGAAAAAAATTGAAAAAAAATAACAATTGTATAAAATAATAACATAATTAAATTATACAATGTATTTAAAAATAACAAATAAAAATGAAAATCATAAGGAATACCAATATAAGGATGGATTAAATGTTCTTGACAAAGAATTTGATAATAATCCTGAAAATTCATGTACGAGAGGTGGATTGTATTTCACAAACAAAGAATTCATCCATAATTTTTATAATTATGGCATTTATCTAAGAATAGTAGAATTACCTATAGATGATCCGGAATTTCGTATGATAAAAGATCCTGAAGGAGATAAATGGAGAGCAAATAAAATTATCTTAAAAGAAAGATATTCGTTAGCAGATATAGGAACATATGAGAAATTTGAAATTTATCAATTAGGACTTATATGGGCCTCGGTAAATAATCATCCAGAAATAGTGAAATATGTGATAGAAAAAGGAGTTACTCAAGCAGAAAATGATTATGCATTACGATACGCCTCTGTAAGTGGTCATTTGGAAATTGTAAAATTGTTAATAGAAAATGGAGCAGATGTTCATGCAGAAAATGGTCCTGTATTACGATATGTATTACAATATGCTTCTTGTAATGGTCATTTAGAAGTTGTTAAATTATTAATAGAAAAAGGAGTAGATATTCATGCAGAAAATGAGTATGCATTACGTTTGGCTTCCAGAACTGGTCGGTTAGAAATTGTTAAATTATTAATAGAAAATGGAGCTGATATTTATGCAGAAAATGATGATGCATTACAATGGGCTTCTTATAATGGTCATTTGGAAATTGTAAAATTGTTAGTAGAAAACGGAGCAGATATTCATGCAAAAAATGAGTATGCATTACGTAAGGCTTCCTTATATGGTCGTTTGGAAATTATGAAATTGTTAGTAGAAAAAGGAGCAGATATTCATGCAGAAAATGATCATGCATTAAGATGGGCTTCCTATAATGGTCTGTTAGAAATTGTTAAATTGTTAGTAGAAAAAGGAGCAAATATTCATGCAGAAAATGATCAAGCATTACGATGGGCTTCTGAAAATGGCCATTCAGAAATTGTTAAATTTCTTAAAACATTGGAAAAAAATTGAAAAAAATAATAATTGTATAAAATAATAACATAATTAAATTATACAATGTATTTAAAAATAACAAATAAAAATGAAAATCATAATGGATACCAATATAAGGATGGATTAAATGTTCTTGATAAAAAATTTGATAATAATCCTAAGAATTCATGTACGGAAGGTGGATTGTATTTCACAAACAAAGAATTCATCCATAAATTTTATTTTTATGGTGTTCATTTAAGAATTGTAGAATTACCTATAGATGATCCGGAATTTCGTATGATAAAGGATCCTGACGGAGATAAATGGAGAGCAAATAAAATTATCTTAAAGGAAAGATATTCGTTAGCAGATATTGGAACATATGAGAAGTTTGAAATTTATCAATTAGGACTTATGTGGGCCTCTGTAAATAATCATCGGGAAATAGTGAAATATGTAATAGAAAAAGGAGCAGATATTCATGCCGAAAATGATTTTGCATTACAATTCGCTTCTTATTATGAAGCAGATATTCATGCTGAAAATGATTTTGCATTACGATATGCTTCTTATTATGGTGATTTAGAAACTGTAAAATTATTAATAGAAAAAGGAGTTGATATTCATGCAGAAAATGATTATGTATTACGATGCGCCTCTCAAAACGGCTATTTAGAAATTGTAAAATTGTTAATAGAAAATGGAGCAAATATTCACGCCGAAAATGATTGTGCATTACGATGTGCTTCCGTAAACGGTCATTTGGAAATCGTAAAATTATTAATAGAAAAAGGAGCATGTATTCAGGCAGGAAATGAGTATGCATTACAATATGCTTCATGTAATGGCCATTTAGAAATTGTAAAATTATTAATAGAAAAAGGATGTACTCAGGCAGAATATGATCAAGTATTACAATATGCTTCTTATAATGGTCGTTTAGAAATTGTAAAATTATTAATAGAAAAAGGAGCAAATATTCACGCAAAAAATGATCAAGCATTACGATGTGCTTCTTGTAATGGCCATTTAGAAATTGTGAAATTATTAGTAGAAAAAGGAGCAAATATTCATGCAGAAAATGATGGCGCATTAATATATGCTTCTATAAATGATCGGTTAGAAACCGTTAAATTTCTTAAAACATTGGAAAAAATTGAAAAAAATAATAATTGCATGAAATAATAACAAAATTAAATTATACAATGTATTTAAAAATAACAAATAAAAATGAAAATCACAATGGATACCAATATAAGGATGGATTAAATGTTCTTGATAAAGAATTTGACAATAATCCTAAAAAATCATGTACGGTAGGTGGATTGTATTTCACAAACAAAGAATTCATCCATAAATTTTATAATTATGGCATTTATCTAAGAATAGTAGAATTACCTATAGATGATCCGGAATTTCGTATGATACATGATCCACATCCACACGGAGATAAATGGAGAGCAAATAAAATTATTTTAAAGGAGAGATATTCGTTAGCAGATATAGGAACATATGAGAAATTTGAAATTTATCAATTAGGACTTATATGGGCCTCTGTAAATAATCATCCAGAAATAGTGAAATATGTGATAGAAAAAGGAGTTACTCAGGCAGAAAATGATTATGCATTACGACATGCCTCTGTAAGTGGTCATCTGGAAATTGTAAAATTGTTAATAGAAAATGGAGCAGATGTTCATGCAGAAAATGATCATGCATTACGATATGCTTCTTGTAATGGTCATTTAAAAGTTGTAAAATTATTAATAGAAAAAGGAGCAGATATTCATGCAGAAAATGATGGTGCATTACGTTTGGCTTCCAGAACTAGTCGGTTAGAAATTGTTAAATTATTAATAGAAAATAGAGCTGATATTTATGCAGAAAATGATGATGCATTACAATGGGCTTCTTATAATGGTCATTTGGAAATTGTAAAATTGTTAGTAGAAAACGGAGCAGATATTCATGCAAAAAATGAGTATGCATTACGTAAGGCTTCCTTATATGGTCATTTGGAAATTATGAAATTGTTAGTAGAAAAAGGAGCAAATATTCATGCAGTAAATGATCAAGCATTACAATGGGCTTCTGCAAAAGGACATTTGGAAATTGTGAAATTATTAATAGAAAAAGGAGCAAATATCCATGCAGAAAATGATTGTGCATTACGATGTGCTTCTTGTAATGATAATTTGGAAATTGTAAAATTGTTAGTAGAAAATGGAGCTGATATTCATGCAGAAAATGATTATGCATTACGATGGGCTTCCGTAAATGGCCATTCGGAAATTGTTGAATTTCTTAAAACATTGGAAAAAAATTGAAAAAAAATAATAATTGTATGAAATAATAACAAAATTAAATTATACAATGTATTTAAAAATAACAAATAAAAATGAAAATCATAATGGATACCAATATATAGATGGATTAAATGTTCTTGATAAAGAATTCGACAATAATCCTAAAAATTCATGTACGGTAGGTGGATTGTATTTCACAACAAAAGAAAATATTAGTCAATTTTATAGTTATGGAATTAATTTGAGAATTGTAGAATTACCATTAAACGATCCTGATTTTCAAATGGTTAAAGATGAAAATAAATATAGGGCAAATAAAATTATACTAAAAGAAAAATATTCGTTAGCAGATATTGAAACATATAAGAAATTTGAAATTTATCAATTAGGACTTATGTGGGCCTCTGTAAATAATCATCCAGAAATAGTTAAATATGTAATAGAAAATGGAGAATGTACTCCGGCAGAAAATGATTATGCATTACGATGCGCCTCTGGAAGTGGTCATCTGGAAATTGTAAAATTATTAATAGAAAAAGGAGCTGATATTCATGCAATAAATGATTGTGCATTACAATGGGCTTCCAGAAATGGTCATTTGGAAATTGTAAAATTATTAATAGAAAAAGGAGCAGATATGCATGCTCAAAATGATTATGCATTACGATGTGCTTCCGAAAATGGCCATTCGGAAATTGTAAAATTACTACTAGAAAAAGGAGCTGATATTCATGCAGAATATGAGTATGCATTACGATGTGCTTCTGCAAAAGGACATTTGAAAATTGTAAAATTACTAATAGAAAAAGGAGCTGATATTCATGCAGAAAAGGATGATGCATTACGATGTGCTTCTGCAAGAGGACATTTGAAAATTGTGAAATTGTTAGTAGAAAAAGGAGCTGATATTCATGCAGAAAAGGATGATGCATTACGATGGGCTTTCGAAAATGGCTATTCAGAAATTGTTAAATTTCTTAAAACATTGGAAAAAAATTGAAAAAAATAATAATTGTATGATATAATAACAAAATTATATTATACAATGTATTTAAAAATAACAAATAAAAATGAAAATCATAATGGATACCAATATAGAGATGGATTAAATGTTCTTGACAAAGAATTTGACAATAATCCTAAAAATTCATGTACACCAGGTGGATTGTATTTCACAGACAAAGAATTCATCCATAAATTTTATAACTATGGCATTCATCTAAGGATAGTAGAATTACCTATAGATGATCCGGAATTTCGTATGATAAAGGATCCTGAAGGAGATAAATGGAGAGCAAATAAAATTATCTTAAAGGAAAGATATTCGTTAGCAGATATTGGAACATATGAGAAATTTGAAATTTATCAATTAGGACTTTTGTGGGCCTCTGTATATAATCATCCGGAAATAGTTAAATACGTAATAGAAAATGGAGCAGATATTCATGTAGAAAACGATCGTGCATTACGCGGGGCTTCCGAAAATGGTCATTTGGAAATTGTAAAATTATTAACAGAAAACGGAGCTGATATTCATGCAGAAAATGATCATGCATTACGATGGGCTTCCGAATATGGCCGTTTGGAAATTGTAAAATTATTAATAGAAAAAGGAGCAGATGTTCATGCAGACAATGATTATGCATTACGATGTGCTTCTGCAAGAGGACATCTGGAAATTGTAAAATTATTAGTAGAAAAAGGAGCAGATATTCATGCAAACAACGATTATATATTACGATATGCTTCTTATAATGGTCATTTAGAAATTGTAAAATTGTTAATAGAAAAAGGGGCAAATATTCATGCAAAAAATGATCAAGTATTACAATATGCTTCTTATAATGGTCGTTTAGAAATTGTAAAATTATTAATAGAAAAAGGAGCAAATATTCACGCAGAAAATTATCAAGCATTACTAGGGGCTTCTGAAAATGGCCATTTGGAAATTGTAAAATTGTTAGTAAAAAATGGAGCTGATATTCATGCAGAAAAGGATGGTGCATTACTATGGGCTTCCAAAAATGGCCATTCAGAAATTGTTAAATTTCTTAAAACATTGGAAAAAAATTGAAAAAAAATAACAATTGTATAAAATAATAACAAAATTAAATTATACAATGTATTTAAAAATAACAAATAAAAATGAAAACCATCACGGATACCAATATATAGATGGATTAAATGTTCTTGATAAAGAATTTGACAATAACCCTAAAAATTCATGTACTGGAGGTGGATTGTATTTCACAAACAAAGAATTCATCCATAAATTTTATGATTATGGCATTTATCTAAGAATAGTAGAATTACCTATAGATGATCCGGAATTTCGTATGATAAAAGATCCACAAGGAGATAAATGGAGAGCAAATAAAATTATCTTAAAGGAAAGATATTTGTTAGCAGATATTGGAACATATGATAAATTTGAAATTTATCAATTAGGACTTGCGTGGGCCTCTGTGAATAATCATCTGGAAATAGTGAAATATGTAATAGAAAAAGGAGCAGATATTCATGCAGAAAATGATCAAGCATTACGAAAGGCTTCCAGAAATGGTCATCTGGAAATTGTAAAATTATTAATAGAAAAAGGAGCAAATATTCATGCAGTAAATGATGGTGCATTACACGGGGCTTCCTTTAATGGTCATCTTGAAATTGTAAAATTATTAACAGAAAACGGAGCAGATATTCATGCAGAAAATGATCGGGCATTACAATGGGCTTCCGAAAATGGACATTTGGAAATTGTAAAATTATTAATAGACAAAGGAGCAAATATTCATGCAGAAAATGATGGTGCATTACGATGGGCTTCCTTATATGGCCATTCAGAAATTATTAAATTTCTTAAAACATTGGAAAAAAATTGAAAAAAATAACAATTGCATGAAATAATAACAAAATTAAATTATACAATGTATTTCAAAATAACAAATAAAAATGAAAACCATCACGGATACCAATATAAGGATGGATTAAATGTTCTTGATAAAGAATTTGACAATAATCCTAAAAAATCATGTACGGAAGGTGGATTATATTTCACAAACAAAGAATTCATCCATAAATTTTATAATTATGGCATTTATCTAAGAATAGTAGAATTACCTATAGATGATCCGGAATTTCGTATGATACATGATCCACAAGGAGATAAATGGAGAGCAAATAAAATTATCTTAAAAGAAAGATATTCGTTAGCAGATATTGGAACATATGAGAAATTTGAAATTTATCAATTAGGACTTATGTGGGCCTCTGTAAATAATCATCCAGAAATAGTGAAATATATGATAGAAAAAGGAGTTACTCAGGCAGAAAATGATTATGCATTACAATACGCCTCTGTAAGTGGTCATCTGGAAATTGTAAAATTGTTAATAGAAAATGGAGCAAATGTTCATGCAGAAAATAATCAGGCATTACGATGGGCTTCTTATAATGGTCGTTTAGAAATTGTAAAATTATTAATAGAAAAAGGAACAGATATTCATGCAGAAAATGATGGTGCATTACATTTGGCTTCCAGAACTGGTCGGTTAGAAATTGTTAAATTATTAATAGAAAATGGAGCTGATATTCATGCAGAAAATGATCAAGCATTACGTAAGGCTTCCAAATATGGTCATTTGGAAATTGTAAAATTGTTAGTAAAAAAAGGGGCAAATATTCATGCAAAAAATGATCAAGCATTACGATATGCTTCCAAAAATGATCATTCAGAAATTGTTGAATTTCTTAAAACATTGGAAAAAATTGAATTTCTAAAAACATTGGAAAAAAATTGAAAAAAATAACAATTGTATGAAATAATAACAAAATTAAATTATACAATGTATTTAAAAATAACAAATAAAAATGAAAATCATAATGGATACCAATATAGAGATGGATTAAATGTTCTTGACAAAGAATTTGATAATAATCCTAAAAATTCATGTACTGAAGGTGGATTATATT
>Ga0206992_1184_pt1 | contig 12588 bp, 14 predicted proteins | sample Alteio_BWMinCont_6_FD_153267 | JGI IMG/M metagenome (GOLD analysis project Ga0206992, IMG submission 153267) | Enriched cells from forest soil in Barre Woods Harvard Forest LTER site, Petersham, Massachusetts, United States -... | ecosystem: Environmental > Terrestrial > Soil > Temperate forest >... | reverse complement strand
TCTGGAGCGCAACCGCGGAAATTCCGCCGGACACGAGTAGTGGATTCTATTTCGCCCCCAGTGGCTTCACCCCGCAATCCGTCACCAGCAACTACAATGGGTCATTCAATACCAACATTCTGATTCCGCAGACCTGTACGGGGGGGCAGTTCACCGCGGCGCTCGCGGCGCCGATCACGTCAGGCGAGGTTTTTGTCTACCTGCAGAACCCTGTCATGGTTAGTGTCTTCGTCGCGGGTACGACCTTAAGCTGCACAATTCCGCAGGGCACCTACATGTTGGACGGCTACGGAAACACCGTCGCCAGCTGTCAGGACACGACCCACACAGTGCAGTTTCAGGCGGGAACCTTCCTGCTCGCCGGGGTCAACAGCCAAATCGTAACCACGAACGCAAGCAAGTTCCTCACGGTATCGACCAGCTTCATCTGCAAGTGATGCCCAAGCGGAATGACGCGATGCCACCGCAATGCGCGCGTTTCCGGGGCTGGGGCCGGTTCAAGGCGGTACGGCAACCACCGAAAGCGCGGTGCTGCAGGGAAGCGATTGATCGAGTTCGTTATGGCAATTGTAATAATAAATCGTGAAACATTCGTTGGGCTTGTTGACTTGCCCGTGGGCATAAAACCTGAATCCATTGTCCAGACCGGCTAAATTATCACGGTAACGTATCCAATGGATTATTCCGGAAAGATTGCAGACGGACCAGTATCCGCTGACGTTCCAGGCAATGTGGTGCCAGGTCTGGCTGTAGAAACTGCCGGTTTCGGGGGCTTCGCCGGATAATTTCTTGACCGTGCACCGGACCTCGGCCCCGCCGTTCCAGGATTCGCACTGGGTTTCGATCTTGGCATGCGCGGTACCGGCGGACAGTGCGACGCCGAGGACGCCGGTCAATAAAAGGCGCATCCGGGGGCTCATTTATAGGGTGGAACGGTGAGGAGGTATTGGGTACAGGGAACGTAACTCCCCTCGGTATGACAAGTATAAAAGAACACCTCATAGCATTCGTTTGTCGATTTCAGGTATTCCTTCAAGCTCCTTCCAAACGCATAGACGCTGTCGTCGATTCTGACGTTCTTTATGGACCCGGCCCCGCCGCAATAAGACCACCACTCGCTTCTATCGAAACGAAGGCCCTTCGGGGCGTCGGTGCTGTAGTTGAGGACGAAGGCCTCCTTGGTGTTGCCGTCCGTTTTCCGGGCCTCGCAGCGAACCTCGTTTCCGCCCTTCCAGCTTTCGCAGGACAGCTTGATGGTTGCCTGCGCCGTCGTACCGCAGAGCGAGAGGGCGATTGCCGCGCAGACCGGACGGGACATTTTCACGGCGTGACCTCGAGTGCGGCCGGGCAGTCGAAGCGCTTCATCTTGTACCCAGGGGGCGAAGCCGTGGCTTCCGCCGCCTGGCAATCGGTGAACGCCACCTCGGCGCATTCCGCTGTCGTCTTGAACTTCACCAGAACCAGGAGCGCCCTGCTTTCGCCCTGGAAGGCCTTTGTCGCGTTCGTCTGCTGTGTCGCCGGCTTACCGCACGGGCCGATCCATTGGGTCAGTTCGAACAGGACATCGGTGGGGAAGGCGCTGTTGACCGCGATCGTCTGCTGCAGCCCATCTTTCGCGTTCAGGAAACAGTGGATCTCCTGGCCCCCGACGGCATCGCCGATTTCGCATCGTGGGGCAGCCGCCGCCAAACGCGGCATGGCGAAAAGCAAAACGGCGCCGGCCGCAAGTCCCAGCCGCAATGGCCGTCGAATGATTTGAAGTGCCGAATCCCCCACCGCGCACGCTCCTGTACTCTGCGATCCAGATGCGACCGCGGCCGAAGCCCGGCGCTCGATGAACGCGGCTGCCTCGCGAAGTGCCCAGCTTCTTTTACGCTTGTTAAGGGCGGACCTAATTGTCTCTCTGTCTCTTTTCTATAGCCTCTCCGTCTCATACGGCCGGTTTGGAAATTAGGGCGACATTTCAGAATTACGGCACGATCGTGAACACCGTTCCTTTGTTATACGCGCCGCCGAGATGCGTGGTGCCATAGAGCGTGCCGCCGACATTGAGCAGGGCGGCCTGCGGATAGGCCCCGTCTTTGCCGATACCGAAGGAATGCAGCACCGTTTCGACGCCCTTCGCGATCTTGAAGACGGTGCCGGCGTCGTTAGCGCCGCCTCTGACCGTGGTTCCGTAAAGCTCACCGCGGACATCGATCAGGCCGGCCCTGCGGGAAGGTCGCATCCTGGCCCTTGCCGAAGGAATGGATGACCGCCTCGGTCGCGGCGCGCGCGGGCGCCGCCAAGAACGTGGCCAACAGACCGGTAACAAGGGCGAACGTTCCGACGCGACCAGAAAAGCCCGACATCCCATTCTCCGTTACCGAATAGCGATATGATTAAATTACAGTAATAGCTTACTAAATAGGCCGACGAAATGATATAGGCGGCATGGGTTGTTATATTGTACGTAATTCCAGAATTGAAATTATATATAATATTATTATAATTTCTTGAAAATTATGTTAATCTCTGAATAGCCGGCTTTGGTGCTAACGGAGAACCGGCGGTCGCGGGATTTTCAGGCGGCCCATCAACCAACAATGAAGGGAAGACCAGATCGTGCTTATTTTCAAAAAATCGACGTTCGCACTCGCCGCCATGGTGGCCGTGCCGATGTTCGCCGCGTCGACGCCGGCCATGGCTGCCGGCTGCACCCTCGCGACGCTCACCGGCACCTATACCTACGCCTATCTCGGCTACAACGTCGTGAAAGGCGTGGACGTGCCGTTTTCGGTCGCCGGCTTCGCGTCTTATGACGGCAAGGGCGGCCTGAAGGGCACGGAGACGGAGACGACAACGTCAGCAACCGGCAAGGTCGTCGTTTCGCCAGGCACCTATACCGGCACGTACACGATAACGGCCAAATGCGCGATCAAGGAAATCGACACTCAGGCCGGCGTGCTCTCGCATTACGACGAGTTCACCGGCCCCTCCGGGAACACGATCAACTTTGTCCAGACCGACCAGGGCGTCGTGTCCTCCGCCATCGAAACCCGCGACTGATTTCGGGCGACCCCGCGATTACGGTGACAGCGATGCCGTACAGGGGCCGTCCACCCCATCACCGTAATTGAAAAGGAAACGGCCGGCTTCAGCGCCGGCCGCAACTTCCTCAGTCGATTACAGTCTCCCAGGCGTTTACCGCGGGTAAGGCTGCGAATAGGCGATTGTCGCGGCCGTGGCGACGGCTTGGCGCTCCTGCTCTATACCCTCGTTGGTTGCCCGCGCGACGCAACCGTCGTCGCCCGAGGGATAGGACGGGTACAGGCTTTGCGGATATTCGCGGTCCAGCGCGTTACAGGCGCTGAGGGCGGCCATTCGGACCCGATAGTCCATCGCATCGACATCCTGCTGCCTGGAAAGATCCAGGTCGCTGATATCGACCACGCGCGACAGCGACAGTTCCTCCACCGGGATGCCGGTGTCGCTGCGCCCCACTGTCCGGCGATGCACGCCGGGCGCGATCACCGTGATTTCGTTGACGGTCCGATATGTCGTCTCCGGCGGGTAAGCGGGCGCCGGCTGATAGGTGGCCTGCGGCTGATAGCCGGGCGGTGGCGCGTAGATAGGCGGCGGCGCATAGACAGGCGGGGCTTGATAGGCAGGCTGGGGCTGGTAGCCGGGCATGCCTTGATAGGCTTGCTGGGCGTCCGCCGGGCAGGCCAGCGCACCCGCCAGCGCGCCGGCTGCCGCAAGGGCGGCGCATGAATGGCACAAGGCCGGATTGGTCGATGTCATAGTCGTACTCCTTGAGTTTCCCAGTCATGGACCCGACACGAATAAAACGTCGTGCCCGCGACGGCGGTTCCTCTGCAGGAATTACGGTGAGGGTTTACGAAACAGATCGCCGTCGGCCGTGCCGACTTGCTCTGCGGGTCTTTAACAGCGTCCCGGCTTCTGCAATGCTGCGGAAAAATGCAGCGAGGGACCATGACCAAGCATCGGCTCGAACTCTTTACCGACGGCGTGTTCGCCATCGTCCTGACGCTGCTCGTTCTGGACCTGAAGGTGCCCGGCGCGCGCGGTTGGGCAGGCGGGGTGGAGATCGCCCCGGCTTTGCTGGTTCACGCCGCCACGTTCACGATCGTCGGGGCGTTCTGGTACACCCATCATGGCGCATTCGCGCGGGTGACGGAGATCAGCACCCGCACCGTCCTGTTCAATCTCTTGATGCTGTTCTGGATCACGCTGCTGCCGTTCTGCGCCAAGACCATCGCCGAATTCCCCAAGGATCCGCTGGGGGCGAGCATGATTGCCGGCGATTGCGCGCTGTGCCAGATCTCGCTGGCCGTGGCCCGGCTCAGCGCGCATTCGACGATCGACGACAATGCTGCGATGCGCGCCTGGCGACGGGGGCGGTTGGCGATGATCTGGGGGTTCATCCTGACCGACATACTGGGCGCCGGTCTCGCCTGGGTCAGCCCGTGGTACGGCTACGGCGCCGCGCTGGCCACCGTGCTGCTCTTTCTGCTCCTGCGCCTGCCGTCGGTTGTGGAGCAGAAATTCGAGCACAGGGTAGGGTGAGCGATCGTAAAAGTGGGGTCAGCCGGCAATCGGAAACCGTCATCGCGGCCAGCGAGATTTGCACGATGGGGAAGCTGTCAAGTGAAGCGTCACCGTCATACTGTAGCGCTCTTCACAAATCGCAAACGGGGGGGATTTCAAATGAGAAAAATACTCGGCGCCGCGGCGATCGCGGCAAACATCGTGACGGCGGGGCAGACCTTCGCGTGTTCGGTGAGCGGCATTAACGGAACCTGGGCTTTGGACACGGTGGATCTCAATGCTCAGAAGCAGCCAACGGCAGTTCATTGCGAGCTCATAATCTCGAACGGCTCGATGAGCGAAACATGCAACGGATCAAGGCTTGTGCATGGCAGCGCCGGTGCGCGGAGCGTTCAGGTGACCCCCAGTCTCAGCCAGTGTGCCTATACGCTGAAGTTCATTTTTTATAACGAGCACACAGCCAACCTCGTTTCCCTGTCGTCGAGCGGCGACACGGCATCGGGAATTTTTCAATATAAATATGGCTCTACGACTGACCATTCGATATTCAATATGGTGAAATTGCAGTAGTTCATTGCGGTGGAGGCTCGCTCGTGCTGTCTCGTTTCGTTCGGCCCATCACCGCCGCAGCCCTTGCCCTGACGGCGTTCCCGGCCGCCGCGGCCCCTGATCGCGCCGCCGTCACGCAACTGTTCACCGACGCCGACCGCGCGTGCAAGCGAGACCACGGCGCCCTGTGGGGCATCTCGCTCTGCGGGCCGATCTTCGTGGTCGACTACACCGACCAGAAATTGCTGGCGAACCAGGCGGATGCCGGCGGCGTCCTGAAGCACGACGGCGCGCTTTGGGGCGGCGTGCTGCCCGACAGCGTCATTATCGCCAATACGCCGACGGATTGGTCCGGCACGCACTGGACACAGATCGTCGTGCCGGTGCCGGACGAAGCCGAGCATCGCCAGGTGATGATCGCGCACGAACTGTTCCATCGCATCCAGCCGCGGCTCGGCCTCATCCGGCCGGAGACGAGCAACAAGCATCTCGACACGCTGGAGGGACGCTATTTCATGCAATTGGAGTGGCGCGCCCTGGCCAAGGCGCTGCAGGCGGGCCAATTAGGAGTAGGTGGGGCGGCTGCGCGGCGCGCGGCGCTGGCGGATGCGATCGGCTTCCGGCGCTGGCGCTATTCGCTGTTCCCCGACGCCGCGCACGATGAGGCGGCGCTGGAGGTGGCGGAGGGCGTGCCCGAATATACCGGCGTCCGCCTTGGCCTGGCGACGCCCACGGAGCGCATCGCCTATGCCGTGCGCGACCTGTCCGCCTTCGTCGACGCGCCGACCTTCGTGCGGTCGTTCGCCTATGCCATCGGCCCGGCCTATGGGCTGATGCTGGACGACGCCGATCCTGCCTGGCGGCACAAGCTCAATTCAGGCCGGCGCCTGGATGAGCTGCTGGCGGACGCGATGAAGCTCGACCTGCCCGCCGGCGACGCGGTTGCCGCGCGGGCCAGGCTTTACGACGACGGCACGCTGCGGACGCACGAGGAACAGCGAGACCGGGAGCGCCAGGCGCGGCTCGCCGCCTATAAAGCACGCCTGGTGGATGGTGCGGTGCTGATCCTGCCGGTGAAGCACGGCAACTATCAATTCAATCCGCAGACGCTGGTCCCGCTGGAGGGATACGGGACGATCTATCCCACCATGCGGCTGACCGACGATTGGGGCGCATTGGAGATCGACCACGGCGGCTGCCTGATCCGGGAGGCCGACAAGCAGGCGACGGTCACCGCCAAGGGCGCGGACAGCGTCGGAACGTCTGGCGACGGCTGGCGCCTGACACTCAACAAAGGCTGGCAGGTCCGCCCTGGCGCGCGGCCGGGCGATCTCACGGTCGTTCAGGCGGACGCCCCGGAAAACGCGCCGGCAAAGGCAAAGCCGTAGCTCGGCCGAAAGTCTATCGCACCGCTGCAAACGGGGTTGTCCATCTGTCTCATTTCGACAGTCTGCGCGTCTCATTTTACTCTAAAGACAAAATTTTCCATTGCGCGGTTACAGTGCAGCGAAGATAGTCGAACCCTGCTTGGGTGCCAATAATTATTATAAAATCCCAATGCAGGAATGGCTTCATGAATAGAGCGCGCGAATTCGTATAATCGCCGCCGCCTCACGCGCTCGGCTGCTGAGCAACAACGATGTGTGTAAAGAGTGCCGGACCTGGAATGACTTTCCGAATATTCGGCGCAAAAAACGCACCGGGAGAATAAACGAATGAGAAAAAGCCTTCTTGTAATGATCGCCGCACTAAATTGCGTATGGCTTTCCCCCCACGCCTCCGCCGACCCGACCTACAAGACGGGTCTTTTCATGAGATTTAACTATCAATCATTCGCCACGACTATTACCGGTATCAACGATTCCGGTCAGCTGGTCGGCTCCTATTCCTTTTCAGGGGCGAACGGTCCTAGAGAACACTCCTTGATCATGAGCGGTTTCGACCGCAACAACTCAAGAGCGCCGATCACCTTCAAGGAGGTGGATTTGGCGCCTGCCAAATCGATCATCGAAGGCATCAGTTCCAATGGCCTGATTGCCGGTTTCGGTTGTTTCCTCGATCCCGCCTCGCCGACGGTGTTGCTTTCGCATGGCCGCTACGGCGCGGTCGGATCGCATTATAAATTCTTGCCGTTCGGCAATGACAATTTTTCCGTCGCACAAGGGATCAACGCGAAGGGCGTCGTCATCGGCACCGTCGGCAATGGCAACGTTCAGGAGGCCTTCATCCTGCAGCCGACCGGTCACCTGACCGTCCTCAAGCCTCCGGGCTACAGCGCGTTCAATGTATCCGTAACGGGTATCAACGATGCCGGCGACGTCGTCGGCTACTTCTACCCAAAGGGAGCGAGTCCCTATGTGACCAAAGCTTTTATACGCCATGCCAATGGAACTTATAGCTTCGTCCAGCCGACCTATCCCCATGGCACGGTAACATCGGTGCAGGTCCTTGGCATCAATCAGCAAGGCGACATGGTTGGCCAAATCTCCGTCACGGTAAAAAACAAAGCGCTCAGTTATTCTTTTTTGCTGTTAGCTGACGGGAAGGTGCAATATTTTTCCGGAAATTTAATTCTTAACGGATTGGATTCCGCCGATGACCTGGTTGGGACTGAGTTCGATTCAGGTAATGCTATCATCTTGTTGCCGGATGTTAGGTCAAGGATACACAAATAAGTCCGCGGGATAGAGGAAATGCGAGGGATTCGATATGAATAAGAAGATCATAACCGCTCTTATTGCGCTGGGATCATCTTGGTTTTCGGCGCAGGCCTTGGCCGACCCAACCTATAATTTGGGTCTCATCAAGCAATTCAACTACCAGGGATTCAATACCGTGATCACCGGGATCAACGACTCCGGGCAAGCAATTGGATATTATACATATCAAGGTACGAGCGGAGCCATATACCGCAGCATGCTCATAAGCGGGTTCGACCGTAACGACACAAGTAAAAATTTCACCTACAAGGGATTGCAGTTTTCCCCCTACGGCTCGCTGATTCTCGGTATCAGCTCCAACGGCTTGATCGCCGGTGTGGGCTACTTCCAAAGTGCCTTATCGGCCGGCACTCTCATTGCGGGCGGCCTCTACGGCAAGATCGGGACGGCCTATAAAACCCTTCCGTTCAGCTTCGATGTCAGCTCGACCGCGACGGGAATCAACGCCAAGGGCGTCGTGACCTGTGTCGTCGGCAATGGCGGTTCATACAGCTACATCATCCAGCCGGGGGGCAAGATGACCAGGGTCGCGGTTCCGGGCGCCGACCCCAACTTCACCCAGGTGAACGGGATCAACGATGCCGGCGATGTCGTAGGCATTTTCTATCCCGACAGCAAAAATACCAATCTATCGAAGGGGTTTATACGGCACGCTAACGGAACTTATGCCGTCATATTTCCGACTTTCGGAAAGTTGAAGACGGTTTCCGCCGAAATAAACGGTATCAATCGGCAAGGCGATGTGGTGGGTGACGTGACCGTTCTGGTGTCGAGTGGCGTCAGCCAATTTCCGAGAAAATATCCGTTCCTCCGTACCGCCGACGGCAAAATCCAATATTTCGATTACACGATCACTCTGAACGGTCTGGACTCCGCCGATGACCTTGTCGGGTCGGTTGGAACCAACTTGGGGCCCTATGCCACCGACGCGATTATCATTATTCCCGACCCGGTCTCGAAAGTTCATAAGTGATCGCATCGTTGCCGGGACTGAACGGTGTTGGTTTCCGGGTCTAATTGAAAACATAATCCAGGCGGGCGCCGAACACGTTGGTGGAGCGGTTCCGGACCACCGTGTCGGCAAAGCCGTCGGGGAAGTATTTCGCGGTGTCGCCGAGGTCGCCATACTCATAGCTGACGATGCCGGCCAGGCGGCCCGGGATGATCTGGTAGTTGACCGCCGTCGAGACATAGAAATCGTCGTTCGCGGTCGCGCGCAGATGCCGGCCGAAATTGTCGATGTCGTTCACGTCGCCGACCAGCGTGTATTGGATGCCCAGGTCGATCGACCAAGCATCGGTCAGCCGGGTCTGCGTGTCGATATTGAAGGCATAGTTCCAGCTCGACGATTCCGAATAGTTGACGCCTGAGGGCTCCAGAAATCCGCCATTGCCGAAATAGGTCGCGGTGAACTTGCCGGCGATCGTGAAGTTCCGCATTTCGCGGCCGACCGCGACGGCGAATTCCGTGTGGTCGTGGCCGGCGGCGGACGAACCGTCGCTGGTCAGCGAGGCGGCGCGGGCGGTCGTCACCTGCGGATCGACGGTCACCAGGAAATCGAGATCGACCGGGTTGCCCGCCACCTGGTCCACCGCCCGCCAGGTGACACCGAAGGTAGGGTTGTCGAAACCGTTGAAATTGTAAGTGGCGGTGCCCCCGCCGAACGCGGACGTCACCTTGTTGTCCGACCAGCCATAGGTGGCGGACGCGCGCAGCGCGATATCGTCGGTGAGGGCGAAAGACAGGCCTTGCGTAATCGCATTGTCATGGCGCGCGAAGCTGGACGTTTCGATGCCTGAACTGCCGTTGTCGCCGGTCGGGTTGGCGAAGCTGTAGGCGGTCCAGCCATAAAGCTGTCCGGCGAACGGCAGGTAAAGCGGATCGGACAGGGGGCGGGCGGCTGTCGGCTGGAACCAGTCCGCGCCGCCGGTTGCCGTTTGGCCGAAAGCGGCGGCAGGCGCAACGATAGCAACCGCGAGGACGGCAAGCCCGCGCGCCGATGACAGTGTCTTGCTCAAGATTTGATTTCCCAATCGATCGCCGCGGATCGGTCCTGACCCGTTACCTGGGCGGATATATTACATAATGAAGTGGTTCATGGAAGGTAGGTATACTATAATATTTTGATTTTATTGATTTATCGCCCGTCGCGTCCCCTGTGCCGGAAACCCCTCCCCAGTCGCGCCGGCATGGGTATGATGCCTGATGAAATTCGTCATCGTGACCTACGGCACCGAGGGCGACACGCGCCCGCTTGCCGCTTTGTGCCGCGCGCTGATCGATGCCGGCCATAGGGCGCACCTGCTTGCGGATGCTACGACGCTTGGCAATGCCGAAATGCTCGGCGTGCCCGCGACCGGGCTGTCGGGCGATATCAAAGGGGCCATGCACGCGGCCGGCGCCGATGCGATGAGCGGGCGTGGAAAGGGCGGGTTCGGCGACACCGCGCGCATATTGTCCGGTATCGCCAACGCCAATACCGAATCCTGGCTGCGCGCCACCGTTGCGGCGGCGGCTGAGGGCTGCGACGCCATCATACTCTCAGGGCTGGCGGCGTTCGTGGGCCTGTCGGCAGCCGAATATCTGGGCGTTCCCGCGATTGGAACCGGGCTGATCCCGATCACGCCGACCCGGGCGTTCGCATCGCCCTTCCTGCGTCCGGGTCTGGTTCCCGGTCTGCTCAACCGGGCGAGCCATCATCTGGTCGACGGCGTGCTGTGGCGCAGCTTCCGCGACGCCACGAACGCCGCGCGCGCTGCCGTGTGCCGGCTTCCGCCGCGCAAGAAGCTCTGGACCGAACATCCCATGCTGTACGGCGTCTCGCCGAGCGTGCTGCCCCGGCCGGACGACTGGCCGGCCAATGCCGATATTTGCGGCCAATGGGTGGCGAAACAGCCGGAGTGGTCGCCGCCGCCGTCGCTTGCCGCGTTTCTCGCAGGTGGTGCGCCGCCGGTCTATGTCGGGTTCGGCAGCATGCCCAGCTTGGGCGGGCACGATCTGCTGGGCGAGGTGGTTACGGCTGTCGCCGGGCGTCGCGCGCTGTTTTATCCTGGCTGGAGCGGTGTGGACGCCGCCGGCCTGCTGGGGAATTTCCATGTGATCGGCGATACGCCGCATGACTGGCTGTTTCCCAGAACCGCGCTGGCGATCCATCACGGCGGCGCCGGCACCACGCACTCGGCGGCGCGGGCGGGCGTGCCTTCGGTCGTGGTTCCGTTCGCCGCCGATCAGTTCTTCTGGGCCGAGCGCTTGCGCCGTGCCGGCGTGGCCCCACCGCCGGTGGCGGCGAAGCACCTGAAAGCGCCGGCCTTGTCGCGATGCATAGCCGTCGCCGAAGGCGCGGACATGCGCGCAGCCGCGGCCGCGCTTGGCGCGCGCATGGCCGTTGAGAACGGGCTGGCCGACACTGTGTCGGCGATCGAAGCGATGATGGAGCGAGTGTGAAATTCCGCCGATACCATACCGAACCCGGCGCGATCTTTCCGAAGGTGATGACTGTAGGTTTGAATTAACTATTGTGTTGCTCGAACTTCGTTGCACTATGCTTGAAATAACCACGTTGCGGGGACAGGGAGCCCGACAATAACCGCTGGGTTACGCTTCGTTCGCGTATAAGAGTGCCCGCGGCTTCGTCGCAGAGCGAACGAGCAGGACCGATAGGGAGAGTAGAACATGCGTGTGCCGGGGCTTCTTCTCGTCTGGACGTGTCTCGCTCTGGGATTGGTGTTCGGTTCGGCGCCGGCCCGCGCCGCCGCCTTCGGCGATTGCGCGCCGATCGGCACGCTGGAGAATTTCGAGGCCTCGGCGGCGCCGCAGACATGGACCTTCGCTGCCGAGGATTTCCGCGTGCTCGAGGGCACCGATCTCAAAACAATCGCGAAATCGGGCAAAACCTGCCTCCAGCATTACGCGCTGAAGCAGGGCGTGCCGCGCTCGACCGATCTGGAGATCATGCAAAACTATACGGAGGGCCTGCCGGGGCTGGGCTTCCGCATCACCAATACCAACCGGCCGCCGGACGGCGATATCTACGCCACCATGACCAAGGATGGCGTCGAATACTGGGCCCATGTCTGGCCGTCCAACGGCGACGGGGTGCATATCCTGATTCTGCAGATCGCACCGTTCCAGTCGACCCTCGCCCCCACAGTCACGGCCGCGGATTGCGCGCCGATCCGCGGGCTGCAGAATTTCGCCGCCGATCACCCGCCCCAGACGTGGGTCTTCGCGGCCGAGGACTTCCGGGTGCTGGAGGGCACCGACCTTAAAACAATCGCGAAATCGGGCAAGACCTGCCTCCAGCACTACAGCCTCAAGACAGGCATCGCCTACAAGACCGACCTTGAGATCATCAAGAACTACGCGCTGGCCCTGCCGCAAGAAGGCTGGACCATCACCAACACGAACCGGGACGACAACGGGGATATCTTCGCCACCCAGACCAAGGACGGCGTCGAATCCTGGATCCATGTATGGCCGTCCAACGGCGACGGGCTGCATGTCCTGACCCTGCAGGTGATGCCGTTCCAGTCGACCCTCGCGCCCACCGTCACGGCCGCGGATTGCGCGCCGATCCGCGGGCTGCAGAATTTCACCGCCGATCACCCGCCGGAGCAGAAAGCCTTTGATTCGCTCGACTTCCGCGCGGTCACGGACGGCAAGGCAAATACGATCACCAAGACCGGCAAGACCTGCATCCAGCACTATGCGCTCAAGTCAGGCATCGCCTACAAGACCGACCTGGAGATCATCAAGAACTATGCCGAGG
>Ga0206992_1183_pt1 | contig 12624 bp, 8 predicted proteins | sample Alteio_BWMinCont_6_FD_153267 | JGI IMG/M metagenome (GOLD analysis project Ga0206992, IMG submission 153267) | Enriched cells from forest soil in Barre Woods Harvard Forest LTER site, Petersham, Massachusetts, United States -... | ecosystem: Environmental > Terrestrial > Soil > Temperate forest >... | reverse complement strand
TCTTGAAAACGTTTCGTTGATTACCGGAGATCGCGGTGTCGTAGGGAATGTTGGGCGTCCCCGGAACCGCGAAGAAGCTGTCCTCCAGCCGCGATACAGAATCGTTCACCGAAACGGGATTCGAGTTGCGCTCAAACCGCAGGCCGGCATTCAGGGTTAGATTCTTTCTCACCTGGAATTCATCCTGGATATACGCGCCCGCCTGATACCACGCGAACGGCGCCTCGTTGTGAAGAGGGAAGTCGCCGCTGGAACTGCTGGCGTAGCCCTGGTCGAAGAGCGAAAAATACGTGCCGGTGCCGCGCGCTGCTTCATACGGCTGGCCGTAGCCATCCCCCAGCGCCGAGAGTCTTGGCACGGTTCCGGCGTCGGGGCTCAGGTCTACGCCATCGGTGCGCAGGAATATGCCGCCGAACTTCAAGGTGTGGCGCCCGCGAATCAGGCTGGCGTCATCGGTGAACTGGTATTGAAACTGGTTGGTTCCCTGCGGCCAGTAGGCGGAATCCGGATTGATGGCGGTGAGCGGGTCGCTGTAATGCAGAACGGCGTTGCTCGAATCCACTTCTGTGTCGCTGTAATTGAACTGATAGGGAAACACGGCGTTCCCTCCGGAAGGGTAGGGATACGCAGCGGTAGTGTAATTACCCACAAAGATGAAGGTGTTGACGGCTTTCGTCCCGAACGTGTGCGTTTCAGAGAGCATGCCGTTGCTGCCGCCCATCGATGTGACCACATTGAAGGCGGGGCTAATGGGATCTTCGTAGGCCGGCTGCGTGCCGCGGTCCCACTCGTAGTGGAAGTAGATTTTGTCGTTGGCGCTGAAATTATGGTCGATGCGCAGCGTGGCGATCGATTCGTCGGCGGTGACGGTGGGCTCAAAGGAGAATTGATTGATATCGGGGTTCGGTACAGCTGCTCCCGTGAACACGTTGACGTTGTTATAAGGGCGCAGCGTCTGGCCTTTGGGAATCGGTGCGGCGTTGTAGACGCTGAAAAGCTGCTGATAGAAAGGCAGCTCGGCGGGATTGTTGGCGGTGACTCCGGCGATGGTGCGGTTCTCAAAGGCCTGGCTCGGCAGGTAAACCAGGTTGGGCGCGGTCGCGGTGGTGAAACGGATGCCTTCGTAGTCCGCGAAGAACAGCGTCTTATCTTTCACGATGGGTCCGCCGATGGCCGCGGCCCACTGGTACGCATCCTCAGAGGGGCGCGGGATGCCCCTGCTGCGCATTGAAATAGTTGTTGGCGTTCAGATCCTCGTTGTTCCACCAAAACGCCATGTTCCCGTGAAACTGGTTCGCCCCAGCGCGCGTGGTTTCCACCAACTGCGCGCCGCCGAGGCCGCCATACTGCACGGAGTATGCGTTGGTGACCACAGTGGCTTCCGCCAGCTCGTTGTTGCCCAGCGTCATATTCATGGCCAGGGTGTTGTTGGTGTTGGACCATGGGCTGATGATGCTGGCGCCGTTGATCGTCATATTGTTGGAGGTCGCAGGCAGTCCGTAGCTTGAAAAGTTGCCGGTGCCGCCGGCGGTGTTCATGACCGAGCCGGGCGCCAGCTGGCCGACGAATGTGACGTCATTCCCAGGGTTCGGAATCGATTCCAACTGCTTCTGGTCGAACGTGGTGGTCAGGTCGCCGTTCTCCGTATCGAGCAGGGGAGCGGCGGAGGTGACGTGAACCGTCTGCTGGACGGAGCCGATATGCATGGCGAAATTGGCCTGCGCCACTTTCGCCACAGAGACCAGCACGCTGGTCGAATCCACGTCGAATCCCTCGTGCGTTGCGGTCACGCGGTATTGTCCGGGGACGAGGAGAGGGATATGAAAGCCGCCGGTGGCCGTGGACTCTGTTTTCGAAACAGAGCCGGTGTCAATGTTCGTCGCCGTTACCTGGGCATGGGATACCACCGCACCCTGAGCGTCGGTTACGGTACCCGCAATGTCTCCGGTGGTCAGAGTTTGGCCGGACGCGACCAGGGTTGCGAGGCAAAAGGTGAGGATTGTTCCGAGAGCCAGTCCACAACTGGATCGAACTCTCCGGGCTGAATTCCTGACACGGGTGACGGTGGCCATGGCTGCAATCCTCCTTGAGTGACGGTGCCTGCCCAATCGCTGAACCACGGAATTGCCTGTCTGGGGTATCGGTCCGCTGGTTGTAGCCTGGGGGATTCGTTCGACCTATTCGGTGCAAAACGAAATTAAACACTTATAGAACATGTGAATCGAAAGTGTCAACGCAGAGGCGCGGATTTCCCAGCATATGACGCGCTTTCCCGCTCCGAATGGCGGACCGCCGGGTTGCCGGGAGGGAAACTTGATGGAGTTGAGGCGAATTTGTCGCTTTCGCGATGTTGCGTATCCTTTCGAAAGCCGTATAATGACTCGGACGTAACCCAGAGGCAAATGTGGATCCACTCACACAGCTGATCGAATTGCCGGAGGCTGCCCGCGCTGCGCGGGGGTTGACGGATACTCCCCGCGAGATCCATCAGCAACCAAAGACATGGCTGAAGACTCTTGAGCGCATGCAGGCGGTGCGCTCCTCCGTTGCGAACGTTTGTGAAGATGCAGGGAAGCGGTTCTCTCAGGTCATTCTGGCCGGGGCGGGCAGCTCGGATTATGTTGGCCGCGCGCTGGCCGGGCTTCTGCAACAGCACTGGGGATGCCCGGTGAGAAGCATTCCCAGCACGGACCTGCTGACCAGTCTTGCGGAATTCATTCTGCCGGATGGGATCTGCCTTCTCATTTCGTTTTCGCGCTCGGGCGAAAGCTCTGAGGGAATTGCTTTGCTGGACCTGGCGATCCAGCGCTATCCGGAACAAATCCGCCACGTCGTAATTACCTGTAACGCGGCTGGGGATATGGCACGAATGCCCGGAGTCTTGCCCATCGTTCTGGACGATGCGGTGAACGACCGCGGCTTGGCCATGACAAGTTCCTTCACGAACATGCTGATCGCGGGTGAGTACCTTGCGTACTACAATCAGGAACCCACTTGCGCAACGTTGGTGAATGATCTCGCCACGATGGGGAAAAACCTGCTGCCGAATGCGGCAGAACTGACAGCAAAGCTCGCAAAGAGAGGCTTCCGGCGCGTTTGCTTCCTCGGCAGCGGCGCCCTGCAGGCCGCTGCGCAGGAATCGGCGCTGAAGGTCCTGGAACTGAATGCGGGGAACATTGCGACGCTGGCGGAATCGTTTCTTGGCCTCCGCCACGGACCGATGTCATTTCTGAACCGTCAGACGCTGGTCTGTGCTTATCTTTCCGGCGACGAGCCGCGAAGCCTCTACGAACTCGATGTGCTGGATGAGATGCGGAGCAAGCGGCTGGCCGGAGAACTGTTGGTGGTGGCTCCGCGAAACTCGGATCGGATCCGCGCTGCAGCCGGGCATGTTATCGATCTGCAGGCACCAGAGGGTTTCCCGGACTTGATGCGGCCGGCAGTCGACGTGATTGTGGGACAGCTGCTCGCGCTGTTTCTTTCTATCGAGAACGGCGTGCGGCCGGATACGCCGAGCACCGGCGCGATTAGCCGGGTCGTCTCGCACGTGAAGATTTACACGCCTGCCGCCACGAGCCGCAACGGACAAGGGAGAAAACTCTGATGCGCCGCAAAATGTTGCTGACCCTAGTTGCGCTGCCGCTCGTCGCAGCAACCGTCGCACCAGCGCAGGAGCCGGGCAAGGCCAGCGGTGTGGTGGTAGGCGATCGCACCACGCTGCGCGATGCGGCCATCGAAGCTTCGTGGTCGGTGACGAACGGTCAGCTCGGACCGATTTCCATCGAAGAAAAATGGCAGGGGCATAGCCTGCGCATCGATCATCCCTTTGCCGTGCTGCTGAAAGACGGAACGATCTACGACGCGCAGACACTGCACGCAGATGGCGCACCGCAGTTGCAGCCGATCACGCCGGATGCGAAGGCCGCGCGTTTCTCTGATCGCCTGCCAGGATGGCGCTACAGCTTGCCTCTTACGGATTCCACCGGCAAGATTCACCTCACCTGGTCAGCGGTGCTGCGTGACGGGTCCAGCTACATTCGCCAGTCCCTGACCATTGCTGCGGGCGATCAGAACCTGCCCATTAGTCAGGTGAAGCTAATCGATGTATCCATTCCGGGTGCGCACGTGGTGGGCTCCGTAGCAGGATCGCCCATTGTGGCCGGGCCTTTTTTCCTGGGCTTTGAAGATCCACTCACCGAGAGCCGCGTCTTCGGGAATCGCGCTACCGCTGTTCGCTATCGCGAGTTGCCGCTACGCAGCCGCCAGTCGGTGACTTACTCGGCGGCGATCGGCACCACGCGCACTGGACAGCTTCGCCGTGACTTCCTCACTTATGTCGAGCGCGAACGTGCGCACCCGTATCGCACCTTCCTGCATTACAACTCCTGGTACGATCTCGGTTACTTCACTCCGTATGACGCAGCGGGCGCAGTGGATCGCATTGACACGTTCGGTATTGAGCTGCATGAGAAGCGCGGCGTCACCCTTGATTCGTTCCTCTTCGACGACGGATGGGATAACCACGAATCGCTTTGGAGTTTTAACAGCGGGTTTCCCAACGGATTCATGCCAGTCTCTGCCGCGGCGGCCAGAATTGGCGCAGCGCCAGGACTGTGGTTGTCACCCTGGGGTGGTTATGACGGCCCGAAAAAAGAGCGCGTCGAGTTCGGACAGAAAGCTGGGTACGAAATTGTGGACGGAGGTTTTGCGCTTTCCGGACCGAAGTATTATCAGCACTTTCTCGATGTTTGCCTGCACATGATCCACGATTACGGCGTGAATCAGTTCAAATTCGACGGAACGGGCAATGCCGACAGCGTGTTTCCCGGCAGCGAATTCGACAGCGATTTCGACGCCGCGATGCATTTGATTGCTGAACTTCGCCAGGCCGAGCCGAATATCTATATCAATCTCACGACCGGAACGTATCCGTCTCCTTACTGGACGTTTTATGCGGATTCGATTTGGCGGGGCGGGGAAGACGACAGCGAAATTGGCGTCGGCCCGGTGCGCGAGCAATGGATCACCTATCGCGATGCGGACACATATCAGGGAGTGGTGCAGGCGGGTCCGCTCTACCCGATCAATTCATTGATGCTGCACGGCATCATTTACGCGCAGCACAACAGGAAGCTGAATACCGATCCGGGCAACGATTTCCGCAACGAAGTCCGCTCCTACTTTGGCACGGGGACGCAGTGCCAGGAGATGTACATCACGCCGTCGCTGCTGACGCCGCAAAACTGGGATGACCTGGCCGAGGCGGCACGCTGGTCGCGCTCCAATGCCGATGTGCTGCGAGATACGCACTGGATCGGCGGCAATCCTGCGTGGCTCGAGGTGTATGGATGGGCATCGTGGACGCCGAAGAAGGGAATTCTCACGTTGCGCAATCCAAGCGACAAGCCGCAAACGATCCAAATCGATCTTCAGAAGGCTTTGGAACTGCCTGTCGGTGCGCCTCGCAATTATTCGGCGAAGAGCCCGTGGAAGGACGACGCGGGTCAGCCGGCAATCGAACTCCGCGCGGGCGAGCCGCATGCATTTCGCCTCGCACCGTTTCAAGTTCTGACGCTCGACTTCACGCCGCAGGCGAAGTAGCCGCCGACCTGGAGTTCATGACGACGCCGCGGCTTCGCGATGGCTACCCTTGTCGAAGTGCATTTCGATTTCTTCGAGAGATTTGCCTCGCGTCTCCGGCAGCCAGAACGTCGCGGTCAGATAGTAAAGCGCGGTGCATCCGGCCCAGAAGAAGAACATCGCGGAGTAGCCATGATTGCCGACGACGGGCAAAAAGACTCCCGCAATCGCTGTGGAGATTCCCTGATTGAGCAGTAGCGCGATCCCCATGCCGGTTGAGCGAATCCGCGTGGGCATCAACTCTGAGAGCGTCAGCCACACCACCACGCCTGGGCCGACTGCATACGACATGATGAACAGACCGAGGCAGCCGGCGACCAGCCATCCGGTCTGTTCGGTCGGAACCGGGCCGTAGAAAGCGCGATAGATCACCAGCGGCGCGCCGGTTTCGTTTCCTTCAGGAGCAACATCGAGCACCGGATGATCGGTGTCGCTGAGCACGGTCGCGAGGTGTTCCCCGTGGCCGTACGAATAGGCAACCGTAAGAGCCATGACGCGCCCGTTTACTGCGCTGCCGAGCGCTGCCTGGTCGAGGGGCAGATGAATTTTGTTATTTATCGCTGATGTTTCGATTGTGCTCTTGACATCGTTGCGCGTTGCTTCCGAGCGCAGGAAGATGGTGCCGCCAATTGCCAGTGCGACCATGATGCCTGCTGTACCAATGCGCAGGAGGAACCGGCGGCCCTTGCGATCGACCAGAAACACTGCCAGCAAAGTGGTGGCGCAGTTGATCAGCTTCACCAGCACGTCGCCCTGGGTCGCATGGCGCGCCGTCATCCCAGCCTGGCGAAGAATGACCACGAGGAAACTGAGAATGGAGTTAATGCCCGTTGTTTGCGTGAGGCTGAGGACGATACACGCCAGCACGAACGGAACGATGTACTTGCGGCGGAAGAGAGACTCGCGCGATGCGTCAGATCCGTCCGACTCCTTCGCCAGTTGCTGCATCTCCGCCATTTCCCGTTGCGCTTCCTCTTCGGTGACGGAGCGCCGCAGTGCTTTCATCGCCTCCTCGGTCTTTCCCTTGCGCACCAGCCAGCGTGGCGTTTCGCTCAACAGGAATGAGCCGCCAAAGAAGATCAACCCCGGGTAAATAACGGCCAGAAACATACCACGCCACGCGTGATTCTGCGCAGCGCGGATCATATCCACATTGCCATGCGCCATGGCCACGGCGGTCTCGGCCTGCCTTGTATACAGGTACCCGATCAGAGCCGCGGCGACAATGCCGAAGGTGAGGAAGAACTGAAAGATGGCGGTTCCGCGCCCGCGCGATCCTGCGCTCAGGCACTCAGCCAGGTAGAGCGGCACGACCACGGCGATGACGCCGCCGCTCATGCCCTGCAGCAACCGGCCGGCGAACAGCGTCGTAAAGTCGCGCGAGAAGACGATCACTCCGACGCTGACGATGAACATCAGCCCGCTGAGGATCATCGTTTTGCGGCGTCCGACCCAGTCGGCCAGCACTCCGGTCGCCAGCGACGACACCATACTGCCGCCCAGCACCGCCGCGACGATCAGCGAGGTTTGCTCGAGCGTCAGCTCAATGGTCTTGCCTACGTAGAGCAGCGCCGCGGCGATAATGCCGATGTCCGCGCCATACAGCAGGCCGCCGACTCCGGCAATGAACAGAAGATAGCGGCTGTAAAAGGCTGCGCTGGAGGAACCGCTGCGCTCAGCGTTCATGGAACGCTGCTGAGGTTGAGATTGAAATCATCATGACCGGAGTTTGCCTCACGCGCTCGTTGCCTGCAGATGCAGCAACCGCAGCGCATTTTCACGATATACCCTGCGGAGCACCTCGTCGGGAAGATTCAGGCCGTAAATGTTCCATCGACCCTGCCGCGAAGCGTGCGAGGGATATTCAAAATACTCGTCGGCTGTCTCGAGAAAGCGGAAATATAAACGGTACATCGATTCTTCCGGCAAAAGATCTGTGCCGAAGACGATGCGTTCGGAGTAGCGGAGGAAGAAGTCGCGTGCGGTGTACGGTTGGCGGCCCAACTCCGCGGCCCGCGCGCTGATGTCCACATAAACGTTGGGGCAGCGGTCAAGCAGCTTCGTCACACGCGACAAATTCTCGCTGCTTTCGGCCACGTGAGCACAAACGAAGGTGGTGCGAGGATGACGGGCGATCACGCGGTCGCGCTGGTCCAGCAACTGCTCTTTCGAATACTCCGCGCCGTAGAAACCCCAGTCAGGATGCGCGGCCAACTCTTCGTAGCGCTCATTGAACTGATCGATGGGCAGGAAGAACGCGTCCGGGTCGGCGGTATGAAACATCACTGGAATGCGGAGTTCCGCAGCCTTATCGAACATAGGCGCCAGGCGGTCGTCGTCAATCTGCAACAGCCGTCCATCGGCATCGCGCACGGTGAGGCCCAGGTCCTTCCAGAACTTGATGCCTTTGATTCCGCGGTCTGCGAGTCGGTCCAGCCAGTCGCAGGTACGGCGGACGAAGTCGGGCCGCGTCACCTCGCTCCAGTCCATCCAGCCGATGGAGTGGAAGCGGCTCGCGTCGGCCGCGTGAAACTTGTCGATCATCGCGAGCGCCGCGTCGCCGGTTTGCATGGTGATGTTGACGATTTGCTCGATGCCGCATGCGTCCATCACGCGCAGCACATCCGCCGGTTCCAGCGCGTCAAGATGATTGTGATAATCGATGGTGGGAAAGCGCGGGCGGTCGATGGGATGCTCCGGAGTCACCAACATCGACTTCGGCTGGAACTCGCCCAGCGGGAGGCGTATCTCGGCTTTCGCGGTCACCATCGCAACGAATTTGTCCTGCTCTGCGCTCATGAATTTTGTCCGTTCGGATTTGTGGATGGCCGCGCTGCTGGAAAGCCATGCTCGATAAGGAAGCTCTCCACCAGCGGCTGGTCGCGAAATGCTTCTGTCCCGCCGGAGCGCAGGGTCGAAAGCGCGCCTGCGATGTTGCCCGCCCGTGCGCAGGTCGCAGGATCAAGCCCCTGCAGCCATGCAAACAGGAAGCCGGCATCGAAGCTGTCTCCCGCGCCGATACTGTCTACCGGGTCAACTGCAATTCCGGGCACTTCCCAGCGTGTGTTGCCTTGTTGAACGACCGAGCCTCGCCGCCCGCACTTCACAGGGATACAGGGAACTCGCGCGGCGAGCACCGCCAGGGACTCATCCACGGTAGCGCGTTTTGCAATACGGCGAAGCTCCGCTTCATTCGGCAGCAAAATATCGACCAGGTCCAACAACTCATCGAGCACGCCGCCCCACTGGTCGTCAGGATCGTCGTTGGTGTCCAGCGAAAGCGTCAGTCCCGCATCCTTTAATTTGCGGAACAGCTCAGGCAGATCGGGCGCCAGCTTCCTCTGCAGGAAGAGCGACGACAAATGGAAGTGCCGGCTTGCGCTCAAATACGAAACGTCGAGGTCGGCAACGGTCATTTCGCTCATGGTGCCAGGGTAGGTGAGAATCCGGCGCGCGGGCCCATGCTGCAACAGGATCGTGACTCCGGTAGCGCGTTCCGGATCAGTCACAGTGCGGCTCACGTCGACTCCGCTGGCAGCCAGCCGCTTCAGAGCCGTCGCTCCCAGTTCATCCGTTCCCACGCGCGTGACAAATCCAACGTGCGCGCCCAGTGTCGCCAAATTGTGCGCAACAATGGCCGAGGAACTGCCCAGAGTCACTTGAAAATCGCTGGCCAGCAACTCTCGCTCCAGGGGAAGACTCTCGGGCAGGCCGTAGAGAATCAGGTCCAGATTGATTTCCCCGGCGATGGTGACGTCAAACACGCTCGGTACGCTCCCGGCGGCCGCGGGTTAGGCCGTCCACTTTCTTTTAAAAGAATACGAAAGGAATCGTCAATAAGGGTGCAAATTCGTAATTAAACGGATCTTGCGACTGGCCGTTCCAGGCGCCCCTTCAAACCAGGATCAGTTCAATGCCTTCACCGCGCAGAATCTCCGCGTTTTTCTCCGAGAGGCCGCGGTCGGTGATCACGCAGTGCACCTGGGTCGCGGGGACAATGCGCGACAGGCTGCGCCGTCCAAATTTCGTAGAGTCGCAAACCACAACCACGCGTTTGGCGGCGCGCACCATGCTTCGATTCACACGCGACTCCAAAACATTGGGGGTGGTCAATCCGCCCTCGGGATCGAAACCGTCGACGCCGAGAAACAAAATGTCGGCATGCATTTCGTCGAGCACGTCTTCAGCGAGCGGCCCGACCAGGGAGAAGGAGTTCTTGCGCAGGGCTCCGCCCACGACGATCACTTCAAACTCGGTGCCGGTCAGGTCAGCGGCAATATTGATGGCATTCGTAATTACGGTGAGCCGGCTGAAGCGGCGCAGGGCGTGGGCCACGGCGGTGGTCGTGGTCCCGGAATCGAGCATCACGCACTGCCCCTCCTGCGCGAGCCGGACTGCGGCCGCGGCGATGCGCTGCTTCTCGTGCGAGTGCTGCGTTTCTTTTTCGTGGAGCGACGGATCGAAAAGCGCGCCGGTGAGAACGGGCAGCGCTCCGCCATGCGTGCGCTGCACCAACCCCTTCGATTGCAGATATTCCAGGTCTTTGCGGATGGTGATCTGCGAGATGCCCAGGGTCCGCGCGAGTTCCTGCACCACGACGCGTCCATGGTTCTGAATCTCGACAAGGATATGGCGCCGCCTCTCGTCGATCAGCATCGAGTCGTGCCCGGCATTTCGATCCTTCGGTGCGCGCGCCACTTTGGCCATCCAAACGAAAGAGAATGAAATCCGATTGCATTGTACGGAATCGGGGACTCTTTCGTCAGCAAGGCTGAATGGGGTTAGTGAGCGCCTGCGCGGTAGATTGTCTCGCGGCTCGGCAGCAGAGCCCCTACGGTTGCTCCTCCGACAAAACCCGCGGCTGCACCGATGCCTGCCGGCCAACTGCGGCCTCCAAAGTCCAGGCAGAAGGTCTGTGTAGACGAGCATCCCTGGTGGGCTGCTGCGCCGATGCCAGCGCCTGCGCCTGCTGCGATTCCGCCGACAATCAGCGCATTGCGCAGGCGGTGCTTATTCTTCATTCGCTGCACCATGATCACCTGGTCACGGCTGACCGTCTGCGGGCCCGTTTTCGAGTTCAGGGAGATCGCGGTATCGGAGACGCTCAGAAACTCCCCGGTGATTTTGGTTGAGTTGGCTTCCAGCACGTGGATCTTCTCGCCGGGCTGCAGCACGTTGAGGTTCTGCCACGAGGCTGCTTTTCCCTGCGCCTGCGCGGCCGCAGCGGCCAGCAGAATACAAACCAAGACAAAAAGCTTTCTCATGCGTTCTCCCGTGCTTGTTGTGGTGTGCACTACTGGACCGTCACTGTAAGTGTGCCGGTCTGCGTGATGGCGCCCGATGTGGCCGTCACCGTTACCGTGTAAGCGCCGGCACTGGTTCCGGGATTGCCATTGATGTTGTTAGGGGTCCCCAGCTTGCATGCCACCATTCCGCCCGCAAGGACAACGAAGGAACCAACAAAGACAGCCATGGTGCGCCAGCTACGCCGCTGAGCCGGGATGCCGATGAGCAGGACGCAGGCGAAGACCGCGCCGCCTCCGGTATACCAGCGAGTCCCAGATCGCTCTGGCCACGTGAGTGCGCTGGAACTGGCTGCGGTTGTGGAGACAGTGAGCGTAGCCGTGCCGGCGGTGGCGCCCGTGATGCTGACGGGGCTTGTCGAGCCGAAGCTGAGGGTTGGAATGTCCTGGGCGCCGTTGGGGCTGGAAGTGACAGCAGCGGTCAAAGCTACATTGCCCGTGAATCCTCCGAATGGCGTGATCGTGACGGTGGATGAGTTGCCGGTGGGGGCGCCGGGATTGACGGCGACGGCGGTGCCCTTGATGGTGAAGCCGGGAGCGGCAGCGGCAGTGACTGTGACCGCGCCAGAACCGTTCGCCGCGCCATAGTTGCTGTCGCCCGTGTAACTCACCGCCAGAGTATCCGCGCCGGTTGCCAGAGATCCGGCGGGGATGTTGATGGTGGCACTGCCGCTGCTGAGCGCCGTGGCCGCCGATGTATACGTTCCGCTCGTCAGAGTTACCGAGCCGGTGGGCGTGGGATTGCCGGTGCCGCCGCTGACCGCAACCGTGACTGCCAACGCCTGCGCTGTGGTGATGCTCGGTGACGCCGGCATTACGGTGACTGTTGCCTGCGCAGCGGCGATTACAAATCCGTGCAGCACAGAGTTGGCGTCCAGATACGAACCCGTGATCGTTCCGGAATCACTCACGCTCATGCCGCCAGTCCCCTGCAGTCCCATCGTGCCCTGGCCGATGCCCGAACCTGTGCCCGCGCCGGGCACATCGAAGGTGGTGACGGTGCCGTTGGCGGCGCGCGAAAAGCCGTGTAGGACCGTGCTCGCGTCCAGTTCAAAACCGGTGATCACTCCCGCTGTATTGATGCTGAAAGGGAAGGTGCCCTGCAGCATGCCGGCGCCGGTGTTCGACGCGTCAAACTCGGTGACGGCGCCATTGGAAGCGCGCACGAAGCCGTGGAATGCAAAATTTGCGTCGATATAGACGCCGGCAATATCTCCCGCTTCATTGATGCTGAAGGGCAGAGTTTCCGCAGCGCCTGTGGCATCGAAGGTGGTGATGGTGCCGTCGGCGGCGCGCACAAATCCATGCAAGACGCTCTGCGCGTCCGAGTACGTGCCGGTGACAACCCCCGGCGCATTGATGCCGAGCGACCGCGTACCCTGGCCCCTGGTTCTGCCGGCGCCGGCGACGTCGAACACGGTGATTATGCTCCCGCTGGCGCGCACAAATCCGTGCAAAACGCCGCTCGCATCGGTCGAATATCCCGTGATATCGCCCCCGGAGTTGATGCCGAACGGTGTGGTCCCCTGATTCCGGCCGGTTCCTGCGCCCGAGACATCGAAAGTGGTGATGGTGCCGTTAGCGGCGCGCACATAGCCGTGATAGAGCGTGTTCGCGTCGGCCCACGGTCCGGTGACATCGCCCGCGGCGTTGATGCTGAGGGCGAGCGTTCCCTGATTGT
>Ga0206992_1181_pt1 | contig 12762 bp, 12 predicted proteins | sample Alteio_BWMinCont_6_FD_153267 | JGI IMG/M metagenome (GOLD analysis project Ga0206992, IMG submission 153267) | Enriched cells from forest soil in Barre Woods Harvard Forest LTER site, Petersham, Massachusetts, United States -... | ecosystem: Environmental > Terrestrial > Soil > Temperate forest >... | reverse complement strand
TTCTTCCTGCGCCTTCGCCGTGTTTTCCGCGCGGTGCAGCCGCGCCATCCCGTCCAGCACATGCACCAGCGTCAGTCGCGCCTCGTATTCGGCCGCCACCGACAGCGCCGTTCCCAGAGCCCCATTGGCTGCGGGTGAAAAGTCCGTGCAGAACAAAACCTCCCGCAATCCGGTCCTTTCCAGCGTTGGTTGCCACGACGACCGATGTACCGCCAGAACCGAACAACGCGCCCTCCGCAATACCTTTTCCGTCACTGATCCCAGAATCAGCCGATCGAATCCTCGCACCCCATGCGTCCCCATCACAATCAGGTCCACATCCTCCTGCTGCGCGAATCCCAGAATGGAATCCATCGCCATCCCCTCGCCGATCACGCAGTCCGGGAAAAATCCCATCGGCGAATGGGCCCCGACAAACCGTTGCAGATGAGCCTTGCCCTCATCTGTCAAATCGGCGCAGAACTGCATGTACAAATCCGCCGCCGCCGCAAACGACGCCGACGGATGCCTCCACATCTCCACCACATGCTGCACGTACAACTTCGCCCCATACCGCTGCGCCAGCGAACATGCGTAGGCCTGCTCAGAGTATTTTGAAAAATCGACAGGACACAGGATCCGATCAATCGGTGCGCGTTCCATAGGACCTCCAGTCGGGGTTCAACCGGAAACAGAGAAGGGAATTCATTCGGCCGCTACACGCGAAAATCGCGCGCAGGCTAAATAGAAGTAGCGCTTCAGGAATGAGGATGGTTGAGAGGTCCATCGGCAGACCGGGCCTCAGCAGGGAAGACCTGCGCGGCCTTGCGCGGACCCATTTTTTCGAGGCGCCCAATCGGCTCACCTCATCCGGGCAATCGAACCTCCGATTGCTCCACCAGCATTCTATGCCCGATTCTCCGGCCCGCATGGCAAATCCGCGCGCAGCCCATTACGAACGAATCGGCTGTTCTGCCCCGCAGGTGAACCACCCTCACCCGCAGAAATGGTCCCGCATCCTGGAACCGGCGTCCCACGCATCGCGTACTCCCTCCCAATGCGCCGCCCGCTGCACCTCTGCGTCTTCGCCCTGCTCTCCGCTGTAGCGACTCGCGCGCAGCAGCTCGCTCCACCGCCCACCGCCGCCTCCGTCATAGCCCAGGTCGCCGCCCATCAGGATCAGGCCGAAGCGGCCCGCTCCCACTACGTCTACGTCCAGCACGCCAAAGTCGACTCGAAGCGCGGCAAGACCCTCATGTGCGAGGAGATCACCGACTACCGCATCACGCCCACCGAGCACGGCTCCCAACGCCAGCTTCTCAAAATCGATGGCCGCTTATTGATCCACGGACGCTATGTTGACTACACCGAGCTCTCACCCACTCAGGGCAAGCCGGAAGACGATCCCGGCACCCTCTCCATCTCCATCGGCGGCGACGATGCCGACCGCGACATGGTCGAAAACATGCGCGACAACCTCATCGGCGTCGGCTCGAAATCCGAAGCCAAGCCGGATGCGAAATCGGACGCAAAGCCCGAAGCAAAATCCGACGCTACGCCCGACTCGAAACCCGACCAGAAAGACGTCCCGAAAGACAACATCAACGCCCATCTTTTTCCGCTCACTTCAAAAGAGCAGACCGCCTACGACTTTCGCCTCCTCGGCACCGAACGCCTCAACAACCGCGACGTCTACCACCTCGAATTCCGCCCCAAAGATAAGTCCGACTACGCGTGGAAGGGAGACGCCTGGATCGACACTGCGTCGCTTGAGCCAGTCGCCGTCAGCACCAACCTCTCCCGCCGCGTCCCGCTCGCGGTCCGCACCCTGCTTGGCACCAACGTCCCCGGCCTCGGATTCACCGTCGTCTACGCGCCCCAGCCCGACGGCGTCTGGTTTCCCGTCTCCTTCTCCACCGAATTCGAAATCCATGTGCTCTTCTTCTTCCGCCGCACTATCATCATCGACGCCCACAACCGCGACTTCGAGAAGACCCACGTCACCACCCGCATCGTCCCGGAAACCTCACAAGTCGAAGCTCCCCAGCCCTGACCAGACCCACCTGGCCCGCCCAGGCACCATCCAAACCGCACTCATCTCCTAAACTCTTAGTTGACAAATCTCAAAATCTCGCCGTAATCTCCTAACTCGTTAGGAGAAACACGTGGCCGACCGCCCTTCCGAATCCCTCACCCGCCTCGAGCTTCAGATCATGCAGGTTATCTGGAAGCTCGGTCCATGCAATGTCAACGCGGTCCAGGCGGGCCTCGAACAGCCTCTCGCCTACACCACCGTGCAGACCATGCTGAACATCCTTGAGCGCAAGGGCAAGCTCAAGCGCAAGCTCCGCGGCCGTGCCTACGAGTACAGCGCCGCCGTCACAAAAGAAAAAGCCCTCAGCCGCGCCGTCCGCGATCTCGTCGACCGCATGTTCGGCGGCTCCAGCGAGGAGCTCGTCATGAGTCTCATCAAAAGTCGCCAAATCGATCCGCGCACCATCGCTAAACTCAGCAAGCGGCTCGAAGAGGGAAGGGGTGAAGAATGAAATCCATCGAAGCCTGGCTCTTCACCTGCCTCTTGAACGCACTCTGGCAAATCCCGCTCCTCTTCGCCGCTGCCTGGCTGGCCGCGCGCCTCACCCGCCGGATCGGCCCGCGCACTGAGCATCGCGTCTGGTGCGGCGCTCTCCTTCTCCAGTCGATCCTGCCGTTCTGCCGCATTCCCTTCGGCGATCTCAGCATACTCGCGCAGCGCCTCGCCTTCTGGAACCGCGCGGTCGACGCCGGTTCCGGACACGTGCGCATCCTCCTCGGCCCCGGAACCATCGCCGCCGCACCCTGGCTGCATCTTTCCCCTGGCGCGCTCGCGTTTTTCGTCTGCCTATACGCGTCCGTCCTGCTCTACGCCGCATCCCGCCTCGCCTGGGGACTGGCGCGCACCCATTCCCTCCGAATCCACGCGCAACCCCTCACGTTGTCAGCCGATCAGCAAGTACGCCTCGATCGCCTCCGCCGCCAATTCCGCATCCCTCGCTCCATCGAGATAGCCGAGTCCGCAGCCGTCACCGGCCCGCTTAGTCTCGGCATCATTCGCCCCGCGCTGCTTCTGCCCGCCGGCTTCCTTCAGAGAGTCACCCCCGCCGACCTCGACGCCGTCCTCGCCCACGAACTCGCTCACATCGGCCGTCGCGACTTCACCCTCAACCTGCTCTGCGGCGTCATCGCCCTCCCCGCCGCTTGGCATCCCCTGCTCTGGCTCACTCGCTCCCCCATCGCAGAAACCCGCGAGATGATCTGCGACGCCCTGGCCGCAGACGCCGTGCACGGCTCCGAAAACTATGCCCGCTCCCTGCTGCGGCTCGCTGCGATGCTCCCAAACCGCGCCGCTCCCGGCATCCTTCACGCCATCGGAATTTTCGATGCCAACATTTTCGAGAGGAGAATCATGAACCTCATGCGCAAGCACCCACCCGTCCCCGGCCTGCGTCGCGTCGCCCTCGCCACTGCCTGCACACTCATCGCCCTCTCCGCCGGAACCTCCGCGCTCGCCCTCCGCGTCAACCTCAGCTCCGGCGCCCCACAGCAAACCGCTCCCACCAAAATTCACGTCAAGGCCGATGACCTGAAAATCCTCTCCAAAGTGGATCCTGTCTATCCTCCCGCCGCGAAGAATAAGAAGAAGGGGCTTGACGGTGCCGTGCTCCTCGACGTCCTCATCGGAAAAGACGGCGTACCCATCAGCGTCACCGTCAGCAAAAGCCTCCGCTTCGACTATGACCAAAGCGCCGTCGCGGCGGTCAAGCAGTGGCGATGGGAAACCTATCTCCTCAACGGAGACCCCATCGAAGTAGAAACCACCATCACTGTGCAGTACTCCCTCAAGCCATAACTCACCAAAAGGGAGGGGCGAAGCGCATCGCGCCTCGCCCTCCCACTGCCCGCATCTCGTTTTACGCCTGCATTTCTTTCAACCCCGCGCTCACCACCAGCTTCGCCTCCGTAGCCCGCTGCACATCCTCCACGCTGAGCCCCGGAGCAATCTCCTCCAGCACCAATCCCTCGGGCGTCACGCGAATCCACGCCATCTCCGTAGCAATCGTGTCCACCACCCGCACGCCCGTCAGCGGCAGCGTGCACTTCTTCAAAATCTTCGGAGCCCCTTCTTTCGTGGTGTGCTCCATCGCCACAATCACGCGCCGCGCGCTCGCCACCAAATCCATCGCGCCGCCCATCCCTTTCACCATCTTTCCGGGGATCATCCAGTTCGCCAGCGTCCCTTCGTCATCCACTTCCATCGCGCCCAGCACGCTCAGGTCGATGTGCCCGCCGCGAATCATCGCAAACGAATCCGCGCTTGAGAAGTACGACGTCCCCGGCATCGCCGTCACCGTCTCTTTCCCCGCATTGATCAAATCCGGATCCTCTTCGCCCGCCAGCGGATACGGCCCCACCCCCAGCATCCCGTTCTCCGACTGCAGCACCACTTCAATCCCTGGCGGCACATGGTTCGCCACCAGCGTCGGCAGCCCGATGCCGAGGTTCACGTAAAACCCATCCTGGAGCTCGCGCGCCACCCGCCGCACAATTCTTTCCCGCTTCATAGCGGGCGGCAATCCCATCGCTGAATTCGATACAGTAGTCATGGTTGATGCATTCTGCCGTCTTCAATATACGGGCAAGATCGCTCCTGCGGGGAACCGTGCTGGTGATCGGCAGCCTGATCCTTGCCTGCCTCTGCGCCGGCTTCCCCGACATCCATCCCTCGCCGTGGATCATTCTGCCCGCGTTCGTCGCCCTCTACGGCACCTGGGAAACCACGCGCTGCCTCCGCCCGCGCTGGAGTTTCTACCACGGCGGCGTCATGCTCCTCCTCTACACCGACGTTCTCGTCGTCGCCCTCATCCTCTTCCTGCTCCTCTACCCCTACGCCCGCTGGATCCAGGGCCTGTAAGGGTTCCGCGATCACCGCCGCCATGCTAAAAGAGGGGATGGCCCGCAAGCTACCAGCCGCAATCTCCGCTCTCGCATTCGCCCTTACTGCCGCCGCGTTCGCCCAAACGCCCGCCGCACCGCCAGCGCCCGCGCCCGCGCAGACTCTCGCCGCGCGCACGGCGGCCATGCACCACTACGCCGGCCTCCTTCCGCTCGACTGGGACGCCAAAGCCGGCAAGCTCTATCTCGAAGTCCCCCTCATCGACTCCGCGCACACCCGCTCCTCCGACTACATCTTTGCCCACTCGCTGCCCTGGGGCATGGGCTCCAACGACGTCGGCCTCGACCGCGGCCAAATCTCTGAGGGCGTCCTCGTCCACTTCGAGCGCACCGGTCCCAAACTCCTCCTCATCCAGTCCAACACTGCCTTTCGCACCACCTCCGGCGACCCCGCTGCCCAACTCGCCGTCGCGCAATCCTTTCCCACCTCCGTCCTTGCCGGATTCACCGTCGATGCCGAATCCCCGGACGGTACCGTGCTCGTGGATGCCACGCAGTTTTTCCTCAGCGACGTCCACCATGTCGTCGAATCCCTCGCCACCGCCGGCCAGGGCAGCTGGCACGTCGATCCCGCGCGTTCCACCATCGCTCTCGACGGCACTCGCGCCTTCCCCAAAAACACTGAAGTCGAGGCCGAGCTCACCTTCGTCCCCCGCGAAGAATCCGTCGGCCCTCCCGCCAAATTCGTCGACGACGTTACACCCTACCCCCGCGCCATGACCGTCCGCGAGCACCAATCCTTCATCGAACTTCCGCCGCCTGGTTTCACGCCCCGCCGCTTTTCGCCCCGCGCCGGCTACTTTCCCTCAACCTGGCGCGATTACGACACGCCCCTCGGCGAACCCATCGATCAGCAGTTCATCATCCGCCATCGCCTCATCAAGCAGGATCCCAATTGCACCCACGCCTGCGTCGCCGTCACGCCGCTCCAGTACTACGTCGATCGCGGCGCGCCACCCCTCATCCGTGAGGCTCTCGTCGAAGGCGCGCGCTGGTGGGATCAGGCCTTCCAGGCCGCCGGCTGGGCTCCCGGCACCTTCCGTGTCGACCTCCTGCCTGAAGGCGCCGATCCTATGGACGTCCGCTACAACATCATCCAGTGGGTCCATCGCTACACCCGCGGCTGGAGCTACGGCGCCGCCGTCGTCGATCCCCGCACCGGCGAAATCATCAAGGGGAACGTCACTCTAGGCAGCCTCCGCGGCCGGCAGGATTACCTCATCGCTCAGGCCCTGCTCGCGCCCTACACCAATGGCAAGTCCCTGGGCGACCCATCGCAGGATACCGCGCTGCAAATGGTGCTTCAACGCCTCCGTCAGCTTGCCGCGCATGAGACCGGACACACCCTCGGCCTCGCCCACAACTTTGCCGCCAGCAGTTTCCCCCACCCGCCCGATCAAACAATCTCTGTCATGGATTACCCGCACCCCTGGGTCACCCTCGACAACAACGGCGTGCCCGACCTGTCTCACGCCTATCCCGTCAACATCGGCCTCTGGGATAAGGTCGCGATCGACTACGGCTACCGCGAATTCGATCGCGACGGCCATCCCACGGAAGACCGCGATGCTCTCGATGGAATCCTGACCGCGTCCGAAAAGTCCGGCCTAATCTACATCACCGACGAGGACGCCCGCCCCGCCGGCTCCGCCCATCCACACGCCCACCTCTGGGACAACGGCGCCGATCCCGCCGTGGAGTTGAATCGTGTTTTAGACATCCGCGCCGCTGCCCTCAAGCGCTTTGGACAGGATGCCACCCAGCAGGGCATGCCCCTTGCCCAGCTTGAAGACACGCTCGTCCCCCTCTACCTCTTCCACCGCTATCAAACCGAGGCCGCCACCAAAGAAATCGCCGGCCTCGATTACCGCTACAACGTCCGCGGGGACAGCCAAATGCTCCCGCAGATGGTCGCTCCCGCCGACCAGCGCGCCGCTCTCGCTGCCGTCCTCAAAACCCTCTCGCCCGCCACCCTCACGCTCCCTGAGTCCCTGCTCGCGCTCCTTCCGCCGCGCCCGCCTGGTCTGCCTCGCACCCAGGAAAGCTTTCCCTCCGCCACCGGCCTCACCTTCGACCCCATCGCCGCCGCGCAGTCCGCCGCTGATCTCACCCTCGCCCTCCTCCTCAATCCGCAGCGCGCCAACCGCCTCGTCGAATATCACGCCCGCGACTCCGCTGAACCATCCCTCGATGACGTCATTCAGGACACCCTTGCCTCCGCCCACACCGCCTCTGACTCCGGCCTCGCGCTCGAGGTCCGCCACGCCGTCGATGACCGCATCCTCCTCGCACTCATGGCTCTGGGCGCGAACCAGGCCGCCTCACCCCAAACCCAGGCCATCGTCCGTGCCGCCCTATCCGCCCACCTGGTAGCGCTTCGTGGTTCAGCCGTGTCTGGAGAAGAGGGTGCCTTCAACCAGCTGGAGGCCTCGCGCATCGACGCCTTCCTCGCCGATCCCTCCAAGTTCATCCCCGCCAAACCCATCCCGGCCCCCCCCGGCATGCCCATCGGCGACGACGAGGACTAGAACGAATCAGGCATAAATTAACACAGGCTAACCATCTACAGTTGAGATGGTTAGCCTGTGTTGTGAATGTATAAAATGAGGGTCAGAGATCGGCAATTCAGCCCACCGGCGTAGCCGGTTCCAACTCCTGCAGCGTCTCCTCGTAAGGCGCCCGCAGCACTCCGCGCTCGGTAATAATCGCAGTTACGTACTTTGCCGGAGTCACGTCAAACGCCGGGTTCTCGATCCCCACTCCGTTCGGGGTCAACTGCTTGCCCCCGTGGTGGGTCACTTCCACCGGCGACCGCTGCTCAATCGGAATCGCATCTCCCGTCGGCGTCTTCAGATCGATGGTCGACCACGGCGCCGCCACAAAGAACGGGATCCCGTGCTCCTTCGCCAGTACCGCCACCCCGTAGGTCCCAATCTTGTTGGCAACATCGCCATTAGCGGCAATCCTATCCGCTCCCACAATCACGGCCTGAATTTTTCCCAGGCGCATCAGACTCGCCGCCATGTTGTCGCACAGCACCGTCGTCGGAATCCCATCGTGCATCAACTCCCACGCCGTCAACCGCGCCCCCTGCAGGAATGGCCTGGTCTCATCCGCGTAGACGTGAATCGCATGTCCTTCCTCGACCGCTGAGCGGATCACCCCCAGCGCCGTCCCATACCCGCAGGTCGCCAACGCCCCCCGCATTGCAGTGCGTCAGCACCCCGCCTTCCTGCGGAAGCAGGGAAGCTCCGTGCGCACCCATCGTCCGGCAAGCCTCAATGTCCTCGTCGTACATGCGCTGCGCTTCCGCAATCAATGCGTCGCGCACCGTGGCCACCGTCGCTCCCATCCTGATCGTCTGTGAGCCAAAAACTTTCTTCATCCGGCCTATAGCCCAGAACAAGTTAACCGCAGTAGGCCGCGTCGCGGCCAGCGTCCGGCACATGGTTTCGAACTCCGTCGAAAGCTCCGCCACGGTCATTGCTTTACTGGTTTTTGCGCCCAGCGCCAACCCCATCGCCGCGGACACCCCAATCGCCGGTGCGCCCCGCACCACCATCGTGGTAATTACATCAGCAACCTGTTGGTAATCAGTCGCCGTTACGTAAGTTTCTTCAAGCGGGAGGCGCGTCTGGTCGAGAAAGCGAACCCCTTCGGCGGTCCATTCAAGCGTGGGAATCATTCTTCCCAGTGTAATGGCATCCTTCCCTGGTAACCAAACTCCTCTACCCTCGAACGTCCCAGTTGACACATCTGCAACTATTTGAATTTTTTTACGTCAGAAGTTGCTTGAATCGGCGAAGATGGTGTTTTAATAATCTTCTCCTGGCAGATTGCCGATAAGTGATTAGCAAACTAACGCTGTAGTCCCGAGCAAGGACCGGGTACGAACACATGCGAACATCGGACTCAAGAAAAACCGTGCGGACAAAATTACAGTGTCCCAACTGCAAAGAAGAGCAGCTCGCCCGCATTGGGCGGCGTGGCTTCTTCAGAGAGCGCGTGTTCCCCAAATTCGGCTACTATCCGTGGGAATGTGCCATCTGCCGGAACGAGTTTCTCATTCGCAAACGCGGTGGCGCCTATCGCAAAGCATCATCGACCAGCGCTATCATCAAGCCTGCGCCTGAAGGCAATACTCCCCGCTAATCGCGGCTCCGTCTCATTTCTGAACACCCGTTGCGTTGCGGCGCTACTGCACGCTCGCGCCGAATTGCCGCTCGATCTCCCACGCGGCCGTGCGCAGTCCATCCAGTGATGTCAGCGGCGGCAGGTGCGCTCCCAACCGCTGTAACTCCGCCACAGCAATCTCCGTAGCAATATTTCCGACCAGCGCATCCTGCGCAAACGGACACCCGCCGAATCCACCCATCGCCGTATCGAATCGCCGGCACCCCGCCTCATAGGCTGCGCGAATCTTCGCAGCCGCATCGTCCGGTCTCCCATGCAGATGCACACCAACCGCAATCCGTTCGTTCATGGATTGCAGCACTGCTCCCACCACGTCACCAATCTGCGCCGCGGTCGCCACGCCCACCGTGTCCGCCAGCGAAATCTGCGTGATCCCCGAATCCACGAGCAGATCGCAGGCAGCCACCACTTCCTCGCTGCTCCACTCGTCGCCATACGGATTCCCAAACGCCATTGATATATAAGTGACCACGCCCAGGCCCGCCTGATATGCAGCCTGTCCCACAGCCTCCAGCGCGTCCAGACTCTCTTCCGGCGACTGGTGCTGATTGCGCTTCAAAAACTCCGGAGAAACGGAATACGGGAACCCCAGCGTCGACACAGCTTCCGTCTCGATCGCTCGCTCCGCACCTTTGGAATTCACCACGATCCCAATAATCTCCACATCGTCCGGCGGATCCACAAACCGCAGCACCTGCTCCGCGTCCGCCATCTGCGGTACGGCTGTTGGCGACACGAACGACACCGCATCGATGTGCCGAAATCCCCCGGCAATCAACGTGCGCAAATAATCCGCCTTCAGCTCAGCCGGAATCGCCTTCGGCAATCCCTGCCACGCATCGCGCGGGCATTCAATCAATTTGACTTCGTTATTCATGGCAAAAAAGCGTAGCGCATCGTGAAATCAGCGCACAGCAGCACTCCGTAGGGTATCAGCGCCAGCCCTGTCCAGAATCGCCAGCGCTGCACCAGAAGCGTCGCCACAAAAAAAGCTGTCGCCGCCAGCGTGGCCAGCGAATTCCACTGCGCCACCCATGCGTGCACATGCGCCTGCAACGCAAACAGCGCGTCCCACGCCGTCGCGGGCGGATAATGCAAAACCATCTGCCCGTTGGTGAAGATCCCATGCAGTCGCATCACCACAGCCAGCCCGCAGAACACAAGCGACGGCAGCGACGCCGCAGTGAGCGGAACCAGCAGGCTCAGAAATAGGGGATTCGGCCGGTCAGACATGGTGCTCCATGCGTTGGATGCTTAACTCCTTCGCATGAGGCGGACAAAGCAGCAGGTAAAAATTGTTGCGGCTCGACCGGTCGTCCTCGCGCCAGTCGGAGTAGCGCAGCTGCACTCCAATCAGGCTCTCTTCGCACGGAAGCCGCTCGTACCGCTGCTGGAATTGCCGCTGCCGCACGCTCAGCGCCACCAGTTCCTGCGTCACCCGGAACGAGCGCAGCTCGTTGGGGGGCACCACAAATCCCGACAGCGGCCGCTCAATCGCCAAATGCTCCTCATCCTTGATCCACAGCCGGTACCCCGACAGCCGGTACGACCGCTCTCCGTCGTTCCACACATCCACCATCACCTGCGGCCAGGACAGAGTGTCGTAAGAATGTTGGCCATTCTCCGCGCGATCGCGCCGGTAGGTGATCGAAAGCGGCTGGTGCGCGAAACGGTCCGTCGTCTCCTCGCGAATTCCCATCCAGAATCGCGGCTGCACCGTGATCCGCGCTTCCCACTGCTCGCGCTGCAGGGCAATGGCTGCTTCTGCCGCCGCCAACGATCGCCGCGACACATGCAAATACGTCAGCGTCACCATTGCAGTAATCACCGATGCAAAAAAGCTCAGCAGCGCGCCCAGAGCCAGCGCAAACGTGTCGCCGCGACGGTGCCACGCCATCACAAACAGAATCGTGAGCCCCAGGCAAAGCACCGCCAGCCCCACCAGCGCGATCAGAAAACGCAGACGCAACTGTGTTACCACCATCCGCGCCAGCGTCCGGTGCCGGGTCATACCCGCCCCTTTTTTCTTAACCGCATCGCGCCCCGCCTACGCCAGATACGCCAGCACCACCACTGCGAACAGCCCGCCGAAGTGCAGCAGCAGGCCGATAATGAATGCTCGCAGATGCTTATCGGCGCGAAATGTGAGCGTCATCACCAGACCGTAAACAGGGAATTGCAGGTAGATGATCCATTGCGACAGGCTTCCCACCCAGTCTTCGGGCACATGCAGAGCCGCGCTCCGCACCACGTCCACCCAGGGGTAGAGCAGCGCAAAGGCTTTCGGCCCCTCCAGCGCCAGAATGCTGGCCGAGCGAATCGCAAACGGAGTGATCAGCAGACAAACAGCCAACGGCCAAAACCGCTTCCATCCAGCGCTCTTTTTTCCAGTCGATTTTTTCTTGGGTTTCGCGCGCGCTGCATCGCGCTTCTTCACAGTTGCTGACGAGGGCATAGGTCGAGAATAACCCCGAGACCCCCTCGGAAATCGCGCCCACACCGCCCCGCATCTCCGAAGTCAAGGGCACCAAACGCCGCCGCCACCTGCCAGCCGTTCGCTGACCGATTCTTCGCTGACCGCACTTTAGCTGACCGCTTTTCCGCTGACCGCTTCTTAGCTTCTTTTACGTTTGCAGAATCCCCGGGTTAAACTTCGGTACGTCCGGGTTCAGTGCGGCCGCTTCCAGCGCCATCAGCAGCGCCTCCCGCGTCTTTGCCGGGTCGATCATCGCGTCCACCCACAGCCGCGCCGCTGCGTACCGGCAGTCCGTCTGCGCGTCGTAGGTCGCCTTCGTCGATGCGAACAGCTCCTGCTTCTCCTCGTCGCTCAGCTTGCGCCCATCGCTCTCCATTTGCCGGATGCGAATCTCCACCAGCGTGTTCGCCGCCGACTCCCCGCTCATCACCGCGTACCGTGCATTCGACCACGCAAAAATGAATCGCGGATCGTAAGCCTTCCCGCACATCGCGTAATTGCCCGCGCCAAACGATCCGCCAATGATCAACGAGATCTTCGGCACCACTGAGTTCGCTACCGCCGTCACCATCTTCGCGCCCGAGCGAATAATCCCGGTCCACTCCGCGTCGCGCCCCACCATAAACCCATTGACGTCGTGCAGAAAAATCAGAGGCACCAGATTCTGATTGCAGTCCATGATGAATCGCGCCGCCTTGTCCGCGCTCTCCGCATAAATCACGCCGCCAAATTCTGTCCGCTTCTCGCCCGTGGGACTGGTCTGCGGTTGCGATACCCGCTGGTTCGCCACAATCCCCACCGCGTGCCCGCCAATCCGCGCGTAGCCGCACAGCAGCGTCCGCCCATACCCCGGCCGGTACTCGTCGAACTCGCTGCGATCCGCAATCCGCGCGATCAGCTCGCGCATCTCGTACGTGTTCACCGCCGCTCGCGCCGGATTCACATCCAGCAGCCCATACAAATCCGTCGCCTTGTACTTCGGCGCGTCCTTCTCCGCGTTGTAAGGCGTCTTGTCGAACGCAGTCCGCGGCGGATGTCCCCACCGCCCCACCAGCGACCGCAGCCGCGCCAGGCACAGATGATCGTTCGGCTCCTTGAAGTCGACCGTGCCGGAAATCTCC
>Ga0206992_1180_pt1 | contig 12828 bp, 8 predicted proteins | sample Alteio_BWMinCont_6_FD_153267 | JGI IMG/M metagenome (GOLD analysis project Ga0206992, IMG submission 153267) | Enriched cells from forest soil in Barre Woods Harvard Forest LTER site, Petersham, Massachusetts, United States -... | ecosystem: Environmental > Terrestrial > Soil > Temperate forest >... | reverse complement strand
GCCGCTTCGAGATTGTGCGAATCGGTGGAATGACCATCGGACGGGCGACCTATGAACCGGGTTGGAAGTGGTCGCTCCATGTCGGTCCTGCGGTCGGGGCGGATCGCTGCTCGGTCGAGCACGTCGGAATGGTGGTTAGCGGGACAGCGACAGCCGCCTTCGATGACGGTCACGTCGTCGAACTGCGGGCCGGCGGATTGTTCTACATACCTCCGATACCGAATGACAGTTGGGTAGTCGGCGACGAACCGTACATCTCGATCCATTTCATGGGCGCGGACAAGTACGCAAAATAGCCAAATATGCGGCGAACACGATTCTTTCAAGGGAATCGAGAAATTCTCACGGAAACGGCGATCTCCTCGCGGAAATGGCGATCTCCCCGCGGAAATGGCGATTTCCCCGCGGAAACGGCGATTTCCTCTAGGATGAGATCCAAGAGCCACATCTGGCTATAAAGGGGCCAGTTTGCATCCTTATATATAGCGCATCAATTCAATGGCGGCGATGAGTGCCTTGAAGGACACTCCCAAAACACGCGGAGAGCTCTTGCCTCACATCTGGAGCCAGCTCATTGAACGCAAATACAACCGTTTCATCGGGCAGTGGATCAACTCGGTTTTGATTAGCCGACATTTGTGGCGTGCGGATGGTCAACGTTTGCTCGGGTAAGCCAGCCACAGAGTTCGCGAGAATCGTTGAGCCCGCCCCGTTCTTAAGGTTCAAGGTGTTCGCCGCTTTTTCGTCCGATGCGACGGACATGGTCCCGCCGACCAAGGGGACGTCCCACGGCGCCCACGTCAGCTTCATTTCGCCTTCGTGGCTATCGGGGACGCATGAAAGTGTCAAACGGTAGAGATCGGGATCTCCCGCATTCATTACCGACGGCGCACTGCGGAGGACAGTTGCTGTCAGCATCGGGGATCGGGCCGGGGTTTGGCTGCGCGTGATCGTCCATCGGTTCGCGCCTGCAGATTCTGCCGCTAAAGCGCCGAAGAAAGCGTCCTGGTAGGCCCGGTCCGGCGGTTTAATGCCCGCCGCCCCAAATGCTCCGTTCTTAGCTTTGCTCCGCAGCATTGCAGCGAGGCTTGGATCGAGATTGGCGGCGTCGAAATGTTCGAGCGTCAGGTCGGCCGTCATACTCGTGTCGGTGTGACACACCGCGCAATAGGTCTGAATTACCTTGTTTTGTTCGGAGGCAGGCATCCGTTCAGCTGCCACCTGCGGTTGAGAAAACCCGTACCGCGGTACGGCCAGAACCACAAGGAACCACAATCCAATGAGACCCTTCATACGCTCCTCCTCACACAGGACACGCATGACTATATGCGGCCATTGCCCGGCTAGTGTTCATGGAATTGTCAGGTGCTCGCAAATTGTTAGCCGCAGTCAGTATTGGTCGGAAGGCAATCTGTTGAGAACTTTCATCGAGAGCTCCCCGTTCGCTTTAATCAACGGACCCTTTTCAATAGCCTGCCTACCTCAGTAGCTCCTTCAGGCGCTGGCGGGCGATGAACAGCCTCTTCTTTACGGTTCCTTCCGGCAACTGCAGCAGCAGCGCGACCTCTCGAATTTCGTGCTGGCGAATGCCTGCGAGCACGGTGACGGTGCGGAGGTTCTCCGGGAGGGTGTCGATGGACTGCCACAAACGCCCAGAACGTTCGCTTGCCAAAAGCTCCTCCAACGCTGTAGGCACTCCCGTGACGTCAAGTCCGATGGCCTCTCGCATAGTTCGAAGTAGATCCGAGCGTCGTCGGTTCAGTGCCAGCCTCCAGGTGATGCGGGCCAGCCACGCCTGGAATCGATGCGGCTCGCGGAGTTGACCGAAGCTGAGATACGCTTTGGTGAGCGCTTCTTGTGCGACGTCCTCCGCGTCCTCACGATGCCGAAGCACACCGACCGCAACTCGAAACGCGAGTGTTGAGGACTCGGAAAGCCGAGCCTCGAACTCTCGTTCCAGATCGCCGCGGCAACTGGATCGCGGGTTTATGGCCTTCGCAAAGGCAATCATGTTGTGCTCTGCTCGACCTCGATCTCTGGCAGATCCTATGTTGGACTGCCTGATTGTGCCGACGGTGCGTGAGCTACTCGGGCTTCTCAATGTGATCGATTACGACGTAACTACCCGGATACATCTGCTGCGTGAGGTCCAAACCAAGTTGGCTCTTGAGAGCCTCAAAGATAGTAATCCGGTCTTCCGGATCAACATCGGCTGCGATGGCATCGGCTGAAATTCCGTCTGTTACCTGCCTTACGGACCAGCGAAGTCTGAAATCGTACTCACCATCCGTGACCTCGCGTGGTTGGTCCCCGCCCGGCGGAATAGGAAGATTGGTGAGGTTCTTTACCGGTTTATCAATGTAGTCCGAGGCCCAGCCTCGCAGCAGCCCTGCAAGCCAAATCATGTTCATTCGCCGACAATCGTAGATACGGACTTCCGGTGGTACACCCTTGGAATCCAAGCTTGTAATCCTGTTACAACCGGCGGGCCCGTTACCAGCCGAACGTTTCAGCTTTGAGCCTTGTTTGTTCACCTTCAGCGCATAAATCGGAGCAGGTCGGACCTCGATATGAACAGCAAGCTTAAGCTTCTCCACCAAAAGTGCTCTATTCATCACGGACCACTGCAACGCAGCTGCCTCGCTTTGGCCAGGTGACCGACCGGCCTCGGGCGGCGCCTTCGCTTCGATCACGTATCGGTATCGGTCTGATCGTACCCACGCCGGTGCAGCTAAAATCCTGCTTGCTGCGACGTTCCACGCAGAGGCAATAAACTGTTCGACCGTGCGTCCGGCATCCGGTCCAGGTTGAACGGGCTTAATGATTGCGGCTTCAAACTCTAGAGGAGCATTCGTCTTCTGCTTAACGACAAATGTCACTACCTTGCCTCCCCGAGGGCCAGCTTCCGGCGGTCGGACAACGATGTCGTCAAAGTATCCGAGCAAATAAAGCTTTTTAACGTCAGTTGCGACAAGGTCCGGTTCGAAATTCGTCCCAACCTTCGACTCAATGTAATATCGACCGACTGCATCGGCGACAGCAGGACTCGCTCCCAGAATTTTTATGTCTTCTATTTCGTTCGCCGAGACCGAAATAGGAAGTGTTTGCGATTGGGCGTGGATCGCAGACGCGCCCAAGACCCCGGCCGTTTGCTTTTGACGGGCCTGAACGGGGGAGAGCGCAGACGCGAAAGCGCACACTAAAGCGAAACACGCGATGAACGGTCTCATAGTCGTTCCCCACCTATCATAAGTTCCTCCTAAGGGGGCACTCACGACGATACGCGGTTGGTGCTCGCCAAGTGTTCATGGAATTGTCAGGTGCTCGGAAATTGTTGTCGAGCCCGGCTTCTTCGATTGGCCTCGGCCTGTTGTCGGAAAGGCGCTGAAGGCGATCACCAGGAATATTGATGTTACGCGGCTCTCCACTGAGTTAGTTCAATGGGGGCTTTTCCGCCGAGTCGATCACGAAGAACTCAATCGGGACTTTCTGTGGCTCTAGCTTTAACCCAAGTTGTTCCTGCACTGCCGTAAAAATGGAAGGCCCGGTGTCTTCGTTCCATGCGAGCTTGAGATCAAACGCTCCGTCCAGGCCTGTCTTGTCGACCACTTGACCGAGCGTTGCCACATTCACCGATAAATAAACGGCCAGCCGTGTCATCGTAAACGCTTGAGCGCTCATTGATCCCTGGGTTGGAGTAACCCGACCGCGCGTGAGCTTCTCTAACTCTTCGTTCTTGCTGCGCTCGACCCTGGGGCCCCTTGGCGCTACAACCAACGCAAATCCGGGTACATCGGAGGTTTCCCGGTGGAACTTCAGCTTGAATCGGTCGATCAGCAGGTTCTGCAGCATTATTCGGAGTTGCTCTTCCGTTGTGGTTGATGGGTCTTCCGCTTTTGCGTCGATAGCAAACACGTCGTTAACCACGTATGTTTTTGGAAACTCGGGGCCAGGTTTGATCATAGCCATCATTCCCACGTGAAATGCCGCATTCGCAAGCTGAGCAAGACGGGCGTTAATCACGCACCTGCCAATCGGTACATTTGTTCGTGGATCGTCAGGAAGGAGCGTTGAATCGATTCCTCGGCAGCCTCCGATCGGGCTGCTCGGGCTCGTCAACTTGATTGAGGCGACCTCGAATGCGAGAGTCGGTTTGGTTTGCGTCGGCGCGGGTGTCTTTCCGACCAACGCAGCTCTAACGACTTGGGCGGTTCGGGTCGCTTGCATTGCCTGCGAGTCCGCCGGCTTTTCTGCGTGATCGACGATGAGGTATTCGAAAGGAACCTTTTGTGGCACGAGCTTTAGGCCAAGCTGTTCCTGCAGTGCGGTGAAGATCGAGGGACCAGTCCGTTCTGTAATCGGAGAGCCTGGTCTGTCGGGTGGCTGCCAAGTCAACTTGATTGCAAACACTCCAGTGAGGCCTGTCTTATCGATGATTGGAGCGGACAGCCCAGACTGCGCTGTCAGTCGTGTTGCAAAACTCGTCATGGACGCCCTTTGGGCTGTGATCTCTCCTCCCGCCTTTCCGCCGAACGCCTCGACGCCTTCGCTGGTGTCATGCTGGAACTTCGGACCCGTCTTATCGACTACCAGGACGTAACCGTCGACTTGTTGCGTATCGAAATGCAATTGGAGCTTGAAGCGCTCGGCAAGAAGGTTCTGGAGCATCAACAGAAGCTGATGTTCCGTCACAGTGGATGTGTCATCCGCTTTGGCTTCAACGTCGAATCTCGACGGGCCGTCCCAATCGGCCAAGTCTTTGACTCTCGCAACCAGCTTCAGGTCATAGGCGATGGGAATGAGATGGCTCAGCCTGCCTGCGGTGATGACGCATCTACCAAGGGGTACGGACACTCCTCCAATCAGGCCATCCGCCCCGGTTTTCGAATCGACTCCCCGGCAGCCTCCTCGAACCCCGGCATTCGGAATCTTATTGGGCTTAATCGTAGCCACTTCGAAGTGAAATGAATCCGACGGCTGGGCATGCGTCGACAGCGCACTCTGCAACGATCCAAAGATGGCTGCACTGCTTTCGACGACGGTGGCTGTTGGAATCGTGGCAAGCAGAACTGCCGCAGAGAGCGAAGCTATGCCCACGATCGCCAGCAGCGCCTTTCTTGCCAGGTTCAGTCGGAGTGTTGTCCGGTTGATCATGATGGCCTCAACTCGCTTCTTGAGACTGGAGCCCGTAATTCCAGCCACACACTTCACCGGCGACACCAGGCACGATTCGCAGATTCGCACCATCGCGCGGGCATAGACCTCCGGTTCCCAGCCCTGGCTGATTACGTCCTCGTCGCAAGCGCGCTCGCGCTCATCGACAAGCCGCGAACCCAGCAACCACACGAGGGGATGAAACCAGAAGGCGGCTTCAACTGCCATATGGACCGTTGCCCAAAGATTGTCGTGCCGTCGTGCGTGGGATAGTTCGTGCGCAATGATCGCTTCCAATTGCAAATCATCCAAGCGGTCAACGACATCAGCAGGAAGGAGCAGTACCGGATGAAAGACGCCAAAGAGTCCCGGCTCAAGACTGGATGCCGAAGCTAGTATGGGAATGGGTCTGGCCAATCCCAGGGCGGTCCGGACGCGTCGCATCGCCTCTACCGCTCGGCTTTCTGACAATGGATCCGACTGCTGTGCGATCCTCGCAACGCGGCGCCAACGCCAATAGGCCGAACTCGCAACCGCGATACAACCCGTGAACCAAGCCGCCAGGAGCAGCGTTGGCAGGACATTCATAAACGTCGTCGGAGGTGTGATTGCAGCCACGTTGCTATCCGCCCCTGGCGTGGACTGTTCAAACGGCTGGCTGAATTGTTCGAACGCAACAAGAGCCTGTGGCTCGGGCGTTGCCGGGTGGCGAGCGGTCCACTGAAGATGGCCTGCGAGACTGGTCAACACGGCCAGCGGGATGAGGAACTTCAGCGACGCCGCAACCCAGAGCCAGTACCGGATCTGGGAGCGATTGTTCTTCAGCACCAACGTTAGCGATGCCACCACGGCCATAAAAACAGTCGACTGCCACAAGTGATTCGCCAGGAGTGAAAGGATATTCGCGGCATTCATGGAGTTAGTTCTCCGTAGGTTTCTCGGCGTGGTCGATCACGATCGATTCGAGTGGGACTTTCGCCGGTTGCACTCGAAGCCCGAATTGTTTCAGTTGTTTCTCTCCCATCGATCTTCTTAGATCGAGATTCTGTTCGAGCAGCTCCGGAGTGGCCTGGTTGCCGATGCCGCGCGGAAATATGAGAGTGACATCGTACGTACCTAAAAGCCCTGTCCTGTCAACCAGGGGCCGGGGCGGCGCTCCTGTGGGAGCGATAACGAACGGATTCAGAGTTTGTGCAATGACTTTCATCGATGCAATCCCCTTAAACACATTCCACCCGGGCTCCCATGTGGGCAGATCTGGGGGCGCCTGGACGGTGACCGGCTTCAGGTCGGGATTGTCGTCCTTCCCGGTAGGTTTTGCTTCCTTCAACCTCGCTCCGCCCTTGTCTACAACCAACTCATACCCATCCGTATCCTTTGTTTCGCGGTGGAACTGCAGCTTGAATTGATCTGCAAGCATTTGCTGGAGCATTCGTCGAAGTTCATCCGATGTTGCAGTAGAGGGATTCTCAGCCGAGCCCTCGACCTGGAAAGTAAGTCCTGCTACCGTCCGAACCGCATCGGGAGTGACGGAGGTAACACGGTCCGAGGTGTCGTACGCAAATTGAATGAGCTGCGACAAAAGCATTCGCTGTCCCACGCAACGGCCTTGCGGAGCATTTACCGCTCTGTCTCCGGTGGTTCCGCTCTGAGACCGGCGGATTCCATCGACGCCGCGACAAGCCAGCCCAATCACATAGCGCGGATCCCCCTGCGGCACGTCTGTCGGTGCAGGCTTGATGGATACCACTTCGAACTTCAGGACGGCCGCGGTGTTCTGCGGCCGAATCGATCCAAATACCAACGCCACCGAGACCGAAGCAATTCCAACAGCAATCAGCAGGGCCTTCTTCGCCAAATTCAATCTCAATACAGCTCGATTGAGCATGATCGCTTCGATTCGCTTCTTGAGGCTGGAACCCGTAATTCCCGACACGCACTTTACCGGCCACGCGAGACAGAACTCGCAGATTCTGACCATGGCGCGCGCATAGACTTCGGGTTCACAACCCTGGCTCATCACGTCTTCATCGCACGCCCGTTCACGCTCCTCCACCAGGCGTGAACCAAGCAGCCACACAAAAGGATGAAACCAAAACGCTGCTTCAACCAACATATGGGTCATGGCCCACAGATTGTCGTGCCGTCGCGCGTGGGATAGTTCATGCGCAATGACCGCTTCCATCTGCAAATCGTCCAGCCGATCGACCATGCCTGCAGGAAACAGCAGGACCGGACGAAAAACGCCAAACAACCCGGGCTCAAGACTGGATCCCGAAGTAAACACGGGTATCGGTCTGAACAGCCATCGGACATTTTGGAGTCGTCGCATCGCATCAATGGCGCGACCTTCCGATAACGGAGTTGCTTGCCGGGCTAATATTTGGATATTTCGCCACCGACGGAGCGACCACCCGAGAATGCCGATCGCTCCGACAAGCCAGACCACAACGGCGGAGGTTGGCCAAATCGGTGTCACCGCTGCCGTCGCAGGTGTCGTCTGATGCACAGCCTGGATGATTTCGGGCATTGCGAATGGCTGACCGAACTCTTGAAGCAGCACCAACGACGGAGTAGCCGCGTTCGCGACAGGATGGATGTTCCACGGAAGATGACTGCTGAGACTGGCCAGCAACGCAAATGGAATGAGGAATTTCATCGAAGCCGCCACCCAGAGCCAGTACCGCGTCCGGGCTTGATTCGACCTCAACACCAGCGTCAGAAGTGCCACCACCGTGGCAAAAACACTGGACTGCCACAGGTGGTTTGCCATGAGTGAAAGCAAGCTGGCCGCTGAACTCATGGCTTCTTACCTTTCTTCGATAGCTTCTGGATGGTTTCCTCCGCCTCGCGCACGTCCTCCATTGTGAATTTTCCGGACTCAATGAAGTGGGACATGACGGGTTGGGTTCGTCCGCCGAAGAGCGCGAGCAGTTCGTCAATCAGCCGGCGTTGCGCGTCTGCGCGAGATACGGTGGCTTCGAAGATATGCGCGCTTCCAATCTTCCGCACGCGCCGGACCACCTTCTTGACCTCCAGTCGATACACCATGGTTTGGATCGTTGTGTAGGCGGGTCTCTTCTTGGCCGGAAATGCTTCCTGGATATCCCGAATTGGACACGCGCCGCGCGTCCAAAGCGTTTCCATGATTTGCATCTCGAATTTCGACAGCTTGGGTGATTTCACGTGTGCTCCTAGTGTTTAAGGAACTATTACTACACGTGTATGTCAATCGCAACTATTTTGTGGCCAGGTAATGAAGGGTGAGAGTAAGTGCGCAAGTACGGGCGAATTCTACCAGATCACTCGGGCTCCGGTTTACCCAATGCCCGCTCCTTGGCAAGATCCGGGCTTCTTTTATGGTGAAGGCATGCTACAACCACAGATCCGTCATCTTCCAGGCGATACCAAACGCCATATGGGAACGTGTGGACGTCAACCCTTCTCACATCCTCAATTAATGGGGCATATAGCATTGGGTTCTCGGCTATTTTGTCGATTGCTTCACCGACGCGCGTAACGAACTGCACGCCAAGACCGGGTTCTTGGGCTTCGTACCATTCTTGAGCTTGCGCTATATCGGCTTCTGCGATCGCTGTGAGACGAACGGGGTGGGTCAATGCTTGGACTTGTGTTGCAGGAGTCTAGCCTTCACTTCAGGCCATGGGCGGGCGGATAATTTGTCGCGGTCATACGTGACCAACCGTTCACGAATAACGGCTTCGTTCTCTGCGGTCACGGTCGTCTTCCGCAAATCCGGGCGACTTGCTTTGTCTTTGGTCTTACTCACGTCTGTAGAATACTCCGCACGATTACCAAGCGCAACTCTTCGGATCGGCTCCTCAATCATGCCGCAAGGCAACCGCTGGATCGACCCGCAGGGCTCGACTCGATGGAATTTGGCAGGCGAGCAAGGCGACCAGGACCAGGATCGCAGGTGCGATTGCTAAAGTGGCTGGATCGTAAGGCGACACGCCGATCAGTTGTGATTGCAGCATACGATTCACCGCCAGCGAGACAGTCAGGCCGAGGATCAACCCGAAAGCTACAGGCACCATACCTTCGCGGAAGATCAGGCGCCGGATATCCTGTGATGCGGCGCCGATGGCCATGCGGACTCCTATCTCCTTCGTGCGTTGGCTCACGAAATGTGCCATGACTGCATACAGGCCAATGACCGCCAGTACCAACGCAATCACGGCAAAAATAGGTGCAACTGTTGCGTACTTTCCAAGCTCCGCATGTTCGAGATCCATGCGGTCTCTCCTGAACGTGAAGCTCTGTTTCAACGTGGAAAATTGTTCCAAAGTCAGATCGGAGTCCAACTTCAGCACTTCGGCTCGGACGGTGGCTGCCACCTGCGCGGGGGGCACCCGCGTTCGAGCTAAGAAAGACGCCGCCGCAGCCGGTTGCTGCCGGAACGGCACGTATATCAGCGGTACGAACGTCTGGCGCGATGCGTTGCTCTGCATAATGTTGGATGCGACACCCACCACTGTGCGCCATTCAGCAGGCTTGTTTCGCGGAAACAGTTTTAGGCGCTTTCCCAGCGGTTCCTGGCCCGGCCAATACTTGGCCACGAAGCTTTGATTGACGATGGCAACGGGCTGACCGTCAGGCAGATCCTCGGTGCTGAAGTCTCGGCCTGCAACAGTTGTTGCGCCCACCGTGCGGAAATAATCAGGGCCGGAGACTACGGTCGATACCACCGGTCGGTTCGTCGCTCCCTCCGGTTGTCCCTCCAGTTCAAAGGAAGTGCCGCCTGAGTTGTCTACGGGAACAATGCTCGCGATCGCTGCGGATTCAATCCCGGGGATTGCCAGCAATTGCTGCTGCAGGTTGTCAAAAAAGGTAATGCGGGATTCCGGGCTCGGATACTTGTCGCGCGGTACTGCTACCGCCCCGATCAATACCTGTTCGGGCGCGCTTACGCCAACCTCAGCGTTCACGATGTTCAAGAGGCTTCGGACCAGGATGCCAGCACCCGATAGCAGCACTATGGCAAGAGCCATTTGTCCGGCAACCAGCGCCGCCGAGAGATACTTGCCACGACGCCCCTGGGTTGCGCCCCGGGAGTCGCCCTTCAAAGTTCCGTTCACGTCGAGCTGTAACACGCGGCCGATTGGCACAAGGCCAAACAACAATGCGGCAGCGGTCGAAACCGCAATGAGATAGGTGAGCGTGCCGCCGTTGACGGTGTAATCGAGTATCAGAAATCGAGATTCGGTTGCAGTGGCCCACGCGCGCACACTCCATTGGACGATCCACCAGCTCAGCAAGCCTCCTGCGCCCGCCACCAGCAGGCTCTCGGTAAGGATTTGCCGGACCATCCGCAAGTGTCCCGCGCCAAGCGCAATCCGTGTCGAGAACTCACGAGACCGGCCAAGGGTCCGCGCCAGCGTCAGATTTGCCAGATTGGCGCAGGCGATCAGTAGAACAAACCATGCCGCGGCCCAGAGTGAGCCATAGACGACGGAGGCATTCGGACCGACGGAGAATTGCGAGTGAGTTCCCACCTTGAGAACGACATCACGATTGGTTGCCGGGTACGAGGCTCCCAGACGCGTGTTAATGGTTTCCATTTCCGCGCGAGCGTCTGCGATGGTTGCCCCTTCGGCGATGTGGCCGAATGCAAAATAAGCATACGGTGCACCGGGACCTCTCTGATGGAGTTCAGGCGTGTGGGCCAACGGCATCCACAGATTTTCCTGATTGGGAAAGCTGAAACCTTTTGGCATCACGCCGATCACGGTGGTGGTCGCGTTGTCAATCCGCACGCTGTGGCCCACAACATCGGCACGCTTACCAAACCGCAGTTCCCAAAAGCGGTAGCTGAGAATGGCCACCTGCGGCGCGCCGTTCTCTTCATCCTGCGGCACAAAATCACGTCCCAGCAACGGTTTCACGCCAAGCAGCCCAAAGGCGTTGACGCTCATCGTCGTTGCGACGGTATCGACCGCGCCTGCGTCGCCGTCGCTGAGGGTGATCGGCTTGTGACCGGCGACAAACGCCATCCCCTCGAACGAGTGCGCTTGGGCACGCCACTCCTCGAAATCCGGGTACGACGCGCAACAAGACCCCGAGGGAAACTGCTCCTGCAGGTAGAGCAGCCGGTCGTTCTCCTTCACCAGCGGAAAGCCGCGGAACAACATCGTATTCATCACGGCAAATACGGTGACGTTCAACCCAATCGCAAGAGTCAGGATGGTAATGGCCGTGATGGTAAATGCTCGCTCGCGGCGGAGGCCCCGCACTGCAAAACGGATGTCGAAAAGGAAGCTCTCTATCCACTGAAAGCGGTAGTGATCGCGGTAGCGTTCCTTTACCTGATCGACGCCACCGAAATTCCGCAGGGCAACTCGCCGAGCTTCGTCGGGATTCATTCCTTTGCGGAGATGATCGTCCGCCTCCATTTCAAGGTGACTGCGGATCTCTTCGTCGATGTCTGTTTCAATCTGGGAACGCCGAAACAACAACAACGCGCGGCTGAGGAATGATCGTACCTTCGTCATGGCTCTATTCATGCCTCAAGGCGACAAGTGGATCGACGCGCATGGCGCGGCGGGCCGGTATCCAGCAGCCGAGTGTTGCGGACAGGATCAAGACGGCTGATGCGACAACAATGGTGATCGGGTCGGCTGGTGACACTCTTACCAATTCGGATTTCAAGGCGGGATTGACTGCGAACGAGGCCACTAGTCCGATGGACAGACCAAATCCCAATGGAAGCATCCCCTGAGCAAAGACGAGGGCAAGAATGTCTCGAGCGGTTGCGCCGACCGCCATTCGAATTCCAATCTCCTGAGTACGCTGGCTGACAGAATGTGCGACGACCGCATACAGTCCGATCGAAGCAAGGAGCAGGGCAATCGCAGCGAAAATCAGGAATAGAGCTCCGTACAGTCGGTTGGTTGTATAGCTTCCGAATTCGGCGAGCCGATTGTCCATACTGTCGACCCTGATCGGCAGGTCGGAATCGATTCCCTGGACTTCATGCCGGAAAGTTGGCGCAAGACTTCCTGGAGGTAAGCCAGTCTGCACAAGAGCCCACATGCCACCGACCGGGTTCTGGCGATAGGGCAAGTAGACCAGGGGATCGAACCTCTGCCGTGTCCCGTCACTTTGCACGATATTGGACACAACTCCAACAACCGTCAGCCACTCTCTCGGTGTCGTTCCATCGAATAACAAGCGAAGACGTTTGCCAATGGGGTCTGCTCCCGGCCAATAGTGGTTTGCGAGTTGTTGATTCACGATCGCGACCGGAAGTTCCTGCGGTCCATCGAAGTCGCTAAACTCGCGACCAGCAACCAATGTTGCTCCCAACGTTCGGAAATAGGCGGGCCCGACCGTCAAGGCGGAAAGCGTAAGCCGGTTCGTGTCCCGCACGTTCGAGCTGCCGTCAAGTTCGTAGGGAAGGGTCATGGCAGGTTGTGCCGGAAGCGATCTTGCAATGGTCACCGACTCTACGCCCGGGACTGCTTTCAAACTAGCTTGGAGGCGGTCGAAGAAGGAAGTCTGTGCTGAAGCATCGGGATACTTGGCAGCCGAAAGGTTCAAGAACATCGTTACGATGTTCGTTGTTTTAACACCCATATCTGCGGTCGAAATATTCAGGAAACTGCGGATCATGACTCCGGCGCCTGAAAGCAGCACGAAGGCAAGCGCAACCTC
>Ga0206992_1179_pt1 | contig 12886 bp, 9 predicted proteins | sample Alteio_BWMinCont_6_FD_153267 | JGI IMG/M metagenome (GOLD analysis project Ga0206992, IMG submission 153267) | Enriched cells from forest soil in Barre Woods Harvard Forest LTER site, Petersham, Massachusetts, United States -... | ecosystem: Environmental > Terrestrial > Soil > Temperate forest >... | reverse complement strand
CGTTTCCATATCTCATGCCCCGGCGCGCCCGGAAGCGCGGGATGCAATACTTTTTCCACTTCCAGCCTGTTTTGCAGCCAGTTCGCCACCAGCAATCCGTTTTCAAAATGCTGCTTGAGCCGCACCGCAATCGTGCGAAGCCCGCGCTGCGCCAGGAAGCAATTATCGCCGCTCGGGCAGGCGCCGGTATTACGATAGGTGCGCAACAGCGGCATATAATGCGCTTTTTTGCAGGAGAGCACGCCCATCACTAAATCGGAATGGCCGCCGATATATTTGGTCGCCGAATGAATAGAAATATCGATGCCCAGCTCGAAAGGCTTCATATAAATCGGCGTCGCCCAGGTATTATCACCCATCACGACGCAGCCCTTGGCATGCGCTGCCTTGGCAATGGCCGGAATATCCTGCATTTCAAAGGTAATCGAGCCGGGACTTTCGACATACACAACGCGCGTATTTTGCTTGATCAGCGCTCCAATTCCAGCCCCCATCAGCGGATTGTAATAGGTCACTTCAACACCCATGCGTTTCAACTCATTATCGCAAAAGCGCCGCGTGCAGCCATAGGTCGTATCGACCATGAGCAAATGATCGCCCTGCTTCAAAAAGCTGGTCAGCGCCAGCACAATGGCGGCCAGCCCCGATGAGGTGATGATCGCGTGATCCGCGCCTTCCAGCTCGGCAATCGAGGCTTCGAGCGTATCGGTCGAAATCGTGCCGTAGCGGCCATAGGCCGGATAGGGCGCAGCGCCTTGCTCTGCCTGCTCAAACTGGGCCAAAGTCGGGAAAAGGACGGTGGAAGCCCGGTAAGCCGGGGTATTGACGGCGCCGCGGTGTTTATCCGGCGCGCAGCCGGTAGTGGCGAGAAGGGTATCTTTTTGCATAGGTTGAGGTTGACGGTTGGTGGTTGATAGCTATTATGTTCGGCTTTTGTACACTATCGAAAATCAACTATCAACCGCATGAAACACTATCCCGACGTCAACCCGAATCCCGACTTCCCCGCCATCGAGGAGGCTGTGCTGGCATATTGGCAAAAAGAGGGCATGTTCCAGAAGTCGGTGGATGCCCGCCCCGCCACCGAGGACGGCCACAATAACGAATTCATCTTCTATGACGGCCCGCCCTTCGCCAACGGATTGCCGCATTACGGCCATCTCCTCACCGGATTCGTAAAAGACTTATTCGCCCGCTACCAGACGATGAAAGGCAAGCGCGTCGAACGCCGCTTCGGTTGGGATTGCCACGGCCTGCCCGCCGAAATGGGCAGCGAAAAAGAGCTGGGAATTTCCGGCCGCAACGCCATCATCAATTACGGCATTGGCAAATTCAACGAGCATTGCCGCAATTCCGTCATGAAATACGCCCATGAATGGGAAACCTATGTGAATCGCCAGGCACGCTGGGTCGATTTTAAGAACGACTATAAAACCATGGACACTAACTTCATGGAATCGGTGCTGTGGGCATTTAGTCAGTTATATAACAAAGGACTTATTTTTGAGGCCTACCGTGTGATGCCGTATAGCTGGGCGGCAGAAACGCCACTGTCGACGTTCGAAACCCGCCTCGATAATTCGACACGTGAGCGCGAGGATAAAGCGATTACTGTGGCGTTTGAGTTGAATACACCGCCGCATGGGGCGCCGGAGGCGGAAAAATATTATGTGCTGGCATGGACGACGACGCCGTGGACTTTGCCGAGTAATTTGGCGTTGGCGGCAAGTAATAATATCAAATACATATGTGCTATAGATGACACTAAAAAGGATGTATGTTATATTCTAGCTGGTTTGGCGACTCCTAAATATGAAGCGCTAATATCCAATTATAAAAATCTATACGCCATAGATTCTCAAAGCCTCATCGGCCTCTCCTACACGCCTCTCTTCCCCTATTTCGCGTCCCACCCACATTCTTTCAAAATCCTCGACGGCTCCAACTTCGTCACCGATGGTGACGGTACCGGAATCGTCCATATGGCGCCGGGCTTTGGTGAAGATGACCAGAAATGTTGCGAAGGGAACGGCATTGAAATCGTTGTGCCCGTGGATGGACAAGGCAAATATACCAATGAGATATTTGATCTTCCTGACCTATCACTTAAAGGCCTGAACGTCATCGCCGAAACGCAAGGTCAGCGCGCCAATGAACCTTATAAGCCGGAGCAGGTGAAGAAATACGGGCTGGCCAATTTACGCATCATCCAATGGTTGAAAGAACACGGCAAACTGATTAAACAAGAAGAAATAAAGCACAACTACCCCCATTGCTGGCGCACCGACCAGCCGCTGATTTACCGCGCCATGCCCAGCTGGTATGTTGAAGTCACCAAGTTCCGCGACCGCGCCGTTGAGTTAAACAAACAGATTAACTGGATTCCCTCCCACATCCGCGATGGTCAAATGGGTCATATGCTGGCCACCGCGCCCGACTGGTCGATTTCGCGCAACCGCTTCTGGGGCACGCCGATCCCGGTGTGGCGCTCAGATAATCCAAAAAATAAAGAACTCTATGTATTCGGCTCAATTGCCGAGCTAAATACCTTCTTCGGTTCGGATATTAAAGACCTGCACCGCCCCTTCATCGACGAACTCACCAAGCCCGATCCGTATGACGCGCAATATACGCTGAAGCGCGTCGAGGACGTATTCGATTGCTGGTTCGAATCCGGTTCCATGCCCTTCGCGCAGATGCATTACCCGTTTGAGAATAAAGACTGGTTCGAAAACCATTTCCCGGCCGATTTCATCACCGAATATGTCGGCCAGACGCGCGGCTGGTTCAATACGCTGATCATGCTGTCGACCGCGTTGTTCGACCGCCCACCGTTTAAAAACTGTATCTGCCACGGCGTCGTACTCGATGCCGAAACCGGCCTCAAATATTCCAAGCGCCTCAAAAACTACAAAGACCCGCTCGAAGTCATCAACATCTTCGGCGCGGATGCGTTGCGCTGGCTGATGATCGCCTCGCCGGTCATGCGTGGCCTCGATTTAATGGTCGATCCGGAAGGGAAATTCATCCGCGATGTGGTGCGCCTCGCCATCAAACCGATCTGGAATGCGTATAATTTTTTCTGTCTGTATGCGAATGCCGACGGCATCAAAGCCAAATTCGCGACCGACTCGCAAGACGTGATGGATCGCTATATCCTGGCCAAATGCAAACAGGCAGTGGAAACAATTGAGAATTCCTTAGACAGCTATGATACTCCGGCGGCGTGCGACGCAGTGATGGGGTTTTTTGAAGCGCTCAATAACTGGTATATTCGCCGTAATAAGGAACGTTTCTGGAAAACCGGGATCGATGCGGATAAGCAGGCTGCTTATGACACTTTATATACGGTGCTCACTACCATGTGCCGCGCGGCGGCGCCGTTGCTGCCTCTGACTTGTGAGGAGATTTATCGGGGGTTAGTGGCAGGCGCACTTCTCCCTCTCCCCCAGGGAGAGGGCCGGGGTGAGGGCGTTGCCACAAACGCTAAACCCAAGACAGATCCGGAACTCCTTGCGAGAGCCCGCGATCTTCGCGAAGGCACAACAGATGCGGAAAAATTGCTTTGGTACAAGCTGCGCGATCGTCAGATTGCCGGTGCGAAATTCAAGCGCCAGCAACCTATCGGGCAATATATTGCCGATTTCTGCTGTAATGAGGCAAAACTTATCGTTGAGCTGGATGGCGGCCAACACGCCGATCAGCAGCATTATGATCAACGGCGCGATGCATACCTGGCTTCGCAAGGGTACAAAGTAATGCGTTTCTGGAATAACGATGTGTTGCAAAATACAGAGGGCGTATTGCAGACGATTTATGATTATATTATTATGGCGAATGCTGAAACACCCTCACCCCAACCCTCTCCCGAAGGGAGAGGGAGTATCAGCGTGCATTTGGCGGATTGGCCGGATGTAAGCAAATTTTTGAATGCTGCTCAAGAAATGGCTTCAATGGATTGGACAAGGGATGTTTGTAACGCTGCGCTCGCAATTCGTAACAAACTTAATATTCGTGTACGGCAGCCCCTCAATAAGCTGACTTTTATAACTGATGGTTCTCAGATGTGGAAGCTATTAGACAATAGAAATTATCATGTAATAATCGCAGAAGAAGTAAACATAAAGGAAGTCAAGGCTGAGTTTAATATTGCCACATTCGCTACCCTCAAACTCTCCATCAACAACCCTATCCTCGGCAAACGTCTTCCTGAAAAAATGAAGCAGATCATCCCCGCCTCCAAAAAAGGCGACTGGAAGCAAGTCGATGGCACAGTAGAAATCTGCGGCGAAAAATTACTGCCGGAGGAATACATCCTCCAGCTCGAACCCAAACCCGAATACAAAGACCGTGCCCAGCCGCTCTCCACCAACGATGCGCTGGTCATCCTCGACACCACCCTCACCGACGAACTCATCGCCGAAGGCATTGCCCGCGATCTCGTGCGCATGATCCAGCAGGCACGGAAAGACGCAACACTCAACGTCTCCGACCGGATCAATCTGCATCTGGATGCGCCGGATGCGATCCTGAAAGCGGCAACACTCCATAAGAATTATATCATGGAGCAAACATTGACCGTAGCTTTTGCCGATAAAAAAATCGATAGTGTGGGATCGTTTGGCACAACTAATGCTATAGACGACCAGTCCGTCACCATTTCACTCGTCAAGGCCGCCTAAAGGAGCCCTCCTATGCAGACTTCCAACGCCCAGCGCAAACACATGATCCTGGGCCAGCTCTACACCAACGACATTACCGACAAGCGCATATTGCAAGCCATGGCCGAAATTCCGCGCGAGCCGTTTTTGCCAGAAAATCTGCGCGGTGCGGCCTATGCCGATGAGGATCTGGATGTCGGCAATGGCCGCTATATCATGGCCCCGCTCACCTTCGCCAAATTGCTCGACCTGGCGGAGATTACGCCTAACGACCGCATCCTCAATATCGGATGCATGACCGGCTACACGACTGCCATTCTGGCGCGGCTCGGCGCGCATGTGGTCGGCGTCGATAGCGATACGTCCGCGATCATTCAGGCACGCACGCATATGCAGCGCCTCTCTATCACTAATATTAATTTACAGCCGGTATCGTCCATGGCGGATGGCTATGCTATGTCGGCTCCTTATAATGTAATTGTAATTCAGGGGGCGATCGGTTTTATTTCGCCAACGCTCGCGTCGCAACTTGCCATCGGCGGCAGGCTGGTGACGGTACGTAATGTCGCGCGGCGATCGGATACGCCGGTCGGACTTGGTAAAGGATTATTGGTGACGCGCCATCATACGCTGCAATACCGCGAGCATTTCGACGCATCCTGCGCGATTCTGCCGGGTTTCGAGCAGCCAACCGGCTTTACCTTTTAATAGGTGATATTTCAGTAACATTGCTGTAAAGTAAAATAGATGTTGATTGGTATGCGATAATGGTTTTTTAATAGGGGCGTGATACGGTCGACAAAATTTTAAAAAACGCGATAGAATAAAAGGTGGGGCATGGAGGCTAAGGCGAACGTAAAAGAAGCCAAGGCGGTAGAGGGCAAAGAAGGCGCCGCTGCCGAGGAGGATCTGTCGATGGAGGAAATCCTCCAGTCGATTCGCCGTATCATCACCGAAGACGATAAGGACGGGAAAAAACCCGCCGAGGCCAAGACCAACGGCGCTAAAGCCAACGATACAAAAGATGAGGAAGTTCCCGGCTCCGATGTCTTCGAACTCACCGATATGGTCAAAGAGGATGGCACCGTGGTCAATGTAAAAACCGAAGCCGCCGCCGAAAAAGACGTGTTGAGTAAAATCGATGAAGCGCTGGCCCCTGCGGCAAAACCGCCAGAAAAACCGGAAGTCAAAGCGGAACCAGAACCTGTGGCTGCGCCTGCCGTAACTCCCGCCCCTGTTATCGCCGCAGCGCCCGAACCAGCGCCGGTTGCACCGCCGCCGGAACCTGTGGCAACTCCCGCACCTGTTGCGGCTCCAGCACCAGCGGCGGCTACCAGCGAATCCCTGCTGTCGGAAGAAGCGGCGGCAGCCAGCATTTCGGCTATCAATAAACTGAAATCCGCGGAGCAGCACGCCGCGCCCGCCCCTGCCGTTCAGGCTCCCGCCTTCCGCGACGGTACGACGATGGAAGATTTAGTCACTGAAATGCTGCGTCCGATGATGAAATCGTGGCTGGATGCCAATCTTCCCCAGATTGTCGAACGCATTGTCGAGCGCGAAGTTCGTAAATTGACTAAGTAGGCGAATGAGCCTCATCATATCTCAATTTCCAAGATCGTCATTCCCGCGGAGGCGGGAATCCAATCCAAGGCGCGTCTGCGCCGGGAAAGATTTTTTCTCCTCGCTGCCGCGAGTAGCAATGGATTCCCGCCTACGCGGGAATGACGAACAATAAAATAATGAACCGCCGATTCATACTCTGGCTGATCGGCTTATCCTTGATTATGACGTTGCCGTTATGGGCGATCCTTGCTTTCAAATGGCCGATTTCCACCGATTTGATTTTCTACGCCACCAGCCTCAATGCCTTTTCGCAACAATTCTGGGCGGGAGAGATATATCCGCGCTGGCTGATGAATACCAACGCCGGGTTCGGCAGCCCGGTATTTGTGTTTTACAGCCCGCTGCCCTTCTACGCCATGAGCTTTTTTGAATTCCTCTCGCCACTCGATCCACATGGCTTTGGCCGTATTTTTATCGGGTTGATGCTATCGGTGATGCTTGCGGGCATTACGTGCTATCGCTGGCTCGCATTGGAGACGGATGTAAAAACCGTGGAAAAAGGCGCGCTGATCTATGCCGGGTTTCCTTACCTATTGCTGCATATGTATGGCGGTTTCGCGGTGGCGCAACTCTGGGGCATTGCCTTGTTTCCACTATTACTGGAAGCGTCGCATGATGTCGCGCATAAAGGCTGGCGGTCATTGCCGAAATTAGCGCTTGCCTACAGCCTGCTTAGCGCCACGCATCTGCCGTCGCTGCTGATGTTCGCTGCCGTGCCGTGCCTGTATGTGCTGGTATTTTCGCCTGACGGAAAAAAAATTATTCTGACATTACTGGCAACCGCTTCCGCGTTGCTTGGTATTGCACTCGCCGCGATTTGCATTCTGCCGGCGCTATTGAATAAGGATTATATTGCGAGCGAACATTTTCTCGATGGCAATCTGGTTTATGCCAAGGATTTTCTTGATACCTGGTCGCAGCTCGGTCTGGTGTCGGTAGTGCTGCCGTTGATTTTATTATATCTGGAACTGCCTAAAGCCACGCGCCGTTTGCAGCTTACCAAGCCTGTACGTTTCTGGATTGCCGTCGAAGCCGTGTTTTTATTCATGGCATTGCCGCTTTCCAAACCGCTATGGGACGCGCTGCCGCCGTTGCAGCATCTGCAATTTCCTTTCCGTTTTTTTCTCGCCATGCTACCGGGAACGGTTTTTATCGCCCTGCAATTCCTGCCGCAGGTAAAAAGCCGCCATCTCTACCGTAATGTATTTGTCATCGGATTGGTATGCGCGGTGGTTTATGGTGATAGCACTGCCTTTTATGTAAAAGAAACCCCAATAGCGGACCTGTTACACAACCACCTCCTCGCCCGCCCGGAATACCAGACGCGCTGGATGGAAAACGCGCATGCAGATTTCCGCCTTCATGTTCCCGAACATTTTTTGCAGATGAAACCGGCGAGCGTTACCGATGGTAGCGGCAATGTTACCATCGTCAGCCAGGATGCCAGGAATATACAGCTTCATGCCGATATTACTTCGCCGCAGGCAACGATACTGCTCAGGCGGTTTTATTTTCCAAGATGGGTTGCGGGGGCCAATAATTTTATCATTGCCGAACACGACGCTCTGTTATCACTGCGCCTGCCGCGCGGCAGCCATGATGTAAACCTTAGCCAGCCCTGGTTTAGCGGGGAACGCGAGAGCGCCGCCATCAGCATCGGCGCATTTTTATTATGGCTTACGCTTGCCATGTGGGCCATGCGGCCACAGAGAATGGCTTAAACCGCGAGTTATTCGTCACCGCTGCTGCGGGATGCCCCTTGCCCACGCGGGATCACACAATTTTTTAGTCGTTTCAAGATGATGTCTTGCTTTATTTTCCCATGGACCAACCGCCCCACTATCTCAGGGAGCGCTGCGATCACACGATCTACAGTATCAGGATTCACGGCGCGAGGAGGTCCCTGATCAAAAGTATTTTGATTAGGATGCGGTTGCGGTGTCAGATCCCCATGGCGATAGACAACGCCGTCCTCGCCTATAAATTGTCCCTCATGCCGTATCTTTTGATTTAACCCAACCAGTTCATCAACAATTGCTTCAAAGTTTTTGCTTTTTTTACATTCTTTAAGCACGCCCTCAATCGCTGTGCGGCATTCATCCTGTGCTGATTCTTCCCAAAATTCTGCCGCTGGTTTTACCCTAAATTCCCATACTCCTGGCATAGCCACCCCCTGTTGATTGAGGTGCAATTATAACCACAAGTTAACGATTGTCAACTCGCCTCCAAGACAGTATATTGCCCTCCTTTAAACTCATGATAAATCTCATCCTATGACCAAAACCTACGGAAAATCCAAACTCCCCTCGCGCCATGTCACCGAAGGCCCGGAACGCGCGCCGCATCGTTCGTATCTGTATGCCATGGGTATACCCACCTCGGGTATACATGCGCCGCTGGTGGGCGTGGCGACGACGTGGAATGAAGCGGCTCCCTGTAACATCACGCTGGGCCGTCAGGCGCAAGTGGTAAAAAAAGGCGTTGCAAGCGCCGGAGGTACCCCCCGGGAGTTTACCACGATTACGGTGACCGATGGTATTGCCATGGGACATCAGGGTATGAAATCATCGCTGGTGTCGCGCGAAGTGATCGCCGATTCAGTCGAACTTACCATGCGCGGGCATTGCTACGATGCGATTGTCGGGCTGGCCGGTTGCGATAAATCCTTGCCCGGGTTGATGATGGCGATGGTGCGCCTCAACGTGCCAAGCGTATTCATTTACGGCGGCTCGATACTGCCGGGGAAATTCAAAGGCAAGCAAGTGACGGTGGTCGATGTATTCGAAGGCGTCGGCAAGCATAGCAACGGCGCGATGAGCGATGAAGATTTGGAAGAGCTGGAAAAAGCCGCCTGCCCGTCGGCGGGAAGTTGTGGCGGCCAGTTTACGGCGAATACCATGGCCTGCGTATCGGAAGCGATCGGCCTGGCGCTGCCGGGTTCGGCGGGTGCCCCTGCCCCGTATGAATCGCGCGATGCGTTCGCGTTTGAATCAGGACGTGCGGTGATGGAACTGCTCAAAAATAAAATACGCCCGCGCGATATTGTGACGCGCAAAGCATTGGAAAATGCGGCGGCAGTTGTTGCGGCAACGGGTGGATCGACCAATGGCGCTTTGCATTTGCCAGCTATCGCACACGAATGCGGTATCGATTTCGATATTCATGCAGTGGGCGATATTTTCAAACGCACGCCGTATCTGGCTGATTTAATGCCGGGCGGAAAATATACCGCTAAGGATTTATACGAAGCGGGCGGCGTCGAAGCGGTGATGAAAACCTTGCTCGATGGCGGTTTCCTGCATGGCGACTGCATTACGGTTACGGGAAAAACCGTCGCCGAAAATTTGAAATCCATAAAATTGCGCGGCGATCAGGACGTGATTTATCCGCATAATAAACCGCTGCGCTCTGAAGGCGGCGTCGTCGTGCTGGGAGGCAATCTCGCGCCCGAAGGCGCTATCGTGAAAGTGGCTGGCATGAGTAATCTCGTATTCACCGGCACAGCACGGTGTTTCGATTCGGAAGAAGCCTGCTTCGCCGCTGTCGATAAGAAGCAATATAAGGAAGGCGATGTATTGGTGATTCGCTACGAAGGACCCAAGGGTGGCCCGGGCATGCGTGAAATGTTGTCGACCACCGCCGCGCTTTACGGCCAGGGCATGGGCGATAAAGTGGCGCTCATCACCGATGGCAGATTCAGCGGCGGCACGCGCGGCTTCTGCATCGGCCATGTCGGGCCGGAAGCAGCTGTCGGCGGGCCGATTGCGTTGCTTAAAGATGGCGATAAAATTACTATCGATGCGACAAAGCAGACGATTCATGTGGAGATAAGCGACGCCGAACTTGAACAACGGCACAAAGCCTGGCAGCCGCGCAAAACCGATTACCAGTCGGGAGCGTTATGGAAATATGCGCAAGGCGTCGGGCCTGCTGAAAAAGGGGCGGTCACCCATCCCGGAGCCAAGTCTGAAACGCATGTCTATGCGGATATTTAGCGCCCTATTTTTCTGCATCGCGGCGCAAGCTGCACTGACTTTGTGTTACTCCCTCAGCCTGCATTACGAGCTTAAAACCTCAGGGTTTGACTCGATGGTCTATGCGCAACTGATGCAGAATTTTCTTGATGGAAAAGGATTCACCTCAAGCATCAATCCACCGTATGTGCCGCAATACTGGCTGGGGTTTCATTTTTCGCCGATACTGTATCTGATCCTTCCGGTTTATTATTTCTTCCCACATATCGAAACATTCATGGCGATAGCCAGCGTGAGCGTAGCTTTGGCGGCGTGGCCGATTTTTCTGTGCGCGCGCACGATTTTACAAAATTCATCGCGGGCTTTGCTCATCGCGCTCATCTATTTATGTAGCCCGTTCGTTATCAATGGCGCTATTCTCGGATTTCATGAGGTGGATTTTGTGCCGCTTTGCATGGGCTGGATGCTCTGGGCGGTTATTCATAAAAAATGTAGCGCCTTGCTGATATTGAGTACGGTTCTGATGTGCATTAAGGAGCATTACGGCTTATCGGTCGCCGGGTTTGGCTTGCTGTGGGCGTGGCAATACCGGGAATGTAAATTTGGTTTTGGATTGGCGGCTTTTGGCCTTGCGGCATTATGCTTTATATTCGCTGTCATCATCCCGCATTTCAACCCGATGGGCGCGCCGACGATGTTGAACGCCGCTTCCGCCGAAGACCGCTTCAGCTGGGTCATGAGTAGGAGCGGCATAGAAGCGCATATCGCCGCCATCGCAAACGATGGTTTCTGGTATGGGGTGAAATTGCTGCTGCCGTTTCTCCTGCTGCCGCTGGGTTCTTTGATGTGGTTACTGCCAGGTATCGCTGATGCGGCTGCTAATAGCTTGTCGCTGCAAATTATGATGCGCTCGCCATTTTCCTATCACAGCATGGCGCTTATGCCGGTAATTATGATTGCGTTATGCCAGACGATAAAGAAATACGTTCCGGAGAAAAAAACCAACGATGTCATGCTGGCTTTAGTCGTCGCTTCGACTTGTTATGCCTACATACAGCTGGCGCTGCCGGTTTCTGACATGAGCAATGTCTGGGAATTATCGGCGCCGCAATTTGCCTATGCGCAAACGGATCGCAAGGCCATCGATGACATCAACGCCCTCATCGGCAAAGACGCGCCTGTGGCGGCGCAGGCGAATATTTTGCCGCATCTGCATCCACGCTTTGAAATGTTTCCTTATCCGTTAGCTACCGGTAATGCCAACAGGATCGTACTGCATCTGGCGTTTCCTTTTACGCATGCTTTGAGCTTGCTGGGCATTCCTTATAGCGTGGCCAATCCCACTTATTTTTCCAGTGTGGAATCGCTATTGCACGATCCGGCCTGGGGGGTGGCGTATTATTCCAATCGCTGGCTGGTGATGCAACGCAATGCGCCAGATAAGGCGAGCAGGAAAGATGCCCTGGAGGGGTATGCCAAATTGCGTGAGGATTACGCGCAGGTGCAAAATACGATGAGGCGCGCACGGCCATGAGCAGCGCTCCTCTATTCGTGATGGCATTCGCCGCCGTCAATCTGATTAGCTATATGCTCTTCTGGTATGATAAAAACTGCGCAAAAAAAGGCGGCTGGCGGATTTCCGAATCGGCCCTGCTGCTATGCACCCTGCTGGGCGGTAGCCCGGCGGCTTTTTTTGCCATGCACCAGTTTCGTCATAAAACCAGAAAAACCACTTTCAGAATCCGCTACTGGCTGATTGTCGCCGTGCAGATTATCGGTGGGCTATGGTGGGTAAGTCATCGATAAAATTACGTCATTTTTTCCTAAAATAAGGTGTGGCCGGCCACTCTCTTTGAGCCAGAGAAAGGCTTTGCGAATTAAAGTGTTCGCACACTGCCATCATTTTTTTCTTATGCGCGAACGAAACGTAAAAGCGAGGATTTTGGCGCACCGTCTTTGCCGTTGGCTCGCCGCGCATTCAACCGGTTGAGTGGCTAGAGTGGCATGGGAGGGAGTGGTCTGGAAGGGGGAAAATGAGGGCAAAAAAAGGCCCCTTCCGAAGAAGGAGCCTTTCTTGTCTCTTTCCGCCTAGGGTTGCGCCCTAGCTCGCCGCAGCCACAGTGGCCTTGCAGAGATGACACCCTTCGAGATGCTTACGCCTTTCAGGCCTAAGAACCTCAGGGCGGTTGACTGCTTGATCAACCTCGTTTGGAGTGAGACACTCCGGGGTTTCAAGCGCTCGTGCCTGGCGTAAGCGATTACGCGCCTCTCCTTTCGACATCTTTTTTCCAAAGATATCTTTCATGATGCTCTCCTTACAGAGACCACTCTAACACTCGACGGAGATAATCCACCGAGCCTGGATTCTTGCTCAGCCAACGGCTGAAAAATAAACAAGAATCGAGAAACGGGGCGATTGTATATTAACATTAGTTAATATCAAGGGGTTTTATATTATCACCTGCCAATGCCGCATAAAGCCTGGATGCCGGCCTGCGCTGGCATGACAAGATTTGGCCTGTCTTAGCCCAACTTTTCATACGGCGAGATATTGTTCTCCAATATCAGTGCCACCGACTACACCGCCCGTCCATTTACCGATATTTTTACCGCTCAAAATCTTAAGCG
>Ga0206992_1168_pt1 | contig 13038 bp, 15 predicted proteins | sample Alteio_BWMinCont_6_FD_153267 | JGI IMG/M metagenome (GOLD analysis project Ga0206992, IMG submission 153267) | Enriched cells from forest soil in Barre Woods Harvard Forest LTER site, Petersham, Massachusetts, United States -... | ecosystem: Environmental > Terrestrial > Soil > Temperate forest >... | reverse complement strand
ATCAAGGCCTGTAAAAGGACCGCCGCCTTGGATGGTCCTGGCCCGAAGGGAGGAGGGCGCCAAGCCTCGAACTCATCTCCCGTTACGCTGAATCTACCCTGCATGCCAGCGAGGTTCTTCATTAACCTTGCGTTCATAATTTCAAACGCGCAACCAAACGACTTGGGGCCAAATCCGCTACTCGAAGGAGGTCCCGCATGGATCGATTCCGAGTTCTACCAGATCACCGCGAAAGCGGCAGATGCGGTCAGCAAGGACACGATGAACGGCCCCATGCTTCGAGCTCTTCTCGAAGAACGCTTTAAGCTGAAGGTCCATAGCGAGACTAAAGAGGTGCCCGTTTACGAACTGACTGTGGCGAGGGGTGGCCTGAAATTGAGGCCATCCGACGGCACGAGGTGCACGTCCAGGGATCTATCGCAGCCCTCATTGCCTCCAGGCAAGAAACCGTGGTGCGGTCTTCCCAGGGGAACCCCCGGTTCGAATCTGATCACAGAGGATTTGCCGGGAGGTACCATGGCGCAGTTTGCCCACGCCCTCGGCCAATCCGGGCGCATCATCATCGATAAAACGGGAGTCGCGGAAAACTTTGACTTCCATGTGGAGTATGCTCCGGATCGGCTCGACCTGTCGTCAGACCTGACCGCGCCATCGCTCGATTCGGTGCTCGCAAAACTGGGGTTGAAACTGGAACGAGGCAAAGGCTCTGGCAATTTCATCATCATCGATCACGTGGAGAAACCGTCCGAGAATTGAATCGTCATCGCTAGGGCGATCCGGTTTCCGGTTGGCAATGCGGCACTTGTAAGGAAACCGACCCTAGCTTGTGTAACAGACTAATAATAGGACGGACCTCGATGAGGGGATCAGGCGTATCGCTCGACAGCGTGATCGCCACCATTTCAGCCCGAGTTGGGCGGCCAGTTGTTGACGAAACCGGGTTGACCGGAAAATATGATGTCCTTGCGCAATGGAATCCGGGGGATGCGGCCGCTCTGCCGCCGTCAGATGGTTCAAAAGCATTACCCTCCGATAGCGGGCCCAGCATCTTTACCGCAATACAGGAACAACTTGGTTTAAAACTGGAGTCGAAAAAGGGACCAGTTGAAATCATCGTTGTCGATCGCGCAGAGAAGCCGAAAGAGAATTGACGACGAGGTACGCAATTACACACGAAGTTGCTATCTATAGACCCTCATCAGTTCTAGCGATCGCTTCTCTGCGCGATCAATGACCAGCACGGTAACGGACACGTTCTGAGGCCAGATTACAGACGACCTTCAGAACTATCCGGATGGCGGTGAACACTTCGCTCAGAACAAACTATCAACGGCCTGCAAATCTAAATCTGGTCAACGTCGCGAGATACCCAGGTTAGGAGATTGGAAATTACGTACAAGTCAATCACGACGAACGGAGAGCCAATTGATCTTCGGAGTTCATATTGAGGACGCGAATTGTAGTTCTTCCGATCGAGGTGTCGCTGAACAGATGGATTCCTCTCCATGTGAAATGATCGTCCCACGCGTGACGACGAGGGTGAAATAATTCCGTTACCGCTCCCGTTTCCGGGTCGATTCCAGTCAGGTTCGGACCTTTGTGCAAATTGCAATCGATGCAAGCCAAAGCCAGATTGTCGAGGTCGTCCGTGCCGCCGTGGATTTTCGGAATAATGTGCTCAATGTGAAGCACTGCGAGAGGCGAGTCGTCCTGGTGAAGATGGCAATACTCGCAGGCATTACCCGCGCGTTCTCTGACCCGAGTCCTGGTACTCGGTAGCATCGGTCTAGGATCGTGACCGGATCAGTTCCCGCGCTTGCCGTTTGAGAATGGCGATGAACTTGTTCGCACGAGCGTAACCTGCATATTCCTCCTGTTCAGTCTCGCTCAGCGCGCCTTCCGTGGACTTACGTGCCAATTCTTCGATACGGGCTTGAAGCTCAGGATCGGCACGAAACTCAACGATCTCTTCAGCCTTTTCCGGCAAAACGATCTTCATGACGGGTCCAATTCCACGATCGAATGCGGATACTTCGTTAGGCATGATGGTTCCCTCGGCCTTCGCCGAGCAGCCATGCACGTAAACGCTTAGGAATGGGGAGGCTCGGACGGCCATGCGTCAATTGCATCCCCAAAAACACAAGTCGGACTCCAACGAGCGCGACAATGGTGGCAATAATGAAAAATGCTCTCATTCGCCGAGTATACCACCTACGCAGGCCGCTGAAAATTTGGCTGGATTTCAAACTGAGACACTTCCGCCGTCGCGCACCGGTGCCAGCGCTGCCAACGGCGCGAGAGGGCTTCTGCGATCACCGAAATAGTTGCTCTTGCGGTGTGCGTTAGCCATCCCGATGTTGCGGTGTTCAAGTCATCAGAAGCCGTCAATTCCTTCCTCCGCTCGATAATCTCAGCCATGCCGAAGGTCCAACGACCCAGACGGAAGCCTGTGAAGCGATAGATTCGCTCCCGCACGAATTGTTGATTTGAAACTCCGGACTCGTTACCTTTGCGGTGTGAAATTCAGCCAGGCAAAGAGACGGCTTGCGCGAAGGGCTCTGAGCACTGTTGCCATGGTGGACGGATTCTACCTGGCCTTCTCCGTGTTGGCGGCATCCCTCGTCCTCCTGTTCTATAAGTTTTGTGCGGCCTTGGGACAGAACACGCTGATCGGTGTAGGTGAAGGCATCGCCTTCGGAATAGTCCTGTTCATTTTGCCTCCGCTCTGCTGTGGCAGTTCGCCGGGAATACGGTTGAAAGCGAAGAATCAACCGGAGTTTTTGGAATGGCTGACACAGATTGCTCGGGCTTCAGGCCGAGAAATGCCGGCACGCGTGATCCTGACATACGCGACGGAGGTTCGGATTTTGCGAGATGGCGGCCGCCTGGGCATCGGAAAGAGGTGGACGATCGCGATTGGTCTGCCGCTGATGCAAGTCCTGACGGTTCCCGAACTCGAGACGATTATTCGCCGCGACTTCGCACAGTTTCCGACCCGGACCGCCGGGTATTTCCGATGGATCAGCCGAGCGAGTTCGGGGATCAAGAGCACCATGGACCTTCTCGCCGTGGAAGAATTCAGGCGCGAAGGATCCAAGCTTGGAAAAGCGATGCAGCGCCGGGGCCAGGCGTTTCTGCGGGCAGCCGTCAGGATCGAGGGCATTCGAAAACGTAAAGCCGATCGAGCGGCTCTCAGCGGAGCCGAATCGGGCGCCTTCCTCGCTGCTGAACGGACCATCGAAGTCTCCAGGCGTCCGGCGGAAGAATTTATCGTCTACGATATTCTCCCCATCCTGAGTGCCGGCTACATTCCTCCTTTCGTTGAAGGGCTTACAGAGATACTTTCGCGCCCGGGCGCAACCCCAAAGAGGACGACCGCATTGTCCATGCTGAAGGATTTTCCTTCGCTGGAGCGCAGGTTGATAGCCGACGCGTTTTACATAAGGACAAAGAAATTAAAACCAATCCCCTGGGCTGATGTCGGGCGTAGTGTTTGGTTGCCTCAATGGAACGATGACGTCCGGAAATCCTGGCTGGCAAGTGAATCGCTCGGAGATGTGTTCGACCACTCGACCAATCGCCTCAGCCACACCAAACGACACACGCTGGGCGCCGCCCTGGCCTGCATTCTCTATCGCGACGGATGGTATCTGGATTCAGGCCCCGGAATCAGAACCTTCAAAAAAGGCGATGCCGAAATCAACCCTTTTGAAACGGTGACCCAGATCAACCAAGGCTCGATCAAGCTGCTGGACTGGATTTACCGAATGAGATCTCTGAAACTCAATCCAACAACCCCGCTCTACCCGCCATCTTCCAAGTGATAGACGACAGGTGCTCACGACTCTGTGTCGTTATGGCTTGGATTTCTTCAGGTCGGCCCGAAGCTTCTTGATACGGTCTTCAGCCATCTTGCGATTGGGATCGTTGGGGAAGAGGCGAACGAAGTCCTCCAGTACGGCGATTCCTTCCGGAAGTTGATTCATCTTAATGTACATGTTGTGCAGATGCAGATAAGCCTGCGGGTTCGTGCCGGGCGCCTGTGAAATTGCCGTTGCGAACTGCTGCTGCGCGGCCGCCGGATTCGAGAGATTCTCGAAGGCCATGCCAAGATGAGTCCGATCCGCTGCATTTAACGAGCCCAATGTACTCACCTTTAACAAGGAGTCGACGGTTTTCTGATACTCCTTTTGCTGAAGGTAAAGGTCGCTGAGAACGCGTAACGGACGGGCATCGGACGGGTTCATCGCAGCAGCATGTTCGAGTGTTCCTAACGCATCGCTGGTATGACTGGTTCGCAATTGCTCCACGCCAAGCTGGAAAGTGCCTTCATAAAAGTCCGGCGCAATGGAGATAGCTTTCTTGAAATGCATCTCAGGGGTGACGTCGGCAGGATTCCCGCTCGCTGAAACCAGAAGATCTTCTCGATGTGCCCCTAACCTGGCAAGGTCGACGCCTATCTGAAACTCGGCGAAAGCAGCAGGAGTCGTGCTCTTCGCGATCTCGTCCATATTGAGCCTATCAAGGTCATCCAAATAGGCCGTACGGTTGGATGGGACGGCCGGGGCACCACCACTTCGCACGAGATCTATGGTGATATGCATATGCCCAGTCCCAATAAGAGGGACATCCCTAAACAGATATCGCGGATCCGTTACGCTGATCACATACTCGCCGGACGGAACGTATCGCTTGTCGTTGACCACAAACGGCCCCTCAAAATAGAAGGTTCCATTTGCGAAAGAATCCGTCCTCGCCAGCACCTGATTGTTGCGATCGTCCTTCAGTATCAAATGAACCCGCGCCGGTTGCTTCAGATCATCGATTACTTTGCCCTGAAATAGCCGCGTTTCCTTCAGAACGCCGGCTGCTTCCGGAGCTACGGGCCTCGCCGTCTGAAGCGCCAGAACAAGAATAAGTGTCAGCATGCGCACGGGCCGAGCAAGTTATCATCCAATCACTAAGCTGTTGCAGAAACACAACGCGAACGCCTACTGCGACGGGGCAGGGCGGGAAAAGGCGTCTGGAGATGTGGCATTCTTGCAAGAACGCCTCGTTCGTGACTTCGGAGGGCCGCTGAATGCCAGATTGTAGACTCTAATGCATATCCGTTCGCTATAAGCGACCTCTCGATTCATCTTGACATCCTAAATGTGCTTGCGGCATATGTGTTCGTACCTCTTTACACACTAAAGGAGCAGTCATGAGGCTGGACGTTCCGCAGGGCACTTTGGATTTGATGATTCTGACGATTCTTAATCGCGAGTCCTTGCACGGTTACGGAATTTCGCAGCGCATGAAGGCTCTTAGCCGAGAGACGTTCGACGTCAATCCGGGCTCTCTCTTTCCCGCGCTTTACCGCTTGGAGCAGGACGGCAAGTTGAAGGCGGAATGGCGGCAAAGCGAGAACAATCGAAACGCGAAATACTACAAACTGACCGCCGCCGGACGGAAGCAATTGGCGCAGCATCAGCGGAGGTGGGAAAGACTTTCCATCGCGATCGCAGGCGTGCTGGAGGGAGCGTGACTCTTCCAAGTCGGCTCAAATCCGCGCTTCGGTGGTTGTTCCTCCGCAAGAAAGTGGAACACGAACTCGACGACGACATTCAATCCTTCGTCGAACTCAGCGCCGCCGAAAAAATAAACGACGGAATGACCGCCGACGAGGCGCGCCGCCTGACGATGCTGGAATTGGGGGGAACGGAACAGATCAAAGAGCGGATCCGGACTCAACATTGGGGCATATTCATCGACGAGCTCCGACAGGATCTTCGTTATGCCTTTCGGACGTTGGGCAAAAACAAAGGCTGGACTGCCGTCATGGGGTTGTCGCTGGCGCTCGGAATCGGCGCCGACACGGTGGTATTCAGCGAGATTAATAGTCTGCTTCTGACCAAACTGGCGGCGGCTCGGCCCGACGAGTTGGTGAAACTCGAATGGGCTGGAGCGAACGATATGGTCACCAACCTCGCCGATTACGGCCCTACTATTAAGGACTCCTCCGGCCAAGGCATCCGATCGGCGTTTTCGTACGCGCTATTCAAACAATTTCAGGCCGATAACCAAACCCTGAACGGCCTGTTCGCAGAAGTCCCGTTCGGCGAACTCACGGTGGTGGCTGGCGGCCAGGCGGAACGCGCATCCAGCCTTTTTGTTTCAGGAAATTATTATGAGGTCCTCGGCGTTCTTCCTCTTGTTGGCCGCACATTGATTCCCGATGACGATGTAACGGGACGGCCGGTGGTCGCCGTGCTCAGTTATGGCTATTGGACGCGACGCTTCGGCGCCGATCCTTCAGTAATCAACCGGGTCGTGACCATTTCGAATGTCCCAACCACGATCGTTGGCGTCACGCCGCCCGGCTTCAATGGAGCACAGGGGGCGAGCTGGAGAGCTCCGGACATGACAATGTCGCTGACCGCAGCGGCGGAAGCCCATGGCGCGGACGTCGACCTGACCGATCCAACATACTGGTCCCTGCAAATCATGGGCCGACTTAAACCGGATGTGACACGGGAACAGGTGCGCGGCAATCTCGCCGAAACGTTCCGGCAAACAGCGCAGGCGGGCTGGCAGTCCTACCTGAACGGATTGAAAGCTGAGGACCGGTTACTGCCGAGAAACCTGCGGTCGAGAGTGCCGCAACTCCGCGTCGAATCTGGCAGCTATGGCTTATTCAGCATCGGACCGGATGTCCTGCGGATCGCGACGATTCTCGGCGTCGTGGTCGTCTTGGTTCTCCTGATCGTGTGCGCCAACGTCGCCAACCTACTCCTTTCGCGCGCTGCTGCCCGGCAGCGGGAAATTTCGACGCGGTTGTCGCTGGGCGCCTCGCGTCCGCGGATCATCCGTCAATTACTGACCGAAAGCGCACTGATCTCCGGCATCGGCGGAGCCCTTGGGCTTTGCCTGACTTTCGCCGCAAGGTCATGGATTCCGGGACCGCCGGGCGTAACCGTAACGCTGGACTGGCGGGTTTTTGTTTTCACGGCGGCCCTCTCCCTCGCGACCGGTATCACGTTCGGACTTGTGCCCGCACTGCAGGCGACGCGGCTCAACCTAGCAGGAACCTTGAGCGGTGCCGGGCGGTCCATCGCACAGGGACAATCGAAACTGGGAAACAGCTTGATTGTGGTTCAGGTCGCCATTTCGCTGGTTCTCCTTGTGAGCGCTGGGCTATTCATCCGGACACTTGAAAACCTACGTCGTGTCGATGTCGGATTCGATGCTAAGAATCTGCTCACATTTGAAATCAGCCCAGATCCCGATCCATCGCGGCCAAACCGCATCGGGGCTGTGGGCGGCGAGGTCCTGGAAAAACTGCGCGCCCTTCCGAACGTCTTATCCGCCTCGATGTCGGACCGGGCTTTGCTTTCGGGCCATATCTATACAAGCAACTTCTTCGTTCTTGGACGAACCTACGACACGAAACGCAAAGACACGGTCAATATGCGCGTCGTCTCGCCCGGATTCTTTGAAACGATGGGGATTCCGCTGATACGAGGCCGCTCATTGTTGGAGCAGGACGGCAAAGACAGCCAGAAGGTCGCCGTGATCAACGAGGCAGCAGCCCGCAAATATTTTCCGAACGAGAATCCAATCGGAAACTACTTTGGAACCTACGCCGATAAAACCCATGACATTGAGATTGTCGGCGTCGCTCGAGACACGAAATACAGTAACGTCCGCGATGCCGCACCACCGACGGCATTCATTTGCACTCTGCAAAATCCACCCGGGCAAATCACGTTCGAACTGCGGACGTCGGGCAATCCGGATCAAATCGTCCCCAGCGTGCGGAACGTCGTCCACGATGTCGATCCGATGTTGCCGATTATGACCATGGCAACACAGCAAGAGCTGATCGAGGAGCGTTTTCAGCAGGAACGAGTTTTTGCAATAGCCTGTTCTCTGTTCGGAGCAATCGCAATCGCGCTGGTGTCGATCGGGTTGTTTGGCCTGCTGTCGTATAACGTCGCACGGCGGACGAACGAGATCGGCGTTCGAATGGCGTTGGGAGCTCAACGGAGCGAAGTGCTTCTCGGGGTTTTAAGGGATTCGCTGGCGTTGACGGCGGTGGGCTCCATCATCGGCCTCGCGGGATCGTTGGCTGCCGGAAGGCTGATTGCCGGCCAGCTTTACGGCCTGGCTCCGGACGATCCGCTGACTATGGTGGCAGCGATTGGGCTGTTAACGACGGTTGCTGCCTTGGCAGGTTTCTGGCCAGCACGCCGGGCATCACTCGTCGATCCCATAGAATGCCTGCGGGCCGAGTAGATCTTTTGGTCTTTAAATTCGAAGCGATCCTGATCGATGCCGGAAAACCCGTTTTTTTGCCCGCATCGCGGAAGGTAATCAAAGTGAAACCGTCCGAGATGGCTTGATGAAGGCGGGTTGCGTCGGCAGGATCAGACAAAGCCTGCCGCCTTGAGCTGTGCCAAAACTCGTGCGGCCGTTCGAAGCGAGTCTTTCAGGACGCTCACACCAGGCGGCAGGATCTTGTAGTAGCGTTTTGGGCGGCCGGCGCTCTGGGGTATTGAAGGATCCCTCCAAGACCTGACGTAACCCTTCCCTTCCATTCTATTGAGGGCTGAGTAAACCGGTCCAAACTTAACCGACCTGCCCGCGAATTTCTCAACCTGAGTGTGAATCGAGACGGCATACCCGTTGGGAACCGCTACCACTGCCGCCAGCACAAGTTGTTCGAACTGTTCCAGCGTCCCTGTTCGTTGCATGTAGATCAGTATCGCAAGCGCCTACTCTAACTGTCGACCGCGGACTCAGGCCGGTGACGGGGGACCATTCAGGCCGTGACCTTCGGCGATGTGGCGGAAGGTTTGACGATTCATGTTCAGGAGTCTGGCGGCTTTTCTCCAGTTCCCTCTCGCGCTTTCGAGGGCCCAGAGGCAGAGTTCGCGCGAATGGGCGTTCATGGCTTCTTCGTAACTGCGCGGTGGCACATTCGCCAGATCCATTTTCTTGAAGTAGCCGTTCGGCAAATCCCTTTTCCCGAGAATGCGGCTTGTGCTTCGGAGGATCGTCCGCTGGATGAGGTTCTCTAACTCGCGGACATTTCCCGGCCAGGAATGCATCTGAAAGATCTCCAGGACTTCGGCAGAAAGGCCCTGCACCGGCGGACGTCCCGGACGCGCGTATTTGTGGGCGAAGTGAAGCGCGAGTTCCTCGAGGTCTTCCGGACGCTCACGCAGGGACGGCGTCTCAATCGTGCAGGCGCTCAAGCGGAAGTAGAGGTCCTGACGGAACTTCCCTGCGGCAACCATCTCCTTCAAGTCGCGGTTCGTGGCGGCGACCAACCGGATATCGAGCGGCACCTTTCGCAGGCTGCCGACCGGCTCGATTGAGCGTTCCTGCAGCACTCGAAGCAGCTTCACCTGGACGGCTTGCGTCAGTTCGCCGATTTCGTCGAGGAAGAGTGTTCCGCCATTTGCCTGCTCGAAGCGACCCTTCTTTGCTGCAATGGCCCCAGTGAATGAACCCTTGTCGTGTCCGAACAATTCGCTGTCGATCAGACTCTCCGACAGGCTCGAGCAGTTCACGGCCACCAGCGGACCGCGCGATCGACGGCTCTGGCGGTGAAGAGTTTCAGCAACCAGTTCTTTGCCCGTGCCGGTTTCACCCTGAATCAGGACGGTGATCTCCGCGTCGGCCACTTCGCGGATCGAATCCCACAGATCCTCCATGGCTTTGCTGGCGCCGATGATGGACTGGCCGTTCACGACGCTTGAATTCCTCCCTTCTGTGCATTCAGCTCGACTGCGATATTGGCATGGGCGTAACGCACGTAGAACCAGATCGCCGACAGCGACAACCAGGCGGTAAGGCCGGAAGCGAGTGACGGCCAATCCACGATCGCGGTTGGGGTATTCCCCAGAGCCCAGTTCGACAACACCAGGATTTGCGGCAAACCATAGGCGACAAATGCCAAACTCAGCAGAAGGGTACTGACGATCTGCTCTTTCTTGCTCGTGGGCGGGGTCCAGATAAAGACGAGTACCTGCTCAATCCTCATCATCAGCTTATTCTTCGTAAAGAGACCGATCGGAGTTGACAGCCCTCCTTCGAGTCGATTCTTGCCAACCGTAAAGGCGCCAATCCAGAGCCACATCGGGGCTCCCATAAATACGTTGTCCTGAAACAGGAAGAAATTCGGCACGCGGGTGAAACCCTTGTGTGCGATGGCAGCGAACATCCACAGCGCGGTAACCGCGAGGGTTGTTTGATATGTGGGCTTCTCGTCGTCGGGACGGCGGAAAACAATCCGCACCATCGAAATGCCGAGGAAGGCAGCGGTGAGTCCTTCAAAAAGACTCTTCCAGGGCAGCGCGTGAGCGGGTGAGACCAGGTGTTCGAAGACCTCCACGCCAAATAAGAAGAACAGGCCGCAGAAGGCGTCGACTCCCTGGTTGATCATGCCGCGCACGTTCGGAAAGATATAGGCGTCGCGCAACATCATTCCCAGCATCCCGGCGGAAACGGCGAGGTAAAACGCCTGGTCGATCGGGACAAAGGCAAAAGAGAGGGCCATGACGGCAGTCTCCAATGTATTTAATGGAAGCTTGAACGCGGGCACGATCTGACCCACGGTGCTGATGAAGGTCCACAACACGCCTTTCTTCAGCAGAATGGTGAACGAAAGGTTCTGCTCGCCGAGATCGCCGGCCAGATTACGATATTGATGCTCCGGGATGAGCCAGATCACGAAGGCAAGTGCTGCCGCCCTCAGAGCTTTCTCTAATCTTCTGAAGAAATCTTTTTCAGCCATTCAAGTATCCCCAACCTAGACTTGACCATGGACGGTTCAAGAAAGGACTCGATGGATAAGAACACCATCGGGAAGATAATTCAGGCCGTATTTCGGCAAAGTGGTGGCGTTGAAGACGGAGTCAAAAAATTTCAGGTGAAAGGGGCGGTGGAGGGTGAGTCCACAGAGATAGTCGATTTCATTAGTGACCGACTGGTTTTTTCTGATCTATTGGATTATGACGGTGCCGGTAAAACCTTGGATAGCGAACAATGTCAACTCCTCTTGAGACAGGCCGTAGACAAGAACAGGGCTTATCTCAAGAGCGTCGCATAGCCGTACAAAGGCCGAGCGGTGCTCTTGTCTGGGAAAAGTACTATCCCCTCGTAATAGGAGCCGTCCTGTTTTCAGCCAGTGCTCGCATTCCGCGAACCCGCCTGTTATATGCGGATTGGGGGCTTGGTCTTGTCGGTAATGTGATTTCGGCAAGTTCGATAATCGTGGCGTATTTACTCACAGCGGCCACGATCATCCCAGCCGTTGAAAGCAAAGCCATAGTCCAAAAGATGCGGGAATGGATTTTTTATCGCTTGCTCATTAAGTATTTTGGCGCGGGAATCGCAGGCTCTTCCATTCTCTTGCTGCTGTCCATTGCAGGCCGACCATTGGCTGGCCTTACGCACCAAGCCTACGAAATAGATGCATTGTTTTCGGCTATTTGGTGGGGGGCGTTGGGATACACCGTTGCGGCCGTATTCCGGATCGTTCGGCTTTTCCTCACCTTGCTTCTTGCTCAGTGATCGTCAGCTTTCTTGGTGTCCTTGACAGATTTCAGGACGAAGTAACCCGAAAGCCCTCGTCGTACTACCGGCCGGTGCAGATTAGAGTTGTATGCCTCCGTCGAGCATTAGTTCCAAATGATGCTTGATAGCGAGGCGCTTCATGTAACCGAGGCCACGAGAAATCTGCGCGTGACCCATGTCGCGATATTCGCCGCACGCCTCAGTGTTATTTGGGTATAGGTTATCGAGAGCCGCCACCAACTTGTTAAGGGCTTCCAGTAATTTACCCGGGCTGTCGGCGGTGGTTTCAGTCCGGTCGGAAATGAAATGGCTGATATCGAGCGGCCCGGCTTGGTTCCGGAAATTTATGTGATGAACCGTCACGGCATAGGCCGGGCCGCCGGTTTCTGCGTAGTGATCGCCAACAATTGAGAAATCGCCAAAATCCAGTCCTTGAGGATTTCCGGCAATCGTATTCATGTCGCTGAAAAACTCACGATCGGGGTAATCTGCGTTCCTGGCCTGCCGGATAAATCGATCGCGGACCATCACCCTGTCCGACTCCTCGATGCTGTTGATATAACTGGTGTCGACACGGTCCTCGAGGAAAACATGATGGACAATTTCAGCGTTGCTGAGCAGGGCGCGAACGCCCGAATCTATCGGCAATCCCTGATAAATTACAGCCACATCAAAAGCTTGATATCGCGCCAAGAACGCGCCGAATTCGCCCGAACTGGTGTCACGTCGTACTTGGAATGCAGGTGTCCAATTGTCATATTCCATTAGACCCTCAGAGATAATCTGTGTGAATAGGCTATTGGCCTGCTGGGCGAACTGTCCGTGCGATGGGTTGCAAACAAACAAAAATGGCATCGATACTTCCATGTATCTGTCGAGAGATATTCCAGTTGTCGAATTAGAATTTACTGGTTCTATTATCGGGACCAAGTTCCTGCTCACTGCAATTCGTTCCGCTAGTTCACGCATGGCCATTAATTCGTTTTGCTTGCCCCTGAAAAACGGGAAATATGTCTTCATGTAAGTGGCTGATTCAGTCGTTCAGCGATGCTGAGGGCCATTGTCGAGGATCTCGTGAAACTCAAACAGGCGTGTTTTAACGAAATTGGTGCGGCATTGATAAGCTCGATGAACTGCTTTCTCTTTCCGCGCTTCTTGATTTGGTTCACCATCAGGTCATGGGCCGTCGCAGGCGCCAGGGAACAGAATAGCTCTTGCGCTTTCCGATACAACTGAGAGTTTGGAACGTCCGGGACAAATCCAAATGCTTCGACGACAGCACTACAGAATTCCGATTGCCGCATGCAATCGAAAATCGATGCCGGGTCGGTATATGCTTTATTTGACGATGCTTCTCTCACTACATAGAGGTGTCCATCATCATCAAGCGCCATGACGCCGGTTGACGGCCCAATATAAGAAAGTGCCGAGAATGCCTTATCACCGGTTGTTACGAGATAAATCCGATCGAAT
>Ga0206992_1176_pt1 | contig 13155 bp, 14 predicted proteins | sample Alteio_BWMinCont_6_FD_153267 | JGI IMG/M metagenome (GOLD analysis project Ga0206992, IMG submission 153267) | Enriched cells from forest soil in Barre Woods Harvard Forest LTER site, Petersham, Massachusetts, United States -... | ecosystem: Environmental > Terrestrial > Soil > Temperate forest >... | reverse complement strand
CCGTATGGAAAATCTATCATCGGCGTGGGGATTTCGGTTTGAGCTGGGTTAGCTGCCTCTCTGCGGATGCCTGCTAGGGTTTTTCTTTCTCTTTAGGGGCGAATATGAGCTTGGTGGGATTTTCTTTTATCTCGCGAGTGGCGTCTTTGGCATTATGCGACGCTTTTTGCACATTTCCGATGATATCGTTGATTGCAGCCACATTCTTATCGCTGAACATTTTGTCTGTCTGGTCGGCGATGTGCGATACTTTTTTTAGTATCTCTGGCAGCATATCCATCAGGGTATTCAAGGTGCTTGGTTCGGCGGGAATCTCGGGAGGACTGCCTTCAGTATTGCTGGCAAGATTAGCTGCCTCCGGACTGCTCCCGGAAAGCTCGACATACACGCCGCCGGTGATGCCTTGCAGTTTCAGGCTTGCGCTTGTATCGGTTTTGATCGGTGTGTTTTTAAGAAGACTGACATCGACACGTATCATGCGCATATCCGTCGGGTCGATTGCTATGGTTTGCACCTTGCCGACCTGCACGCCGCGGAATTTAACCGGACCGCCCACATCCAGCCCGCTTACCGATTCGGCAAAGCGGATACGGTAAAGCGTATATTTGTTGCCGTCATACGCTCCGACCAGCCAGATGGTAAAAATAGCGGCGACCAGCACGGTAAGCACTACAAATGAACCTACTCTTAAATAATGTTTATCCGTTTCCATGCGACTTCTCCTTTGATGCCATGGCAGCCGCACGCCCGCGCGGACCATGAAAATATTCCTGAATCCAGGGCTGTTTATTTTTAAGTAGTTTGGGTAACGTATCGATCACTATTTTTTTATCGACGATGATGGCCGCGCGGTCGCATACGCCAAACAGCGAATCAAGATCATGCGTCACCATCACGATGGTTGCGCCCAGGCTTTGATTCAGTTCCTTTACCAGCTGATCAAAGGCGCTGGCCGCCATCGGGTCCAGGCCGCTGGTAGGTTCGTCGAGAAATAAAATGTCGGGATCAAGTGCCAAAGCGCGCGCCAGTGAAGCGCGTTTGACCATCCCGCCGGAAAGTTCCGCTGGGTATTTAGCGCCGGTTTCAGGCGGAAGCCCGACCATCGCTATTTTTAATTGCGCGATCATGCGCTGCTCTTTCTCCGGTAGGTCCGTATGCTCTCGTAACGGCAGCATAATGTTGTTCGCCACCGTCATCGACGAAAACAACGCGCCTTGCTGGAATAATACGCCAAACAGTGCTGCCGATTCCGCCGGTGTGATATCACCGATGGCCTTGCCTTCGATCGTCACTTCTCCTGCATCGGGTTTGCGCAAGCCTACGATTGATTTAAGCAGCACCGACTTGCCCGAGCCGGAACCGCCGACAATGCCGATAATTTCCCCGCGCTTGACGGTGAAACTGACGCCGTCATGCACTATCTGTTTGCCGAAGCGGTTGACGAGGCCTTCTATGCTTACAATAATATCTTTTTTCATATGCCCATCTTCTCAAACAGGACTGAAAACAAAGCATCTGTCCCGAGTACAAGAAAAATAGCATTAACGACTGATGCAGTGGTTTCGCGGCCCACGCTTTCGGCCGAGCCAGAAACTCGCATGCCGTGTATGCAACCGACCGTGGCGATCAGGAAGGCGAATACTGGGGCTTTGATCATGCCGACGAGAAAATCATCGCCATGCGCCACCACGCGCACGCGCTCCATATAGGAGGAAAAAGGAATATCGATTAGGTGCATGGACATAATTCCGCCGCCGAACAATCCCATTATATCAGCCATAAAGGTCAGTAACGGCAGTGTGATAATGAGTGCAATCAGCCGCGGCATCACCAGCACTTCAAACGGCTTAATGCCGATGACTTGTAATGCGTCGACTTCCTCGCGCACTTTCATGACGCCGATCTGGGCGGTAAAGGCGCTGCCAGAACGTCCCGCCACCATGATCGCCGTCAGCAATACGCCCATTTCACGCAGTACCGAAATTGCCACCAGATTGACGGTAAGATTCTCAGCTCCGAGCGGGCGCAGCTGCGCGACGCCCTGGTAAGCCAGCACCACGGCAATCATGAAAGCCATAGTAGTGATGATGGGTATGGCATCGATGCCGGTTTCCCCGATATGATGCATGATATCGGTAAAACGCAAATGTTTGGGCGAGAGCACGGATCGGGAAAAAGTGACACAGGCCTGGCCGAGGAACGCAGTAAATTCAATGGCCGATTGGTAAAACGCAACCGTTTGTTTACCCAGCCCCATCAGCCATTTTTTCCATGCCGGCTTTGGTTTTTTCGGTTTGGGCAACGTCATGTCCGCCTTTGCCACCAGCTTGAACAACTCGGCGTATTCAGGCTTGGAATGTGCAATTTTAATGCGGTGTTTTTCTTCAAGCTGCCGCAGCAATAGCGCCCCTACCGTATCGAGCCGGGATAATCCCGATATATCGATAGCGGCAGGGGCGTTGCCAGCCAGCGCTTGTTCCAGCTGTTGTTTTGCCTGTTGTACATGATAGATATCCAGTGTGCCGCGCAACCGAAGATTGCCAGACGCTGTATCTATCGTAAAACCAGGAGCTGCCACCATAATTTTCCACTAAGTTGTAGTTTATTGTTGTGGAACCGTTTCCGATTTGCTTTCCACTGTTTTGCCATCGACAGTTACGTCCTGGCTGGTTGTTACTGCGCCGTCTTTGGTATTTTCGGTGTTGGAGGTTTTGACCGTGCTCTTATTCATCAGACCTTTGGGATCGGTCACCTTTTTCGTGGTCGTACTTTTGTCGACATCGCCGTTGGCATCAACGGTAACATCGGCATTTTTTTCAAAGCTGATAAAAGTACCGTTGGCATCCGTTTTGGTCGTTATGTCTTTTTCGGCGTAATTGCCATCGGAATCTTTGGTGACTTTGCTGCTGGTTTTATAATGGTCGGTCGTGCCTTCGACATTCTTGCCATTGACGGTTTTCTCATGCGTGGTGGTCACTTCGCCGTCTTTGCTTTTTTCCGTATCTTTGGTCATGGTAACGTGTTTGTTGCCAAATCCTTTGGGCTTATGGATATCTTCAGTGCTGGTGCTCTTATCGACATTGCCTTTTGAATCCACTGCAATGGTCAGGTTTTTTTCTGAGCTATTGGTAGTGCCGTTGGCTTCCGTCTTCGTCACCAGGTTATTTTCTGTATAATTACCGTCGGAATCTTTTTCGATTTTGGTGGTGGCCTGATAGGATTCCTTATCGACGGCATAAGCAGCCGTGCTCAATGTAAACACAGCGGCAGTAGCCAATAGAATGGATTTTATAGTCATAAATTTTCTTTCGCAAAAATGGGTTAAATGGATCGAATGGCATTAGGTTTTATTTCCAGATGGGCTTGCCCAGATCGATATCGTTTTTATTAGTCAGGCCACCGGCCGCAGCACCTACTGCACCGCCGATCAGTGCACCATCCACGGCATCGCCGCCGATAAGTGCGCCACCGACAGCGCCGACGCCAGCTCCAATGCCAGCGCCGCTTACTGCGCGTTCGCCCGGACGATCACCGCAGGCAGCGAGTTGCAGTAAAACCGCAACGATAACTAGTGAATTGAATAGATTTTTCATAACATTCTCCTAAGGTTTCGGGTTAAAGATATTCAACCCGCTTAATCGCGCGTCTGAACTTCGCTCATATTGTTAGACTCACGCTGTGCTTGTTCAGGCGTCAGGCTGGTGTTGCCGTTATTGTGGACACAAGCGGAAAGCGATAGGGCCAATAGTGCAAAAATAATAATATGTTTCATAAAAACTCCTGTTAAATAATATGGTTGGTTGTGTTTAAGTATTAGGCATTACGTTGGCAAAGGCGTTCATAGGCATCGCGGCTGGCAAGCTTTGCTGTTTCCCATGTAAGGCGTGAGGTGCCGCGCGCAGCGTCCCATTTCTGGGCCAGCTGTGGTTCGATTTCATCGAACTTACGCCCGGCATACGTTGAATATGCCTCGATTCCATAACGGTAAGCCGGTGCGTAGCTATCGTAGCTGGTGAGGGAATCGAAATAGGCGCGGTTTTTATAATTATCGCGCCAGTAGGCGTCTTCCGTGGTGGGGTTGATCAGTGAAGCGGTTTCTTTTCCGGCTAATGCGCCGATAACTCCGCCGACGCCTACTCCGGCCAACATGCCCGGCAATCCGGCGACGGTGCCGAGTGCCGCACCTTCAACCGCGCCGACTGCTACGGCAGCGGCAGTTGCGCCAATAGCCGCTCCGACTGCACCTGCTAGTGTGTGCTCGCCAAGTTTGCCGGGATTGGTTTGGGTTTTTGCTTCATTGCTATAGGCCATAACTGATCTCCTTATTGAGGTTTTTTCTAATGTCATTGTTCCTTAAGCGGAACGATGATTTATTATAACAATGCTAAATATTCCCTCGTAACAAAGCGATGCGGCAAAGGATGCCAGTTGTATTTTATGCGTAAGGAAAAGGCCGCTTTCCAGAAGGATCGCAGCCTTTTTTGAGAGTCGTCTAAATTGATTGAGATAATCAGCCACCGTAAATGACATAGGCTCCGGCCGGTACGCGAGACTTAATACCATCACAGGATTCAATGGACGGTTGATTGTCAGGCGTGCGATCGGCAAACCATACACGGCACATGCCGCGCGGAGGAAACATATTCTGCGGAACAGCAAAACTGCTATCTGCACCTATGTAAGAACCGTCGCGATTATAATAACCGGCACGATCGTAAGTATAGGTCGTCGTGGTGACCGTTGTCGCCGCCGGATGATTATCATCATACTCATCATAACGTGTATCATGCGTACCGCCAGGAAGCGGGGCATGCGAGTGATTGGCATTGTTGGGGTTAGTCGCTATCCAGTTGCCGTTGGCATCGTAATAGCCGTCGCTCGGTGTGCCGCACGCAGATAGCAATGCCATAAGGGAAATGCAGGCCAAAGAGGATAAGATACGCATAAATACTCCTGTTGTTTACATTAATTTAGACGATTTTTTACGGAATTTTGTCAGATAACACCAAGCAGTATTAAAATGATCATTACTATTAAGAGAGTGCCCAGCCCGCCGCTTGGATAATAGCCCCATTCGCGACTGTGCGGCCAGTTAGGCAATGCACCGATCATGAACAAAATTATAATCACCAAGATTAACAAACGCATAGATACTCCTTGCTTTGATTTCATTAACCGTAACCAGCGGCAGGTAATGAAGCGATAGGACAAAACTGCGAAATTGTATTTTTTGTATAAAGATTGATTGTAATGATAGCACTTTACCTTCCTCTTACGCCGCCTCTACTTTCGCCAGCAACATTTTTACGCGGCTATCCGTATTATTTGGATATTGCACTGCTGGGGAACTATGACCATATATTCTGAAAACGCTAAATTTCTTGAAAATCTTGCCTACCATTCAGCGCGCTGGGCAAGCAGCCCATGGGCGTATCTTGTGGCTGTCGGATTTACCCTGATATGGCTGGCCGTCGGGCCGTTTGTGCAATTTTCCGAGGACTGGCAGCTGATTATGAAAACCGCCAGCGGTACGGTGACGTTCCTCATGGTGTTTCTGATCCAGCGTTCGCAGAATAAAGACGCGCTGGCGATGCAGATTAAACTGAATGAGATCATTGCAGCATTACATGGCGCCAATAATCGCATGATCAGTATCGAAGATTTGAGCGAGGGCGAAATCCACTCCATCCAGAAAGATTACCAAAGTCTGGCGACCCACATCCACAAAGATAACGAAACCTCCACCCATGCCGTTTCCATGGAAGAAGTAATCAAACTGGAAGAAGACCTGGTAAAACTAGAGGAAAAGGTAGTTGCGGAGTAGTTACGCCGCCTGCTTCAGCGCATGGTCATTGGCCTTGAGCGTCACTTCGATATTGCCGCGCGTGGCTTTGGAATAAGGACAGACCTGATGCGCCGCTTCGACCAGTTTTGCCGCCGCGTCTTTGGCCAGGCCGGGCAGGGAAACATTGAGCGTAACGCTGATAAAAAAACCGCTCTCGTCTTTGTTGAGAGTCACATCGGCCTGCACCTGCGCGTCCTCTATCGTCACTTTATTTTCCTTGGCTACGAATTCGAGCGCGCTGCCAAAACATGCGGCATAACCGCAGGCAAATAATTGCTCGGGATTGGTCGAGCCCGGCTTGGCATTAGGCGAACCGGGGCTGGACAGATCCAGTTTCAATACTTCGTCATCGGTCTTTGCATAACCATTGCGGCCACCGATGGCGGTGGCATGGGCGGTATAAAGTATTTTGCTCATAAAATTTCTCCCTAATGTTAAAAATTATTTCCAGCGGAAAGTGATGTTGACCGGCGTTCCGGCGCTCATGACAATAGATTGTTTTTTGCTCTGCCCACCACTCGATTCTTCCACCACATAATGCCCGGCTGGCATTTTTGCGTAAAAGAACGGATCGGCGTCGGTATCGAGCAGTTTGTGGTTGTGGTTATCAAAAATACAAATATGGGTATCGCCGGGATACTCACCGGACGCACCGGCGGCACTCAGTATATGCAAATTGTAATCATGCCGTACGGCTTTGAGCGCATTGCGCTCTTCGTCACCGATGCCACCAGTTACGTAAGTGATGTCACCTGTTTGCTGAACTTCAGGCAGGTTGCTCGCCATCACGCCGGAGGAATGCAGTGCCATGGCAAAAAATGCCGCTGTGACGCATAGAGATTTTTTCGAGATAGAATTGGTCATAAGACGCTCCATGTATTTTGACTAACTATTGGACCAATTTTTGAGTTCCGACCACCATTTATCCAGCTTGGCAACGGCTTTATGCGCTACGGTCGGATCTTTTTTGGCAATCGCAATCTGCAAATGCTTCACATCCTTACGCATCGTAACAATATCGGCATGATGCGTTTCGTAGCTGTCGTCTTTTTGCATGGCATCCAGCGCATCGTCGGCATGTTTCAGTGCATAGCGGGCACCGGTGTAATTACCGGAGGAAACGAAGTTGCGTGCCAGCTGAATATTATCGCGGGCCTTATCAAGCGGCACCGGCGTTTCTTCATCAACCGTAACCACTTCGTCGGTAAGCGTTGCCAATTGTATATCGGCCGCCTTGAGATGGCCGGTTCTGATATCGGCTTCGGCTTCATTCAGGCGCTTGAGCGCATTATTGCCGCTTAAATCGACGCTGAGATAGACGATTTCAGCATCGGTAACCGCCAGATCGTTCTTCGCCCATACCGGCCCATGGCCCATTTTCTTGACTTCCAGCGGGCCTGTGGTGATGGGGAAATAATGGTATTTGTAATCAGTATCGGTATCATAGACGACGCGGCCGGATTCTATCCGCTCAACATGGCGTTCTTCAACGGTGGTATTCTGCAATTGCGCTAGCAAGTTGCGAGCCTCGGCGACATGCCGTTCAGCGCGGTCGCCTTTATTCTTCGCCAAAGCAATACGCGCATAGTTGATATGCCCGACAAAATCCTCAGCCACATCGCGGGCATTTTCCCCGGAAGTTTCAGCAGCCGGATGGCCGACCGTCATGGCATTCTGACTGGTCATGCTATCGGACTGGTTAGAACAGGCGGCAATGCTAAGCACCAGGGTGGCGCTTAGGATGGTGGTGATAAGAAGCGTACGGTGTTTCATGTGAAATATCCTTATAAACAGGTTGGTCAGCAAATAAGTCTGGTTATCTGTCTATGGGATACGGCAAATGTTTTCGATAGGGAGTTAGGGCAATGGCGTAAGGAAATGGTAAGCATACAAGTTATGGCGCCTGATGGTAGCATCTAAATACCATCGAATTACATTGATGACATTTCCTCATCAAATTCATCCCAATCTGTAGCATCCTTACACACTAATGCCGGTCTGCCTATATTACGTTTTTGGTTATAAGGTGCAGAGATATCAAACATATCGAATTCTTCATCCACCAGGCAGTTATCGATGGATACGGGAATATACGTTGGCATCGGATGTGCTGGCATAATGTCCTCCTGAATTATATATGGTATATGGTTGCCAAGATTCATTGCATTTCTCTTATCGCGGGGGAGAAGAAGAAAATCATGACGCATGTAAGAATGCAGTAGGGAGAGGGAGAATACTTTGTTATGGCGTCATAAAGGACATTGAATCATCGTGATTTTATCTATCGTACTTATACGGAATTTATATTTTTTTCGCAGAAACCATATGGCCTGTTTATGCGCAAATATTTCATAAAGTTAGAAGGACGCAAATTTATCAACTCAGGTAGAGTACTGCATGCCCGCTAGTGCCTCACAACGAGTAGCTCAGGATCCTGTCAGTGGTGGCGAGATGACGGCTCTCTTGCATGCCCTGAATGCGCTGAAACAAGGGCAGCCTCTGGTTCGCCTGCCTGTAGAATGGACCGGAGTTGCCGGCAAAGTAGCGGACGCTTTCAATGAAGTAGTGGAAATGAACGAGCGCATGGCTGGCGAGCTGGGGCGCTTAAGCCGTGCGGTGGGTAAAGAGGGAAGGCTTAGCCAACGGTTATCGATTGGTGATGTCAGCGGTTTCTGGCGTAATTCGGTTGAATCGGTCAATGATTTGATCGACGACCTTGTGCATCCTACTTCTGAAACCGCGCGCGTGATCGGTGCCGTGGCGCAAGGCGATTTGTCGCAGATGATGGCGCTTGCTATCGATGATCGTCCATTACAGGGCGAATTTCTACGCACTGCTCGGACAATCAATACCATGGTGGATCAGCTCGGCTCCTTCGCTGCCGAAGTAACCCGCGTTGCGCGTGAAGTAGGCACCGAAGGGAAGCTCGGCGGTCAGGCCGAAGTAAAAGGCGTGGCTGGTACATGGAAGGATTTGACCGATTCGGTGAACATGATGGCCGGTAATTTGACCGGGCAGGTGCGTAACATCGCCGAAGTAGCAACCGCCGTGGCCGGTGGTGACTTATCCAAAAAAGTGACGGTGGACGTAAAAGGCGAAATCTTAGAACTCAAAAACACCATTAATACCATGGTGGATCAATTGCGTTCTTTCGCATCGGAAGTAACCCGCGTGGCGCGTGAGGTGGGTACGGAAGGTAAGCTCGGTGGTCAGGCGCGGGTAGAAGGCGTAAGCGGTACGTGGAAAGATTTGACCGACTCAGTGAATTCCATGGCCGGTAACCTGACGTCTCAGGTGCGTAATATCGCGCAGGTGACGACCGCTGTGGCGAACGGTGACTTATCGCGTAAGATTACCGTAGACGTGGCGGGTGAAATTCTCGAACTGAAAGATACGATTAACGCGATGGTGGACCAGCTCGGCTCGTTCGCATCGGAAGTAACACGTGTGGCGCGCGAAGTAGGTACGGAAGGTAAGCTCGGTGGGCAAGCGAAAGTAGAAGGTGTGTCGGGTACATGGAAAGATTTGACCGACTCGGTGAATTCCATGGCTGGTAACCTGACTTCGCAAGTGCGCAATATCGCGCAGGTAACCACCGCCGTGGCCAATGGCGACTTATCACGCAAGATTACTGTAGACGTAAAAGGCGAAATTCTTGAGCTCAAAAACACCGTCAATACCATGGTGGATCAGCTCGGCTCCTTCGCATCGGAAGTAACGCGTGTGGCGCGCGAAGTGGGTACGGAAGGTAAGCTGGGCGGGCAAGCGGACGTGAAGGGTGTGGCCGGAACATGGAAAAACCTGACCGATTCCGTGAACTTCATGGCGTCGAATCTGACCGGTCAGGTGCGTAACATCGCCGACGTGACGAAAGCGGTGGCAGCGGGCGATTTGTCCAAGAAAATTACCGTAGACGTAGCCGGTGAAATTCTGGAATTGAAAGACACCATCAATACCATGGTGGATCAGCTCTCATCGTTTGCCGCCGAAGTAACCCGTGTAGCGCGCGAAGTGGGTACCGAAGGTAAGCTGGGCGGTCAGGCCGAAGTAAAAGGTGTGGCCGGTACGTGGAAAGATTTGACCGACTCGGTAAACTCGATGGCGGGTAACTTAACGGGGCAGGTGCGTAATATCGCGCAAGTAACGACCGCTGTGGCCAACGGCGACTTGTCGCGTAAGATTACCGTGGACGTAAAAGGTGAAATTCTCGAGCTTAAAGACACCATTAATACCATGGTGGATCAGCTCAATTCCTTTGCCGCCGAAGTAACGCGTGTAGCGCGCGAAGTAGGCACCGAAGGTAAGCTGGGCGGCCAAGCGAACGTAGAAGGCGTGGCCGGCACGTGGAAGGATTTGACCGATTCGGTGAACATGATGGCGGGTAACTTAACCGGGCAGGTGCGTAACATCGCTGAAGTAGGAACGGCTATCGCCAATGGCGACTTATCGCGCAAAATTACCGTGGACGTAAAAGGCGAAATTCTGGAATTGAAAAACACCGTGAATAAGATGGTGGATCAGCTCAACTCCTTCGCGGCGGAAGTAACGCGCGTAGCGCGCGAAGTAGGTACCGAAGGTAAACTGGGTGGTCAAGCAAACGTGGAAGGCGTGGCCGGTACGTGGAAGGATTTGACCGACTCCGTGAATTTCATGGCGTCGAATTTGACGGGTCAGGTGCGTAACATCGCCGACGTGACGAAAGCGGTAGCGGCAGGCGATTTGTCGAAGAAAATCACCGTGGACGTGAAGGGCGAAATCTGGGAACTCAAAAACACCATTAACACCATGGTGGATCAGCTCAACTCCTTCGCGGCGGAAGTAACCCGCGTAGCGCGTGAAGTAGGCACCGAAGGTAAGCTCGGCGGACAGGCAAAAGTAGAAGGTGTGTCGGGCACATGGAAGGATTTGACTGATTCGGTAAACCGCATGGCCGATAATTTGACCTCGCAGGTACGCGGTATCGCTAAAGTGGTAACCTCGGTGGCCAACGGTGAATTAAAGCGCAAGCTGACTGTGGAAGCCAAAGGCGAAATCGCTGAACTTGCCGATACGATTAACTCCATGATCAACACGCTGGCGACCTTCGCCGATCAGGTGACGACCGTAGCACGCGAAGTGGGTGTCGAAGGACAGCTCGGCGGACAGGCGAAAGTACCTGGCGCATCGGGCACGTGGAAAGGTCTCACCGAAAACGTGAACCAATTGGCGGCGAATCTCACCACGCAGGTGCGCGCTATCGCCGAAGTGGCAACCGCCGTAACCAAAGGTGACTTGACGCGATCCATCACTGTGGATGCGCAGGGCGAAGTAGCCGTCTTAAAAGATAATATCAACGAAATGATACGAAACCTGCGCGATACGACGCAGAAGAATACCGAGCAGGATTGGCTCAAAACCAACCTCGCTAAATTCAGCCGCATGTTGCAAGGCCAACGCGATTTGACCAACGTAGGCCGCATGGTGCTTTCGGAATTATGCCCGGTAGTAAAAGCCCAGCAGGCGGAATTCTACGTGCTTGATTCCGATGTCAATGAAACTGCTCCACAACTGACGCTTTTGGCGAGCTTCGCTTCGGAAGGCAAAACGCAGTTGGGTAAGCAGATCGGTCTGGGCCAGGGCGTGGTCGGACAGTGCGCTATCGAGAAACAGAAAATCGTGCTGGATAATCTGCCGCATGATTATATCCGTATTTCATCGGGCCTTGGCGAAGCGTCAGCCCGCAGCGTACTTGTATTGCCGCTGATTTTTGAAGGGCAGGTGAAAGGCGTGCTGGAGCTTGCATCGTTTGACGGGTTCAATCCGTCGCATAAGGCCTTCCTCGATCAGTTGACCGAATCCATCGGTATCGTATTAAACACGATTGAAGCGAACATGCGTACGGAAGATTTGCTCAAGCAGTCGCAGTCACTGGCGCAACAATTACAAAGCCGTCAGGAACAATTGCAGCAAACCAACGAGGAATTGCAGGAAAAAGCACGCCTGCTTGCCGAGCAAAATCAGGAAGTGGAACGCAAGAACCAGGAAGTGGAACAAGCCCGTCAGGAATTGGAAGACAAAGCGAAACAGCTGGCGCTTACCTCCAAATACAAATCGGAATTCCTGGCCAACATGTCGCACGAATTGCGCACACCGCTCAACTCTCTGCTTATTCTTTCCGACCAGCTGACGAAAAACCCGGAAGGAAATTTGACGCCCAAGCAGACCGATTTCACCAAAACCATCCACAGCTCCGGCAACGATCTGCTCATGCTCATCAACGATATTCTCGATCTATCGAAAATCGAATCGGGAACAGTGGTGGTAGAAGGAAGCGAACTCAGGCTCGACGATCTGCGCGGCTACGTGGCGCGCACGTTTACACACGTTGCCGAGTCGAAGAATGTCGATTTCCAGATTCATTTCGATCCGCGCCTGCCCAAATCGATGTTCACCGATGCCAAGCGGTTGCAGCAGATTATCAAAAACCTCTTATCCAACGCCTTTAAATTTACCCATCATGGCCAGGTAACCCTCACCATTCAACCGGCAGAATCCGGCTGGAGTTCCTTCAACGACGATCTGAACCGCGCTTCGGAAGTTCTGGCCTTCGAAGTGGCCGATACCGGCATCGGCATCGCGGCCGACAAGCAGATGATTATTTTCGAGGCATTCCAACAGGCCGACGGTTCGACCAGCCGTAAGTATGGCGGCACCGGCCTCGGCCTTGCCATCAGCCGTGAATTGTCGCGGTTGCTCGGAGGTGAAATCCGCCTGGTATCCACGCCTGGCCATGGCAGTAAATTCACACTCTATCTGCCGGTTACCTATTCGCCGATGCGCACTCGCCGTACGCCGGGAACAGGAGAAGCACCGGCTGAACGCCCGGAAATAGAAAAACCCAAACTGGTTCTCGTCAACGATAATAATACCAAAATAAACGATGCCGTTATCGACATATCCGAGCCGGAAATTGGTCAGCTGGTCAATGAAGTCGGTGATGACCGCGCTTTCATTCAACCGGGCGACCGGGTACTCCTTATCGTTGAGAATGATCTAGGTTTTGCCCGTTTCATGCTCGATACCGCCCATGAAAAAGGTTTCAAGGGACTCGTGACTTCGCTTGGGGCTGCTGCACTGGCGCTTACGCATGACTATAAGCCCGATGCCTTATTGCTGGACATCAATCTGCCGGATATACAAGGCTGGCGCGTTATGGAGCGGCTCAAAAATGATATTTCCACGCGTCACATCCCGGTATGCATCATTTCTACCGACGACTCGCGCGATCAGGCCATCGCTTCGGGGGCTTTGGCATTCGTCGCCAAACCGAT
>Ga0206992_1174_pt1 | contig 13254 bp, 12 predicted proteins | sample Alteio_BWMinCont_6_FD_153267 | JGI IMG/M metagenome (GOLD analysis project Ga0206992, IMG submission 153267) | Enriched cells from forest soil in Barre Woods Harvard Forest LTER site, Petersham, Massachusetts, United States -... | ecosystem: Environmental > Terrestrial > Soil > Temperate forest >... | reverse complement strand
GATCGTGGGAGGTCGAGATACCGGACGAATTACTGTATACTAACGCGATGAATGACGACCACGATTTTCGGGTCGGCTAGTACGGACGGCTGGTGCGTAACATGAGCGTTGGGTGGCCCTACCATCAGTTCAACGGACGGCATGATCCGGACCGCGACAAGAAGGATACAGACAATGTCGCAACCTATTTCAGTCTGCAGACCGGCGACCGAGTGCTCCACATCGGGGCGGGCGACAATCCACTGCCAGGTTCGCTTGCCGAGGATATTGAACAATACAACAACAAGAACTATCCGCAATTGCTTGCGGCGCCTGGCGGTCCCATCAGCCAGTACCTGTCCCAGGGACATCTGTTCGACAAGGTCGTGATCGTCAACATCAAACTCGGTGGTACGAAACCGGACTATGGGCAGATATTCGAACTGGCGGCTTCAGTGATGAAATCGGGTGCGACGATCGTGTGGGCCGCATTCACGGGTTACCACCAATCAATGGCCTGGGCGATCGGCCATGAGCCGGAAATTATCAATCTTGGGCTTACAAAGCTATCGCCAACTGCGCCGGGACGCTACGAGGACGCGACCTCCGACATTCGTGCGTTGCCCGCGAGTGTGCTCAGCCCCGTTAGGGGAATGGTTCCCTTTTCGAATACGAACGCCGTGCAGGTTGTTTGGAAGAAGAACTGAGAGGCCGATCATGCGCTACACGTTTGATTTGTCTGGGTCTGGCATGCAGCGGTTTGAGTTTTTCCCCGAAGCAACGGCCGCATTGAAGATGCCTGCTGAACGTCCGAAGGCACTTTCTGTGTTGGTGTGGGGCGCCGTTGTCCACGAACCTGAAAATGATGCGGAGCTGTGTAATTACTTGACAGCCGAGGTTCGGGCCGCTTTACCGTCACCTGTTTACCTCTCGGGTTGGGGCGTCCTCGATTTCCGGGACATCCGCCGTGGTGATGTGACCGTATCGCCTTACGGCCCAAACCTTCTGGGCAAAGACTTTGAATTCCTCAAAGATCGCGACGGCAACACTATTACCCTGTCCCACACCTGGCCGGGACCGGTTGAAGACGATGTGCCCGAATATCTTTTCTCGATGGTGCTTGAGCAACCATTCGGATTCATGGCATTGAAAATCGCCACTCCGGAACCGGTGCGGCTTGTCGTTGATCCCCGCGACTTTGTCACGGAGGAGCAGCTTACCGGCAATCCGGACAGATACGCTTACGACTTCGCCCGCGTACGACAGCTGCAAGTTGCGGAGTCGGTCGTGCCCGGCGGTGAACGGCATCGTTTGGCGGCGGTACTCACCCAGCAGACGATCGAGGTAGTTTTGGAACAGAAAAATGCCTGACCCCGCTCGCCAGCAAATTATCGAACAAGCCGATGTCGTCGTCGTGAAAGTCGGCACCAACGTCCTCACCGACGACACCGGCGCCCTCGACCGCTCGCGCATGCAGTCGCTCGCCGACCAGTTGCACCGCCTCCACGCCGCCGGCAGCAAGGTCGTTCTGGTTAGCTCCGGAGCGATCGGCGCCGGCGTCGGCCGTCTCGGCCTCGGCAAACGGCCCGGCGACTTGCCGCACCTGCAAGCTTGCGCCGCGGTCGGCCAAACCGCTTTGATGCAGGTCTATCAGGAATGCCTGACGCCCTACGGCCTGCACACGGCCCAGATCCTGCTTACCGCCGGCGACTTCGACAACCGCGTGCGCTACTTGAACGTCCGCAACACGATCCTGACGCTCTTCGAATACAATTGCCTGCCGATCATCAACGAGAACGACACTGTCTCCGTCGCCGAGATCAAATTTGGCGACAACGATCATCTTGCCGCGATGGTGACCAACCTGCTGCGGGCCCCGTTGCTGGTGCTGTTGACGAATGTCGACGGTCTGTTCAACGGCGATCCTCGCGTGAATCCCAACGCCGAGCTGATCGCGACGGTGCCGCACATCGATCGGGCCGTCACCGACATGGCCGGTCCAAGCACCAGCGCTCTGGGCACCGGCGGCATGAAGAGCAAGCTGCGCGCGGCGCGATTGGCGACGGCCGCCGGGGAATCGGTCATCATGGCCAACGGGGCGATTCCGAACATCCTCGACCGGGTTTTCGCGGCGGAGCCGGTCGGCACGCTATTCTTGCCGCACGGCGACGGCGTCTCCGCCCGCGAACGCTGGCTCGGCTACACGGCCCGGCCTCGCGGCAAACTGCGGGTGGACGAAGGCGCCCGCCAGGCGGTCGAGAAGCACGGCAAGAGCCTGTTGCCGATCGGCGTCAGCGCGGTCGAGGGAACTTTCGGCAAAGGGGATGTAGTTTCGATTTGCGATGGCGACGGCATCGAATTTGCGCGAGGATTGACCAACTATTCTTCGGCAGATGCAGAGCGGCTGCGGGGGTTGAAGTCGGACCAGATCACGCGCGTGATTGGCAAGCTGCCTTACGTGGAGATGATTCACCGGGACAATCTGGTGCTGGTGACGTGAAGGCTTGAGGGTTCTCTCATGCTTGCACGCCGAGACGGTTCCTGGTATCTTCCATATCAAGGGAGATGAGCTCATGCAAACGATTTTCGTCCGGTTCCTCACTCACGATGACCGAGTGCGCGGATTCTACGAGCTGGCAACACGTGCGCGCATAAGCAGTTTTCCCGGCGAGTTGTACCAGGTGCCGATCGAGTCCCTCCGTCTGCTCGAAGAGCAGCACATCGGTTACCGCCGAGCCACTGACGTGGAAGTGAAGGAAGCCCATGATCAGGTTCGAAATTCTGCTCCCGCTGTTCCATAACGATGGCCGACCGGTGGAGCGAGAGAAGTTTCTCCAGACGGACGACGAATTGATTCAACTTTTCGGCGCCACCAGCACCGATACGGTGGTTGTACGTGGGCGCTGGCTGTATCAAAGCACCCTTTATCATGACCAGTTGGTCCGTGTGCGACTCGATCTCGAGGACAACCCAACTCAATGGGAAGCCATGCGCGCGGTCAAGGAAACTCTGAAAACCCGTTTCGAGCAGTTGGATATCTGGATCACCGCGCACCGGATCGAGGTTGTGTGAACTGCCACGTCCGCAGCGCCTTTACCCAAGAAATCGCTCCTGGACTTCATCGCGGGCCCATCATAGGACCTATACGGGCCGTATCGGTCCCATCAATGGGAATGCTCTGGCGCATTCGCTAGACATCGCACAACTTCACCGCCTCCTGCAACCCCTTGAACGGATCGCGCGTCGGAATGAATTCATGGCCCACCCAGCCGTCGTACTTGATCGCCAGCAGCTTCTTCATGATCGGCGGAAAGAGGATCTCCTGCGTGTCGTCCAGCTCGGCCCGGCCGGGATTGCCCGCGGTATGGATGTGGGCAATGACGTCCTTGTTCTGCTCGATGCGGCGGATGATGTCTCCGTGCATGATCTGGACGTGGTAAATGTCGAAGAGCAATTTCACTCGCGGCGAGCCGACCTTGCGCAGGATGCCCGAGAGATAGTCCAGGTCGTCGCCTTGATAGCCGGGGTGCCCTTTCATCGGATGCGTGTCATCGCGCGTGTTCAGATGCTCGACGCAGATGGTCACCTTCTTCTGTTCCGCGTAGCCGGCGATCTCTTTCAGGCCCTTGATGCAGTTCTTCGCTCCTTCGTCGCGACTGATCTCGCCGCTCTTCGGATCGTCCGCGTCGTGCCACTTGTAGCCGGTGAAGGAAATGACGCTTGGCACGCCTGCCGCCGCGCAGTCATCGATCGTCTTCTTGGTGCGGGTGATGACTTCCTCATGATAGCGAGAGTTGTTGAAGCCTTTCATGAACGGCGCGCCCGGCATGCCGTTGGGGGCGATCGCGCAGGTCAGGCCGTGCTTCTTCAGCGTTGGCCAATGTTCGGGGCCGATGATCTCGATCGATTTGACGCCCAGCTCCTTGGCGGTCTGGCACGTCTTTTCGACGTCCCATTTGTCGCCGCCGGCGTTGAAGCACCAGAAAACGATCGAATGCTTGATGCGTCCATTAGTCACGGTAGGTCCCTCGGCGGCTTCAAGAGAGGCAGGAAACTGCGACAGGGCGGCGGCCGCGACAGCCCCGTGCAGCAGTTGACGTCGGTCGAGTCCCGTTGGCGTCATGGGAGAGACTCCTCTGATTGCGGAAGTGGCTCCTGGAATTGTCGTGACAGGGTGACAAGGTGACAAGGTGACGGGCTGAGCAGCGCGAATAAGTTACGGGAGCACCCCTGCCGGTTTGTCCGGCAGGTTCGTGCCGCTCGCACGCTCGCACGAGTCGATTTTTTTCCCTTCCCGCCCCATCAAGTCAGCTACTATACTTCGTGGGCGACGGGAAAACCGCCATCGCCCCGCCCCTCCACACGGCGAGAATTCCCCTATGAAACGACACTTACGACCACCGCACCCCTGTCGCCCGAGGAAGCCGAGCGAGTGCGCAGGCAGCTCGTCGGGACCGATTTTCCGTCGGACCTCAGCCCCTCGATGGCCCCGAAGTTACAAGGCGGTTCTTTGTTCCGCATTTCCGGCGAGTGGATTTGCGCAGAACTCGGAAACACACTCCCCACACTCCCCACACTCCCCGTTATCATTCGCAGAACTCGGAAACACACTCCCCACACTCCCCACACTCCCCGTCATCATTGCGCAGAACTTGGAAACACACTCCCCACACCCCCCGTTGTCATTGCGCAGAACTTGGAAACACACTCCCCACACCCCCCGTTATTATTGCGCACAACTTGGAAACACTCCCCACACTCCCCTTTCTTCTAGACCAGCTTCACCTGCCGGACAAGTCGGCCGGGGGCCGACTCGTGTCATCTTGCATTTTCCCGCCTCACCGACTAATGAAGCCGGTCGATACGTCCCCAGACATTCAGGAGCGCCTATGCGCTGGTTCGTCGCCATCGTCGGAAGCCTATTGCTCATCGGCACTTCGGCGCTGGCACAACCGCGGACCACTCCTCCCGCCTCGAATGGTCAATGGCCCCCGCTCGATGCAACCCCGGTCATCTCCTCGGATCGACTGCCTATTCCCGAAACCGAAAGGCCCGCTCCTCCGCAGTGTCCCGACCTCGCCTGGCTTACGCCTCCCGACGAGCACCGCCTCTGGTTCACGGCCGACCTTCTGCTCTGGTGGGTCAAGAGCGCGCCGCTGCCGCAACCGCTGGTCACCATGGGGTCGGCTCGCGATTCCATTCCCGGCGCTCCGGGTCAGCCGCATACCTCCGTGTTGTTCGGGCAGAACAACGTCGGCTTCGGCCCGGCATCCGGCGTTCGGCTAGGCGTTGGCGGTTGGTTTGACGCCGAGTATCATTGGGCGGCCGAACTCAACGGTTTCCTGCTCGCCGAAAAACAGCACCGGAAAATGTACGAATCCGACGGCGACAACGGCATCGCCTTGGCACAACCTATCGTTATTCCGGGTCACGGTGAAAGCGCTTACGACGCTTCTTTGGGCGGGCTCACTGCCGGCAAGTTCCTCGTCTCGACGTCAACACAATTCGGCGGCTGGGAATTGAATGGACTCCGCAATCTGTACCGGAGCGACAATCTCGAATTCAACCTGCTCGGCGGTTTTCGCGAGGTGGTTCTCCACGAAACGCTGATGGTGAACAGCGATACCATTCAGCGACAGCCCAATGTGCTTTCTTTCGCCGGCCAGCCGCTCGGCAACGTCGGGGACCAGATCTCGGTAGGCGATCGATTCCGAGCGACGACCGATTTCTATGGACCACAGATCGGCGGCAAACTCAGCTGGACGTCCAACCGGTTCGGGATCGATTTCATCGGCAAAGTGGCCATGGGCGTCGGCCACGAGACCGTCTCGATCAACGGCGCGACGTGGTTGCTGCCGGCGGCCAACAACAGCATGACGGTGATGCCCGGAGGAATCCTTGCCCAATCGAGCAACATCGGCTACTATTCTCGCGACGTCTTTGCCGTCGTTCCCGAGGCGGACCTGAACTTCCATTACGATCTCGCGCCGTGGGCCCGGTTGAGCCTTGGCGGTTCGTTCATCTACCTCAGCCGTGCCGTACGGCCCGGGTTGGTCGTCGATCGCAACGTTGAACCGGGCCAAGTCCCCAGCAACCCGCTCTTCGGCCAAGGCTCGTCGGGGAATAGTCCAACCTTTCTCTTTCGCGACTCCGGATACTGGGCGCAAGGGCTGAACTTCGGGATCACTATCCGGTATTGATAAGAAAGTGTTTCGAGCCTCGACTCCCTTGAAAAATCTCCCAATTCGGGAGTTTTTTTTCCTTGGCAGCTTGTTTTTCAACCCCCTCGCGGATATGTGCTTCAAGAGTCCTCTTTCTTTTCCTCCATGGTTCTTCGAGCGAGCATTCCGCGCGCTCAACACGCAAAGCGAGATCGTTCCATGCCGGTCAAACCGATTCCGGACGGCTATCACACCGTCACCCCGTATCTTTACATCAAGGGCGCCGCCAGCGCCATCGAGTTCTACAAGAAAGCTTTCGGCGCCGTGGAACTCTTCCGTTTTCCCGGTCCCAACAACTGCATCATGCACGCGGAGATCAAGATTGGCGATTCGCCGATCATGATGGCCGACGAATTCCCGCAGATGGGCGTTCTGGGCCCGCAAACCCGCGGCGGCGCCACCTCGAGCATCCTGCTTTACGTACCCGATGTCGATGCGCTCGCCAAGCGGGCGGAGGCGGCGGGGGCCACGGTGGTCAAGCCGCTGGCGAACCAGTTCTATGGCGATCGGTCGGCGACCTTCGCCGATCCGTTCGGCCATCAATGGACAATCGCCACGCACGTCGAGGACGTGTCGCCGGAAGAGTTGCAAAAGCGTTCGGAAGCGATGATGAAACAGAACTGCGGATGATTTCATGAAATGCGACCTCTCCGGAAAAGTCAGCCTCGTCACCGGCGCTGCGCGCGGCATCGGCCAGGCAATCGCCGATCGTCTAGCCGCGAATGGCAGCCGGGTCTATTACACCGACATCGACGGCGCGGAAGCGGCCGGGGCGGCTCGGCGCTTCCCCGAAGGCCGGGGCTTCCCGCTGGATGTGACGAGCGACGACGACATCGCGGCCGCGATCGCTCGAATCATCAAGGAGGACGGACGGCTCGATATCCTCGTCAACAACGCCGGCGTCAACACGATCAAGCACCGCGTCACAATTGAAGAATTCCCGCGCGAAGAGTGGGACCGCATCCTTTCAGTTGATTTGACGGGCGTTTATCAAGTGAGCCGTCAAGCCGTGCGCCAGATGCGCCGCCAAGGCGCTGGACGAATCATCAACATCGCTTCGATCGCGGGATTGGTTCCATTGCGATTGCAGTGCGCCTTTGTCGCGGCCAAGGCGGGCGTGATCAATCTCACGAAAGCGATGGCCCTGGAGCTGGGGCCGCACGGCATTCTCGTCAACGGCATCGCGCCCGGTTCGACGCTGACGGCCGGCACCAAGCAACTCTTCTACGGCGACGGCGGCAAGTTCAAGGAGCACGTGCAGCGGATGCTCGATCACGTTCCGTTGGGCCGTCCCGCGACCGTGGACGAGATCGCCGTGGCGGCGCTGTTTCTCGCGGATCCCGAAAACAGCTACATGAATGGGCACGTCTTGACCGTCGACGGCGGCTGGACGGCCGGGTATGCCCGTGATTTTTGAGGGATGAGGGATGATGGTTACGGTCGAGACGAAGACTGGGTCGACCGCGGCCAAGGCAGCGCGAATGGCCGCGAGAACCATAGCAAAAAGAAGAGGCGAACTTTCCAGATACCAGATGGTAGGTTCGTTCGTTCCACAACATCAAGATTCAGGTCCGAAATGAAAGAGTGCCCCCACGGTTCAAGGATATCGGTGATTTTCTTGGCGGAAACTTCTGGAGAAATCCGCTTAACAGATTGAGGACCCAGTTTACCCGGCGCGCAAGCGCGGGAACGGCTGGCCTCCCCCGTCAACAGCCGTTCCCAATTTAATTTGTCAGCGCGTCACGAACGTGGTAGGCTTAGCCTGTCGAACGTTTGCACCTCCCCGCTTCAAAACCTCGTTCCCCCCTCCGGTCCAGGTTTTCGAGGAGATCAGGTCGCCCACCGCGTCCCAAATTCGGTCCGACTGATCGCGCCAGGTCGCCGTCCCATCGGGAATGCTTATCGCTCCCCACACGCGAGAATCATGAAGACGGCGACGGAAGGAGGACTTCCATGTCGTTGACGACTTCGTGCGCCGCCGCTCCGCTGCCCTCCCTTCCAGGATTGGAACTTCAGGAGAAAATCGGCGAAGGCGGCATGAGCGTGATTTACCGGGCGGTTCACCGCAATCTCCAGCGAACGGTAGCCGTGAAATTGCTTCGCGCGACTGCCGACGAAGCGACACTCTGCCCAACCTGGCTGCGCGAGTCGCGGCTGATGGCGTCGCTCGCCCATCCCCACGTGGTCGCCATTCACGACGCGGGCCAAGTGGAAGGCTGCAATTATCTCGTCATGGAATACATGGCGGGCGGATCATTGCGGTCAAAGATGGAGCCCGGCCAACCCTGGCCTTTGAACGAGGCGGCCAAGCTCGTTGACCACATCGCCGGGGCGCTCGGCCACATTCACGCTCAGGGGGTCCTGCACCTCGATCTTAAACCCGAAAACATCCTGTATGACGGGGACGGGCGGACCAAGATCACCGATTTCGGACTGTCGATACCGCATGAAGATGCTCACTCCATACTCGGCGGCCATCGCTTTCAGGGCACGATCGATTACTGCGGCCCCGAATACCGCTCGGGTCTCGTGCTCGACGGACGTTTCGACGTCTTTTCGCTCGCCACACTGACCTATGAATTGCTGACCGGCCGGCTTCCCGGCCGCGTGTATTTTCCCGCATCCCGCCGCAACCCGCGGTTGCCCAAAACAATCGACGTAGTCCTTCGCCGCGGGCTGGCTCGGGTTCCCGGGGAGCGCTACGCCTCGGCCGGGCAGTTCCAGCAGGCGCTGGCTCGCGCGTGCCGGTCGGCCCGGTCACGAGGTCCGCGCTGGTTCTTGGCCGTCCTCGCTTCGGCGGCTGTACTGGCTGCGATTGCCCTGGCGGCCTACAGATGGTGGCCCGCCGCAGATCCGAAGTCCGGGTTACCGACTTCCGGACCTGTCGAAGCCGCGAGTCTTGATCGACCGGACCGGTTGATGGTTATTTACGACAAGCCCGCCGATTTGCCCCTGTTTGCCGGCGAGGATGGCGAAGAACTGGCAAGCGGTTCGGCCGTAAACGTGGAACGAGTCGCGGTCGAAAAACCTTTGCGCAAACTCCCGTCCGGAATTCCTTTGTCTGTCTGGCCCACTCCCCTACCTGCCTTGCTGATCCATTCCCCGAAGGCATGGGGCTTCGTCCATCCGCTTCAGGACCGATCGCTCGGACAGCGCGCGGTGAAGCATTGGCCGGATCTGCTGCGCGCAGTTGTGCCGCCGGAAAGGAACCTCGTGAAGGCGGGCGGTTTTGGCGGGAATTGCCTGGCGACGAACCACGAAGGCGATCTCTGGCGAGTCGGAAAGACCGCCGACTGGAACGCAACTCGAAGGATCACGCTGGACCAGTCCGACAACCCCGCCCTCCTCCTGACGAACCTGGATCCGGCCCAGAGCAATATTCCGCTCGGCTGCTATCAGACCCTGGCGATTGGGGCCTCTCCGGGTGAAATCGTCGTCCTTCGCTACCGGGCGCGGTCGCTGCACGGCAAAGGGAGTATCGCCGTCTACGCCGGTATGCCGGTCGTCGTCCCAGCGAGCGACATGGGCGCTTCCGCAAGCCGGATTCGCGCCTTCGCCACCCCCCTGCCGCCGGAACCCGGCGATCCCGACCCGGACCAGTGGATGTACCGGATTCCGGCGTGGATAACGCCAACGCAAGAGTGGCAGACCTATCTCGTTATTCTCGAATCCCCCCCGTTCCCGACCCGTGTTCTTCACCGCAAGCTGGTGATCGATGTGGCCGCCGCGCAGCCGGCGGCGGCCGATCAGGTATGGGTCGATGACGTCGAGTTGTTTCTCTGGCAACCGGGGACCAAACCATGATGACTCAAGACGTGGCGGAACTGGCGCAGACTCTGTTCGAGGAGATCGGCGACGCGGCCTTCATCGCCGACCCTGGGACCCTGCGCCTGGTGGACGTCAACCCCATGGCGCAGCGGATGACGGGACGGCCGCGCGGCGAATTGCTACGGCTCAACCTGAGCCACCTGTTCCGTTCCAGCGACGACCTGGGTCTGGTCCATCTCCAGCGCGCCCTGCGCACGACGCAGACGTTTCACTCGCAAGAAGGCTACTTCCTGCGCCGCGGCGTCAATGGGATCTGGATCCCCGTCAACTTGACTCTCACCCGCTTGCACACGGAGCGAGGCCCGCTCGGGCTCGTCCTCGCTCGCGACGTCACGGAGCGGATCCAATCCGAAGAGAATCTACGGCTCGCCAACGCCACGCTGGAACGCCGCGTGTTCGAAAGAACCGCCGAACTGGCGCGGGTCAACGCGACCCTGCGCGAAGAGATCGCGAAGCGCGAAAAGGCCGCCGCGGCGCTGCGCGAAAACGAAGAGCTGTTCCGGGGCGCCTTCGAGCACACCGATGTCGCCATGGTCCTCACCGACGCCGCCAACAAGTTTGTCCGGGTCAACGCCGCGTTCGCCAGATTGTTTGGCTATGCCACCGGGGAAATCCTGGGCATGACGATGCCCGAAATCACCCATCCGGATGACGTTGCGGAGAGTTTCGCCCGCCGCGAAGCGCTGCTCGCCGGCGAAAGCAGCTTCTTTCAGATGGAGAAGCGCTACCTTCACAAGGATGGCCACGTGTTCTGGGGCCTGACCAACGTTTCCCTGGTTCGCGACCTGGCCGGCCGGCCCGGCCTTTACGTCGGGCAGGTCCAGGATATCACGGAACGCAAGCGCGCGGAGGAATCGCTGCAGCAGTCGGAAGCCCGCTACCGGAGCGTCGTTGAAGGATCGCTGCACGGGATCCTCATCAAACAGGGTCCGCGGATCGAGTACGCGAACCCGGCCTGTCTGCGCGTGTTCGGCTACGCCGATGCCGAGGAGCTCGTCGCGCAGCCTTGGGACGCCATCGTCGCTCCGGAGGATCTCACGGCGCTGTGGCAGCGGGCGGAGGCCTGCGTGCGCGGAGAACCCGTGGACCCGCATCCCGGCTGGCAGGGTGTGCGCAAAGACGGCAAGCGAATCTGGATCGAGTCGACGATTAGCCGCATCTGGTGGCGCGGTCAAGACGCCGTGCTGTGCTTCCTGGCGGACATCACCGAGAAAAAACACCTGGAAGAACAGTTTCGCCAGGCCCAGAAGATGGAGGCGATCGGCCGGTTGGCGGGCGGGGTGGCGCACGACTTCAACAATCTGCTTACCATCATCAACGGCTACGGCGAACTGGTGCTAACCAGTCTGCCGTCCGGCGATCCGACCTGGGAGCCCGTCCGGGAAATGGTGGCCGCCGGCGAGCGCGCCGCCGGACTGACGCGCCAGCTTCTCGCCTTCAGCCGCAAGGCCATCGTCGAGCCCATCGTGTTCGAACTGGGGACGGTGGTGGGAAACGTGGAACGGATGCTCCGCCGCATCGTCGGCGAGGACATCCAGCTTGTCGTCGCGGTCGACCCTGAAGCCGGCGCGGTGAAGGCCGATCCCGGCCAGATCGAGCAGCTGATCATGAACCTGGCGGTGAACGCCCGCGACGCCATGCCGCGCGGCGGACGGCTCACGATCGAAGTCCGCGACGCGGCGCCGGATGAAATCCCGGTCCCGCCGGGCGCGGACGCTCGACCGGACCCGCACGTTTTGCTGGCCGTCACCGACACCGGATGCGGGATGGACGACGCCACGATGGCGCGCATGTTCGAGCCGTTCTTCACCACCAAGGGGGACCTCGGTACCGGGCTCGGGCTGGCCACCGTGTATGGGATCGTCAGGCAGAGCGCCGGACACCTGGCGGTCGCCAGCGAAGTGGGGCGCGGGACGATGTTCCGGGTTTATCTGCCGCGCGCCGAGAAACGGCAATTCGCGTCCCGCTCGTCCGCCGACCTGTCCTTGATGCCGCAGGGCGAGGAGACGATCTTGCTCGCGGAGGACGAAGAAGGGGTGCGGGCGCTGATCCGGCACGTCCTGCAGCAATGCGGCTACACCGTCCTGGAGGCCCGCGACGGGCCCGAGGCGCTGTTGCTGGGCGAACAAAATCTGGGGCGGATCGGCCTGCTGTTGACGGACGTGGTTATGCCGGGGATGGGCGGCCGCGACCTGGCCGAGCGGCTCGCCGAGTTGCAACCCGGGGTCAAGGTGTTGTTCCTATCCGGGTACACCGACGACGCAGTGGTGCGGCACGGGATCCAGACGGCGGAGGTAGCGTTTTTGCAGAAGCCGTTCACGCCGGCGTCGCTGGCCAGGAAGGTGCGAGAAGTGCTGGATGAGGGGTAGGATGTCGAATCTTCGGCCGATGTCAATGAAGTCGCCGGGGAAGATCATTTTGCGTTCCGGATGCCGGCGGCTTACGCCGCCCGGTTCGCCATACTATTGTGGACACCGTAGAATACTCTAAGGCGGGCTTCGCCCGCAACTCTTCTGAGCCAGCCGCGCAAGCAAGGGTTGCCCGGTATTCGCAATCAACCCTTGCTTGCGCGGCGGGCTCAAGGCAATTTCGAAGTTTGCGCGATGCGCGCGAATCGCTCAACGAAAGACTCTAAATGGTCCCGACAGCATCAGCAAGCATCATGCGATTCGCCTTCACCCTCTCAGCGAAACCAACTTCATGAAAATGATCCTCGCCATCATCCAGCCAGCCAAGCTCGAGGCCGTCAAGGAAGCTCTCAACAAGGTTGAGGTCTTTCGGCTCACCATTGTCGACGTTCAGGGTTTCGGCCGTCAGAAGGGTCAGTCCGAGGCGTTCCGCGGCCATGAAGTGACCACTAACTTGCTCCGCAAAGTCCAGCTGCAAATCGCCGTCAACGAGGATTTCGTCGAGCCGACCGTGAACGCCATCATGGAAGCGGGCCGCACCGGTCCCGAAGGGCGAATTGGCGACGGCAAGATCTTCATTCTGCCGCTGGAAGACGTTATCCGCATTCGCACCGGCGAACGCGGCCCGGAGGCGATTTGACCATGATTCTGCTCTTGAGCGACGACCTCATGGATGCCAGCAAGACCATCGCCTTCGCACGCGCCGCGGGGGTTTCGGTTATTCAAGTCAAGACCGTTGAAGCGTTGCTCCAGACGGCGGAACAGCAGTCTCCGAGTTGCGTGATTCTCGACCTGCAATGTCCCGGACTCTCGGTCGC
>Ga0206992_1173_pt1 | contig 13296 bp, 15 predicted proteins | sample Alteio_BWMinCont_6_FD_153267 | JGI IMG/M metagenome (GOLD analysis project Ga0206992, IMG submission 153267) | Enriched cells from forest soil in Barre Woods Harvard Forest LTER site, Petersham, Massachusetts, United States -... | ecosystem: Environmental > Terrestrial > Soil > Temperate forest >... | reverse complement strand
ACATCTGTCCCATACGGATGCAGAAAATACAGTAGGAGAACCATATTTGTTGATGTGTTCTTTTGTTTTATGTTGTTTGATACAAAAAATTTCGTCAGATTCGGTTGTTATATATTTTTTTGTTTGCTTGTCATACAATTTTGTTCCTTTATGTAGAACGAATTTTGTGCCGAAAACGATACCAATGATGTCAAGAGTGCCGCACTGAACCCGTTTTGATTCTCTTTTCTTTTCTGGTATTTTGCATTTGAGTGCAAATTTTATTTTAGTGTCGAGTATGATAAAATCAAATGGTTTTTCGGACAAAACATTTGTTCCGACAACCATATGTTTTGTTCCAATTTTGATTGCCGTTCCATTTGGGACAATAAACTGGAATGGTTCCTGGTTCACCAGATGGAATAGTTGGTAAGTATCATTTTGTGAAGGCTCTTCCAGATCTTCCGGATCCATTCCATCTTCAGATTCATAGAAATCCGGATAATCGAGAACTTTGTAAAACAGAGTTCCTATTTGTGCAGTTGCTATTGTAGTTGCTGTTGCAGTTGCTGTTGCACAATCCATTGTTTGGCAAATGGTTGACATATTTTTGGTCTGGTTTGATTCGCCAAATATTTTATTCATCAATTTTTTTGTGGAAAAATTTCGCATTTTCCCAAACAATTGGTAGTGTGCAATAACAGCATCCTGACGAAGGATGTTCACACATCCAGGATATCAGCGTGACTGGACAAAAAGCATGGCCACATGCCAATTTTAATATTGGCAACTCGTCTGTATGGCAAATCAAACATTCTGCTGAAATTGGTTCATCTGTTTTTTGTATTTTCAAAAGATCCATCGCTTCCGCTATTTTCCCAGACTTGCACATTATATGCACCGTAATAAATGATTTGTTTACATATTTTTTGACCTCACCATCTACCAAAATTTTGTATGAATGCAATATATAATTTTCGATAAAATAGTCTATTTCGCCGGGATATGCTACTGACAACATATTCATGCATTTTTCAAAAGAGTTGGATATTCTGAAATCTTTTTTTACAATTTTTTCGAGAGTTTTATTCAGTGAGTTCATAATTTGGGTTTTTTGGCATGTGCTAATAACATATTCGAGCATTTTTTGGTTTCCAGAATTAGAAGTTTCTTCCCCGTAACGAAATATGCGAAACATAAACATAATAATTTTATTTATTATTTCGTCACTGAGTGGATGTACCGTTTTGACCCAATGCAAAATATCGGAACAACAAATATATGAAAAATTTATTTTGTGCAAGTCAATTTGGTATTTGGAATGAATGTGCAAAACAATTTCAAGCGAAAATGAATCAATTGCAGCCTCAAAACATCCGTTATGGTGACCATACGTTCCACACAACAAATCAATTAGTTCTATATTTTTGGACCGAACAATTATACGCAAATTGTTCATATCAATTTGTGCCAAATTTAAAAAATTTTGTTCAACCAGATACATTATTTTCAGATAATCATCGTGTTTATCACATATTTCAAAATCATACTCGTCCAAAGATGCGTTGACCAACTCTCCCATTAAATCTCGCATTTTCTCTACAAACATTTTGACAATGTTATGAGGTATCGATGCAAATACATGCCACCTATAAATATCGATACATCTAGTGGTATGGCTGCCCGTTGTTGGCATTTTTTTTATAACGTATTCCATAATTTTTGAATTCCTTCTATGGCATGCATATTTGAATGCATCCACTATACAAATATCACATTTTTCTGGAAATTTTGTATACAGATATTCACAAAAACCAAAATGTTTGTTACGTTCAGCCTCCTTAAAAAATCTAAACAAATTTTTCACAAAATCTATATTCACCTGCCGCTCAATCCACTTTGCGACAATAAGATTGCCATGTGTGCAGCACAGTTTGTACATTTCATTTTTGATTTTGTGAAACTCTTTCATATTTTTTTGGCTCTGGATATTCCAATGTTTGGTTGGAAAATCTTCATGTTGTGTTCGAATTGCGTTCACGATTCCTTCACGGAAGTCCATTTATATTTGGCTAAGATAATAACCAACTATTTTATCAATCAAAAGTTCAATTTTTTCTGTTGAGTTATGGAATAACTAAACAGAAAAAATTAGACGTTGATTTTGGTAACTAAATCATATAAGTCCAATTTAATAGTCGTCATCATGGTTGTCAGATTCGACACAACCACGTTCAGAATGCCCTATGCCAAAACATTTTTGGCACAAGTGCTCGTCGGTATCATGGTTTTTCAGACCACAAAATTTGCATTTTGGAGCAGATGAACACTCATGGATTGTATGGCCCATCTGTTCGCAGTACTCACAGCATACGCATTCTGGACCTGAACACTTATGGATTGTAAAGTCCATCTGTTCGCAGTACTCACAGAATACGCATTCTGGACCTGAACACTCATGGATTGTAAAGTCCGTCTGTTTGCACCAATCACAGACCTTGATGTCCGACCCCGACATCTTCTTTGGTTTTTGGACTAATTTAAGAATAAGACAATTAACCCTTCTTAATTTTTTTTTTTTCAATTTTTTTTTAATATTTTCCGGCAATTTCTCTGAGTTTATAAAGCAAATTTTTTAAATCAATATTTGGCAGTTTCATATTTTCAAATGTTTTTTAGCAAACAATCATGGTAACCGTCATAGATTATTATAAAATATGATGGCGTAATAATTCTAAATGTTGTCATTTCGAATATAAGTTCGTTAGTAAATTTTTTGTCATTAAAAAAATTGGCTTTATGTATTTCATCTTTAAAATAATTTATGTCAGAGTCATCAACCTCTATAGTTCCAAATGGTGTTGTTTCATAAAATTTTCCTGTTTTTTTGTCATAATCGAATCTGTCTGGTCTTGGTAAATCTATTATTTTTGCTCTCATTTTTATATTTTGTTGACTAATAGTCAATTGATCAACAAAATAATTATTTTTTTCAACTTTTTTTATTTGAATATGACAAAATCGGTTCCATAATATGCTGCTCAAAAAATCATTAGTATATATTATTCCAAGTCCTTTATTTTTCAATTTTTATTTGGGTTGCTAATTTACCCAAAATAAAAATTGAAAATATTATTTTCTATCCGACCCATAAATGGTATGATAAATATATCTGCTAATGGAACCAACTGGAACTGGATTTAAATTATTTTATGCACCAAACCTCAATGGCATTGTCAAATTTTGTATTAATAGTGTCGACATTGTTCCAACTTCAATGAATGGTAAATATATATTATGTATTTGGGCAAAGGATGAACAAAGCGCACGGAATGCTTTACGTGATGCATGTATTTCGCAATCTTTTGCACATCATCAAAATCAGTTATATACTTGCTCTATGTGTTTGATTCCTTCAAAATTTGATAATATTATCTTGGAAAGGGTGGTACTGAATCCTTTAATAAATCGGAATATTTGTCAAAAACTATTACAACCTTTGGATCAAACAGATTTGAATCACGTTCATAATATTGACCCAATTAATTTTCCTGAAACTTGTTTTATTAATGTCAACACGCAACGAGATACCATGATATGTATTACCATTTACTATGATATGATACGTATGCTACTAACTCCAAACTATGTATCGAATCCATTCGGTTGTCAAAAAGAAAAAATATTACAAGAATTTAATAAGGCGAATAGATTCCTGGAAAGTGATGACGTTAATGTTCTGGCGTTTAATAAATTGATTATGCATAAGATGACTTTAGCAGAATCCCAACAAAGTCGTTCAACATGCATGATTCTATAAATAAAAAAATGAAATAATTAGATTCTATAACCATATTTAAATATTTGTACAAATATTTAAATATGAGCAGAAAATTTGATTTTTATAATCTTTTGGAAAAAGAATTTGGTATTTGTTGTCCCAGTACAGGATTTGAGTTTAGATTTTGTAAAGATGGATATGAATTGTGGTTTGAATCTCTAAAAATAAATCATTTAGACTACTTATTTAGTATTATTGACCAGAATAATAAAGATTCGTTTTTATGTGATGCGTGTATTTATCTTCAATATGAAATTATTGTTTATTCTATACAAAATGGTGCAAATCCGAGAGCATTTGATGATTTGCCATTAATTTATGCATGCAAAATTTATACAGATTCCAACGAAAATTCATCAAAAATTGTGAAATTGCTGGTAGATGATTTTGGTTCTGATATAAATGCACGAAATGGACAACTACTAGAAATAGCCATTAACAATCCATGTGCAACATTAACACTAACGAAATTATTGTTAGAACGTGGAGCTGTTGTTACAGAGGAAATTATTAGTCGTTTGTTAAACCAATCAAAATCAGTTATTGAACTATTCATAGATTACGGGCTTGATCCAAAACTCTTATCAAAACATTTTTTTAACAAAATTTTGAGAGACTATAAAGGAGCAATTAATGTTTTCCATGAATATAATATTGATCTTAATGAAATATAGAAGCGAAGTGAACGCGTTAGATCAAATTGATGTTTGTAACCCGTACAATACTTCTTCAAAATTTTCATTTGTATATTTATTTTGTGCACATATCAAAACAACTTTTACTCCACCAAATATTAGTTCGACTTCGTCTGCTTCCTTTTTTCCTACGAATAGTTCAACTGGAAATTTAGTTGGTGTACATTTTTTTTCGTCATAAAAATTTTTACTCGTCATCACTCCATCAAAACAAACTTGTAAACCAGATACATTTTGTACACAATAGCATGATGTATCGTCAATATCATCACTGTAGTCACAAATAATTAGTGGTGATGGTTTAATAAAAAAATCGAAACAAATTTTGTTTTCCATTTATATATCTATAAATTATAAATAATATATTTGTACTAATATTTTTTCAATTTTTTTTATTTATAAATTGTATGTTATCAATAATACCACTAGTTTCTACTTTTTCGCGTTGCATCCATGATAACATATCAACCGCATCCTGATAATTGTTACAATGCTGTTTGACAAATTGTTCAATTATAATTTTATCGCATTTTTTTGCTGATGCAATAAACTTGTAGTATTTTTTTTCAGATTTTTTGTGGAAAGATGATGAGGAAGAATATATATTAGATTTTGTACTAATACAATATAACCACAAATCACTTGAAGCTTTGCGATATTGTTTATATATTTCATTAAGTATATCAACTGTGATGACATCGTTTTGGGCAACCATTTTTCAAATTTGTACCAATATTTTTTGTTATGCATATTGTTAATAATACATTTTTCAATTTTTTGTGTTAGTCTTACTATTCCGGTCACCAAAATATCTTTGTCCTGGTCCAAATTCAATGAACGAAAATGGAATATTATAATATTCCATTTTGGTCCAAATTCAATGAACGAAAATGGAATATTATAATAAAATTTATATGGATCCTTAAGATAATTTATTTTTCAATTTTTCCTGTTTATTTACTTTGTAATTTAACAAGAAAAATTGAAATTTTAACTATTTAATGAATTCATTATTGGTTTTATACAATTCAGCCAAAAGTTTCATCCAAAAATCAAAGCAGCCAAACATCGAACAATGAACCAACCAACCACGAGCTTTGTCCAAGTCCCTGTCATCAACAAAACGGATTCTATTTTCAAGCGGAAAGAAGACCAACCGGACCAAGTGGTTGACCAAATTTCCGACCAAGTTTCTGAATTGTTGGCAAAGGAGAAACCGATTGTCACCGTCAAAGTCGACGGGACCTGCGGCATCATCTGCAAAACGGAAGGCAGTGATTTCTTCGTGATGCGGCGCCAGGACATCAAGGTTTGCGACAAGGATGGCACATCGAGCAAAAAATATAAGTCTGTTATGTCATCCACACTGAAAACGGTGTTCGCCGGCCAGGAATGCATGCTGTCCGCCATCGACCGACAAAATGGCAAAACAACAAAATCCTGTCCTCTGTACATTTTTCAGCTCGACAAAGAAGGATACCCAGAAATCGAAAATGGCCATATCATCGGGTTCACTCCGGTGGACAGAGAGCTCGCAGACGACAAATATCTTATGACGGCATTTCAAGATTCAGGAATTCTGACGTCGGTCTTCGATGGAAATCTGGATGTCGTGGTGAAACCTGTTCCCATCTCTGACTTGATGGGACAGCGCAACATCATGACAGTCGAATTCATGGGCTCCAAAATTGCACAACGTTATGGATTCCAGCCGAACGATCCCCACTTCATCTGTCCACACGGACAGATCGTTTTTCCACCAGACCAGGTTCCGCCGTTCCAATCGTACCACGAGCTGAAAGCGTGGTTCGAAAATGAGAACAACAACCGCTGGGCAGATGTTGAGGGAATCGTTGTCCATTTTCCCTCAAATAATATTCGCTTCAAGGTCCACCGCGGACACCTTGGACTGAATACCAGGTGGGGACAGAAACAAAAATCTCTCCACAGTTGGGACGACAAAAAGAAGTCCGGCATCGTGTTCCGTTTTCAATTCTAAATTTCATGAATTTTCCAGATGATATTTCAATTTATATATTTGATAATATACCAATTGAAATTTTTTTATTGTTCTGATTGCTGAAGGGTATATTGCCTTTGCATTTGTCTTTTCTCAATTCATTTGGAGTTCTGTATTCTCGAAGTGGTATTTCCTCTCGGCAGGATCATTCGACATCAGTCCATCAACCAATTCGATACCAGATTTTTCATCGGAGTAAGGAAGTCTTTTTAAAATCATTTCAAAAAGAATTATTCCAAGAGAATACAGGTCACAATTTGTTGTATATTTTTGTCCTCTCATTGTTTCCGGCGAAATATAATTTACACATCCTGATAATGTAGTTCTTTTTTTGGTTTTTTCCCCAAAATCAGAAATCCGAACAAGTCCATCTTCTCCAACCAAAATATTTTCTGGTTTCAGATCTCTTATTCCTTCTGGAAATTTTTCGTGTACTTCTTTCAAACCAGACCTGATTTGTTTGTAAATTCCAACAATGCCAACAATGCCAACAATGCCAACCATGTCCTGGGGCGGACTCATATTCCGGAGATTGTATGGACAAAATTCGTATACCAAATATGCCTCTGTTCCTGTCGTGCGAATACAACTCAAACATTTTATGATGTTCGGATTTTTCAATTTCATATCCATGGCACGAACAAAAACCTTGCATTTAGTTTTAATTTCATCATCTTCAAGGCGTTTAACGGCGACAATTTGTGGATGGTCGTTCGACAGTGATTCACCCTGTACCATATTAGGCCTTTTAAGAATCGTGCCATTCATAAAAAATTGTGCATTCTCTCCAATTGTACTCCATGTCCAGTCAATATTTCTGAACATTAATATTCGATTGCACAGCTCTTGGAATTTTGATGCCAATTTTCTGCGATGTTCCAAATCGGCATAATATTTTTCTGTTCCGAACAAAGAGATGTCGGATATGATCTGCAAAAATATTTTCAAATATGGCTCGAACTTACATCGCTGGTTTGGTTTAAATTTGCCCAAATTTTTCATGTTTGCAACAAAATTATACAATTTATCGTAATCAAAACGGTATTCTTTGCAAAGAATCTTTATAGCATTTATCATTTGATTTTTGTCCTGACAGTTACATATTTCGTCGAATGGTTGCATTCCAACCATTTCACCTTCTGTAAACATCAATCGAAAAACTTTGAGTTCTGCTGTTTCACTCTGCATTTGAATTGAATATTATATTTTCAATGTATAAACCGATCAATTAATAATATTTTCAATTTTTTAAATATAAAAAAATTGAAAATATTATTAATTAATGGCTATTTATTCAAATATTTAATAATCGATAACATGAACTATATTTTGTACACAAAAATTTTATTTTTGCCAAAATCGTACGAAAATGTTGACAACGAACGAATAATTGAATTGATCAAAAATTCAAAAAGCAAATACATAACAGAACATACAAAAATTTATTTCGATGATGATGCAGCATTCAATAATGTTTATTCCGAAAATGCATGGAATTTCTACATCACAAAAAAACCAATCATTCCAACTATCCAGCAATTATCGTCTCCGAAAATAATAGTTCTGCTGCTAAATGATACATATGTACTGGATGGTGATATTTGTTGCAAGAAAAAAATTATTAAATTTGATTGTCCAGAGGAATCTAAAAAAGCAACCGCAACTATTTACGTTTCCAAAAATATTTTAATCAAAGCACTCGATTTATCATTTAACCAGATTAAGATATGCCACGGCCATGAAAATCTTTACTCGGACCATACACATTACTATAGCACCTATGCACTAGGCATTAAATCCGAAAGTGTATCATTTGTAAATTGTGAAACGGTTGGCAATGTTGAAAAATTACAAAACGAACAACCAAATGGAGATGGAGATGGAGATGGAGAGTTTTTTGGTTTGGATAATTTATTGACCGGAACCAGCACCAAAACATTATACTTTGTAAAATGTAAAAATATATCGCTGAAAAAAAATTGTTTTATTTCGTCATGTATTTCCTTCTTTGCCAGTTCCTATGCAGAACTTAAAAAAAATTTGTTCAGCAACAGTACCATACAAATAGATGTTACAACAGCAACTTTAGAAAAAAATGTTATACGCGGCAAATTCCATATGAATATGTTCAACTGCAAATGTGTTAATTTTTTGGATAATTTTATGGTACTCGACAGGTCATATGTGCACACATATATCCATATTGACTACAGCACTTCACTCAATTTTATAGACAATATTGTCTACCAAAGATCAATACCTAATGTTTCTGCCTATGATTCTGTGTTCGACATTGACAGGGCATCCTCTTTATACACATCAAATAACTATTTTGTAAATGTCCAATATTTGGCATCAATTAAACTATATTCCAAATTAAACCTATTTAATAATACATTCAGTAAAAGACTTATTGAAGTAAGCAACTATGGTGGAAAATGTAAACTGATGCCGTTGAATACATACAATACTTCCAAAAATGTTACTTGCTACTATGTTAAGTCAAAAGGGAAAATTGTCCAAAAAAGTGAACTGGATGACCTAGCACCAATAAAAGATAATTTACTGAAAATAAAATTTCCCAGAAAAACTAACGCTGATACTACTGATACTAAGGTGTTTGACGAGATCGAGGATATTGACCAATTTATTAAAGACAATTTTGATTTGGGAATAATAAATATTGAATCAATTAAATCCATTGACGAGGAACTGTCCGCAATTAAGAAAAAAAATTTTGATTACGAAGATGACGAAGAATATAAAAAAGTTTTTGAAGAATATAAAAACCATTATTCCAACAAAATAGTAGGCGTAAGTATGACATCAGACAAAAAACTAATTTTTGTAACTACCACCAGAAACATTTGCATACCAGACAGGATTGTTACAACTTTTCAATAAAAAATAAATATCGACTACAATTCTCTTTTCGTAAATTGCAAAATCTATTATATTTTCTACCTGCTGGATATACGTTGCACCTAACAAATTGGCAACATGTTTCATGGGAATATTTGTTGGAATAGTTATGAAACAAAAAGTTGCATTACCAAATGTTTCTCTGTCCGAATTCGAGCTAATTATATATTCGAGTACTTTGCGATAGAATGTTTTTGTATATCCTTTACCACGGTATTCCGGAAAAATATATAATCCCAGTTCCAACAATTTCATTCCGACATAGTTGTCGGGAATTTCTCCATCATAGTTTGAAACAGATATTGCTCCAATTGGATTTCCTGTTAACGGATCTTCTATAATATACCCAATAAGTACGCGGTCTTGTGGAGAAAAATCTTTCATTTTCAGGTCTCGCATCTGCATTAATATTTCATAAAATTTGTTAGGTGCTACAAAATTAATAATTTTAGCAAAAATTGCAACCATCGGACCCCACATATTGCATATGCCACTATAGTCTCCGCCTGCTTTTATGATTATTTTTTTATCATCTTCAGATGGATTTTCTATGTCCATTTTTCTTATCCTTATGTGAAGCTTTTCTTCAACAAAATCACATGAATCCATCTCTATCATTAGAACATTTAATAATTTAATAATTTGATATTTTTTCAATTTTTCGATAAAAAATTGAAAAATTAATATGTAAGAAAATTCATTGTACTTACTTATCAATGTATCCAATTCCAGCTGGGTGTGGGAAAAGAGAGAAATGCCATACGGACCCCAATATTTGTTTGTTTGGGATAAGACTCCTTTGGGAGTCAAAATCCAATGCAAATCAACATCATTTTCGAATGCATTGCGGTCCGTCACAGATGACTATGAATCTCGTTTGGTGACTCTTTTTGAGAATGCCAATTTCACCCAACTCGGAACCGGACCAATTTGGATGTTCTATGTGCCTTCTGTCCAAGACTTGCTCAAGAGCGGATATTACCTCATGAGCGCAGTTGACAGATCCACCGCCATTAAAAAAATTTTGGACCGTCTCGTCAAATCGTTTTTTAATGCCATGCTGAAACTTCCGTTCAAAAAGTCCAAAGTTAAGCATTATATATAATTTACAATTCACACACAATTTCAATTTCAATTTCATTTCGTTTTGTGGACAAAATAAAATAAAATTAGAGAATTATTATACAACACATAACAAAGCACTATTTGGTGTTAAAATTGATTTGGAACATCCTGCGTTGAAAGATGAATATTCATTTAATAAATAAAAATAAAAAAATTGAAAAATTAATATGTAAGAAAATTCATTGTACTTATCAATGGATTCAGTTCCAGCTGGGTGTGAGAAAAAGAGAGAAATGCTATACAGACACCAGCAGCAATATTTGTTTGTTTGGGATGAGACTCCTCTGGGAGTCAAAATCCAATACAAATCAACATCATTTTCGGATGCATTGCAATCAGTCATCGCTGACTATCAATTTCGTATGGTGGCTCTTTTTGTGAATGCCCGTTTCACCCAAAACGGAGCAATTTGGGTGTTCTATGTGCCTTCTGTCCAAGACTTGCACAGCGGCGGAATTTACGTCACGAACGCAGCTGACAGATCCACAGCCATTGAAACAATTTTGAAGGGCCTCGTCGAATTGTTTTATGATGCCATGCTGAAACAATCCGTTCGAAAAGTTCGAAGTTAAGCATGATATATAATTCACAATTCACACACAATTTCATTTCGTTTTGTGGACAAAATAAAATGAAATTAGAGAAATGTTTATAAATTCAAATATTACGAAAGCTACCACAGAAATCCGGTTATAAATAATATTATCGGATAAATGATCATGCACTTATTGGTTTTTCAATAAATAAAAGTAAAAAAATTGAAAAATTAATATGTAAGAAAATCCATTGAACTCATCAATGTATTCAGTTCCAGCTGGGTGTGGGAAGAGAGAAATGCCACACGAACACCAATATTGGTTTGTTTGGGATAAGACTCCTCTGGGAGTCGAAATCCAATGGAGATCAAGATCACATTCGGATGCAGTGAAGTCCGTCACCGACGACTATCGATTTCATCTGGTGACTCTTTTTGAGAATGCCCCTTCCACCCAAAACGAAAACGGAACAGATTGGATGTTCGAGGTGCATTCTGTCCCAGGCTTGCTCGAGGGCGGATATTACACCACGAGCGCAGATGACAAATCCACCGCCATTGAACAAATTTTGGACCCCATCGTCGAATCATTTTCTGATGACATGCTGATCAGTCCGTACAAAAAGTTCGAATTTAAGCATGATATGTAATTTACAATTCGCACACAATTTCAATTTCATTTCGTTTTGTGGACAAAATAAAATGAAATTTTCTTGATCCTTCATGGACTAATATTGAATGCAATTAAGGAGGGCCGCCAATGTTTTTTCATACAAGAACCAGTAGCGGCCCGCCATAATTGTATTTCTTATATCAGTTCATGCGCAAATTTTATACGATGATTTCATAATATTATGTATTTATCGTATGTTAATTGCGCATGATTTCATATATTGTTGACAGATGTAATTAACAAAACTAATGAACCGTATATTTTGGATATTATCATTAGATCGTTTGACAAATCATTATATTTAGGCAAAAAAATTAATGAAGAAATAATTCATAGTGAAATTGAAAAAGAAAATGAAATTAGAGAAATGTTAAACATCGATAAAAATTGAAAATTTAAATTATTATGCACATCTTAAACTAAATTAATAGCAACCATGGAGAAAATTAATATAACACATGATGAAACACCATTTGGTGTTAAAATTGATTTGGAACATCCTACGTTAAAAAATATATTAAATAAATGTAAAGAATATGGAAATTTAGACGGGATAACTAAATTAAAGAAAATTATTCAATTATGTATGGAAATTTTGCCAGGTAATGTTTATAAATTCAAATATTACGAAAGCGACTGCAGAAATCCTGCTATAGATAATATTATCGGAATTCCGATGGAAGAATTTTATGAAATATGGAATTCAACTCTTCCCGAAGCCATTGATAGAAGAAAAGGAGATGGTAGACATAAAACAATACTTTTTTTCCTATGTTCTATGTCTGCGAAATTATCGGATAAACAATGGATGGATGTCAAAAATAATGTATACTATAATACGTTTGTCGATGTTTCAGATAAAGGAATGATATCAATGTATGGTATTAGTTTGGATATATTGACATTTCTAATTGAAAAAGATAAAGATTTTTTTTCGAACAAAAATTGGCTGAATATATTGAAAAAGAAATCACCTTTCCGTGTCCATAGTACTTGACAAAACAAATGTCTTATAAATTTTTAACCAACTAATTAATTTAATTGGTTAAATATATATATGACATACGACCCAGCATTCTAAACCAGGAGAAGATGTCGCCGTAAATTTCGGAGCCGTCGTATTGGCACCAATGTTGTAAGCTAGAGTAGACATTTATAATTAATTGCTAGATTATTTAAACAGGACTCACATATGTTCGCATCTCTTTATCCTATCCACTATCACAAACTTCCTTTAAAAAATTTATATTAAAAACATATTTGAACACAAATTCTAACAAAAAATAGTATTTAAGATAATTAATAATTACCAAAGTAGTTATAAAATAATTTAGGGCATTGATAAATGGATATCGTGTGGTGAGTACCATAAATCCTTTCTTAGGTGGAAGGAGTCCGAATATGGTTACAGGCTTAAGGTTTAAATGCTACTAAGCAAACATAAATTGGTTTCCAGAGTAACATCTATCGGCACCAAATACCATTTATACAAATCGTCGACCATAC